>Ga0102941_1000294_pt1 | contig 22876 bp, 20 predicted proteins | sample SalPonR2_C_D2_MG_FD_79281 | JGI IMG/M metagenome (GOLD analysis project Ga0102941, IMG submission 79281) | Salt pond soil microbial communities from South San Francisco under conditions of wetland restoration - Salt Pond MetaG R2_C_D2_MG | ecosystem: Environmental > Aquatic > Marine > Intertidal... | reverse complement strand
CTTGAGAAAATGCTCAAGTCTGAGCCCGCCTCAGCGGTTGCCGCGATCCGAGAACAGGCTGGCATCCTCGGCGGCGCGGCGGATCGCGCGGCTCTTGTTGACGGTTTCCTCGAATTCGGCCTCGGGGTCGCTGTCATAGACCACGCCACCGCCGGCCTGGATATACAGCTTTTCGTCCTTCAGAACGGCGGTGCGCAGCGCGATGCACATGTCCATATCGCCGCCCGCGCTGAAATAGCCGACGCCGCCCCCGTAGACGCCGCGCTTTTCCGGCTCCAGTTCGTCGATGATCTCCATCGCGCGCACCTTGGGCGCACCCGAAACCGTGCCCGCGGGCAACCCCGCCAACAGCGCCGACAGCGCGTCGTGATCATCCGAAAGCTCGCCCACCACGTTCGACACGATGTGCATCACGTGGCTGTAGCGTTCGACGATGAATTCCTCGGTCGGGCGCACGGTGCCGATCTTGGACACCCGGCCGGTGTCGTTGCGGCCCAGGTCCAGCAACATCAGGTGTTCGGCCAGCTCTTTCTGGTCCGAAAGAAGATCGGCCTCCAGCGCCTTGTCTTCCTCGGGCGTGGCGCCGCGTTTGCGGGTGCCGGCGATGGGCCGGATCGTGACCTCGCCCCCAAAGACCCGCACCAGGATTTCCGGGCTGGACCCGATGATCTGAAAACCGCCGAAGTTGAAGAAGAACATGAAGGGCGACGGATTGGTGCGCCTGAGCGCGCGATACAGCGCAAAGGGTGGCTCGGGGAAGTGCTGGGTCCAGCGTTGGGACGGGACGACCTGAAAGATGTCGCCCGCGCGGATGTAGTCCTTGGCCTTTTCCACGGCAGCCAGGTAATCGGCCTTTGCGAAATTGGACACCGGCTCGGCCGCGGGGCGTGCCTCGCCCATCTCGCGGGCGGCGGCACGCGGGGCGCGTTCCAGGTCGCGCAGCGCGTCGGCCACACGTTCGGCGGCCTGCGCATAGGCGGCACGGGCCGACAGGCCCGATGACACCCAGGCCGGCGACACCAGCGTCACGTCGCCCTTGACCCCGTCGAGCACCGCCACCACCGAGGGCCGGATCAGCACCGCGTCGGGCAGGCCTAGCGGGTCGGGGTTCACATTGGGCAGGTGTTCGACCAGCCGGATCATGTCGTAGCCCAGGTAGCCGAACAGGCCCGCAGCGGCGGCGGGCAGGTCTACGGGCATGTCGATGGACGATTCCGCCAGCAGATCGCGCACCGCCTGCAGTGGCGGGGCAGGGCAGGGCTCGAACGCATCGGGGTCGTAGCGCGCGGTGCGGTTCAGGCGGCTGGCATCGCCCCGGCATTCCCAGATCAGATCCGGTTTCATGCCGATGATGGAATAGCGTCCGCGCACCTCGCCGCCGGTCACGGATTCGAGAATGAAACTGTCCCGGCCCGCATCGGTCAGCTTCATCATGACCGACACCGGCGTGTCCAGGTCAGCGGCCAGTCGGGCATAGACAAGCTGGTTCTGCCCGGCGTCCCAGCCGGCCTCGAACGCCGCGAAGTCAGACATCTGCGCCATTACGGAAACTGCGCATGCACGGCGTTGATCACGCTTTGATCGATGCGGATCCCCGCCTCGGATTGCAGCGCCTGCCCATAGGCCTCGAACACGTCCTGGGCCATGGACTGCGCGATCGTCTGGTTGACGATCTGCAGCAGGATCGACACGTCCGGCTGGTCGCGTGCGGCCGGGTTGATCCGGTCGAGACGGGCGATCAGCGCCCGGTCTGCACCCGGCACCAGAACCACATCGCCCGGTTCGGACAACTGGAAGATCTGGGCCACCAGCGTCGGGGGGGCATCGGGGATGAAATCCTGGCGGCGGATCAGCCGTTCGGTATCGACGCGCCCCAGGTCCTCAAGGCGGGCGCCGGTGGCCAATTCACTGACCAATGCCTCGCCTCGCGCGGCCAGTTGCTCGCGCAGCACCGATGCACGCCACGCCGCCGCGACCTCGTCGGAAATCTCGTCCAGCTCCGGCAGGGTGGGTGGAATGACCTCGTCGAGACGCAAGGCAAAAAGCCCGCCATCCGACAATTCCAGCAGTTCGGGGAAATCGCCGACGGCCGCCAGGTCGGCTGCGTCACGGAACGCATCATAGCCGGCTATCCCATCCTCGGACGCGGGCGTGTAATCCAGCGACCCGATCCCCATTTCCGTATCGGCATCCAGCTCTTCCAGCGTGGCGCCGCCCGCCAGAAGGTCATCGACCACATCGCGCATGTCGTCGATGGCACGCCGCGCGGCTTCGGATGCCAGTTCGGCGCGCAATTCCTCCCGCGCCTCCTCGAAGCTGACCTCGGAGGCTTCCAGCACCGCGTTCACCCGGAACAATGCGGGGCCCAGGCTGCTTTCGACAGGCCCGATGATCTCGCTTTCGGTATCGTCAAAGATCGCCTGTGCCGCCGCCGCATTCAAATCGTCGAACGCCACTTCGCCCATGTCGATGTCGTCCAGCGTCAGCCCGCGATCGGCCACCAGCGTGTCGAAATCGGTCTCGCCCGCCGTGATGGCATCAAGCGCCGCCTGCGCATCGGCCTCTTGCAAGAACACCAGCCGTTCCAGCAGCCGGCGCTCGGGCTGGCGATAAAAACCCTCGCGATCCGTATACAAATCGCGCAACGCATCCTCGTCGATGGTGATCGTGTCCATCAGCATCGTGGGGGTGACCCAGGCATAGGTGATCCGCTTGGCCTCTGGGCGGGTGAAGCGCGCGGGGTTTGCATCGTAATAGTCCTGCAGATCCGCATCCGTCGGGGCGGGCAGGCCGGCGGGCAGATCCGCCTGCGTGATGGTCACAAGCGTGAAATCGCGTGTCTCGCCTTGAAAGGCCACGATGGTTTCGGCGATCACGTCAGCGGGCTGCAGTCCGCCGATGATCGCCAGCTGCAGCAGGCTGCGTGACGTATCCTCGCGCATGTCCTGTTCGAAATCCGCCGGGTCGAGCCCGTTGGCGCGCAGTTCGAACTCGTAGGATTCGCGGTCGAAATTGCCATCGAGCCCCTGGAATGCCTGGATCTGGGTGATCTGGCGCGCAACCTCTTCGTCGCCGACCGAAAGGCCCATCTCGAGCGCCTCGTTGGCCAGCGCCGCGCGCGCGATCAGGCCTTGCAAGACGGCCTCGTCCAGCCGGTTTGCGCGCAGGTCGCTCAAGGTGACCGGGGTCTGGGTCTGGGCAATCTGCGCGCGGATTTCTTGCTGCAGGGCAAGGCCATAATCCTCGGCCGTTATCTCGATCTCGCCGACCGAGCCCACACGGCTACCGCCGCCGGAAAAGGATCCGATCCCGAAGCCGGCCAATGCAATGAACAAGAGCCCCAGAATGATCCAGACAAAGATGTTCGAGGCCTTCTTGGCAGCCGATTTCGCCATCGCGCATGCGTCCTTCGTATCGTGGCCCGCTTCAAGCGGGGCGTCTTAACAGTTACTGCCCGGTGACTTACGCGCTCGGGCCGTGCGCGGCAAGGGCCGGCGCAGGGCGCTCAGGGGGTGAGCGCCGCCAGACGGTCCACCACTTCGGACAGACCGGCGGCATCGGCGTTTGCAAAGGCGATGCGCAAGGTTGCTTCGGCCTGGCCGGTCCCGCCCTGAGCGCGGGTAGGGCCGAACATCGTGCCCGGCAGCACCAGCAGCGCCGCGTCCTCGACCAGCCCCTTGGCGACCCGGTCCGATGGCCGGTCATAAGGATGGCGCACATAGGCGAAATAGGCCCCGCATCCCAGAAGCTGCCAGTCGGGAAGCCGCTGGAACCCGGCGACGACGGCATCGCGCCGCGCCAGGATTTCCAGCCTTTCCCCGGCCAGCCAACCGGCCAGGTTCCGCATCCCCCAAAGCGCCCCGATCTGGCCCACCTGGGGCGGGCATATGGCAACCGTATCGAGAAACTTCTCGACCTCGGCCAGGCGCGCCTCGGACGCCATCGCGGCCCCAACCCGATGCCCGGTCAGACGATAGGCCTTGGAAAAGGAATAGAGGTGGATCAGCGTGTCATCCCAGTCGGGATCGGTGAACAGATCGTGCGGCGCGCCGGTCCGGGAATGAAAGTCGCGGTAGGTTTCATCGACGATCAAGGCAATGCCGCGCGCACGGGCCAGGTCGCAAAAGGCCCTCAGCAACGGCGCAGGATACTCCACGCCGGCCGGGTTGTTGGGGCTGATCAGCACGATCGCCCGGGTCCGCGCGGTGATCAGGGCTGCCGCGCGGTCGGGATCGGGCAAAAGATCGTCCCCCGTGGGCAAGGTCACGGTCCTCACCCCTTCCATGTCCAGCCACATCTTGTGATTGAAATAGAACGGCAAGGGCACGATCACCTCGTCACCGGCACCCGCCAACGTCGACATGACGGCGGTGAACGCCTGGTTGCAGCCGGCCGTGACCGCCACCTGCGAGGGCCCGATGACGCCGCCATAGGCCTGCGACCACTGCGCGGCCAGTTCGGCCCGAAGCTCCGGCATTCCCAGGACCGGACCATAGAGATGGCTGGCCGGGTTTTCCATCAGCGCATCGGCCATCGCCCGCGCAAGGTCGGCCGGCGGAGGGTCTACCGGCGCCGCCTGGCTGAGGTTGATCAGCGGGCGGCCGCTGTCGAAAACCTTGCCCTCGATCCAGCGCCGCGCCTCCATGACGGGCGGCGCGAAGGTCTTGCGATACGTCGGATTGATCGGCTGCATCTTGATCCCCCGCTGCGGGCCCATGCGCGACCCCGTGCATCTTTATTCCGAAAATATGGCCGCCGGAGGCATCCTCGGGCGACCACAAACACCCCGCCCGGCCGCGGCACTCTTCCGCCGGCATACGCCAAATCCCTTGCAAGGGATTTGCAAGACCCTTGCAAGGGTCTTGCCGCGTTCAGAACGGGATTTCGTCATCCATGTCGCCGCCGCCGCTGGGCCCGCCATAACCGCCACCGCGATCATCACTGTAGCCACCGCCGCCACCGCCGTTGCCTGCGCGGTCATCCGAATAGCCACCGCCGCCGCCACCGCCGCCTTCACCGCGACCGTCCAGCATCGTCAGCACGCCATCGAAGCCCTGCAACACGACTTCCGTCGAATACCGATCCTGACCGGACTGGTCTTGCCACTTGCGGGTCTGCAGCTTGCCTTCGATGTAAACCTTGGAGCCTTTGCGCAGGTATTGCTCGGCGATGCGCACCAGGCCTTCCTGGAAGATCGCCACCGAATGCCATTCGGTCCTCTCGCGCCGCTCACCGGTATTGCGGTCCTTCCAGGTTTCCGATGTGGCGATGCGCAGGTTGCAGACCTTGCCGCCATTCTGGAACGACCGCACCTCCGGGTCGCGACCCAGGTTGCCGATCAAAATTACCTTGTTCACGGATCCGGCCATAAGCATTTCCTCCCGGTCTTGATCGCCATCATGCGCGCGAACCGACCCGAGTCAGCCCGGCGCGCCTTGTCGCTTAGATCATCCCGGCATGGTCAAGAAAAGGTTAAAGGCGCCCCGATCGGCAACGGGCCTGGCGCGAAACGCTGGAATTCCCCCTCAAAATGCCCTACCTCTGGCGAAGACGCACCTACAATGTCAGTGACCTGCCGCATGTTTCCACGTCTGTTACTGTCGCTCGCTTTCTCCTGCGCCCTTGCCGGCCTGGCCCAGGCCAATCCGCTTGAACGTTTCGACCGCGCGTTTTCGGTCCTCGATAACCGGGCCGCGACCCAGTACGAGTTCTCGGCCCGGTTGCGCCCCGGCGCTGAGGACGGTGATGGCGGTATCGCGCGCTTTGACGGCACTTATTCCGGCCCCTGGCTCGACGTCGCGCGCACCGCCGCCCGGCGTCACGGCATTCCCGAAGACCTTTTCTTGCGGCTTGTGGCGCAGGAATCGAACTGGAACACCGAGGCCGTCAGCAGTGCCGGCGCCCTGGGCCTGGCGCAACTCATGCCCGACACCGCCACGCTTTTGGGGGTGGATCCAAGCGATCCCAATGCAAACCTGGATGGCGGCGCGCGCTACCTGGCGCAGCAATTCCGCCGGTTCGGGCGTTGGGACCATGCGCTTGCCGCCTATAATGCCGGCCCCGAAGCGGTCGTCGCGCATCGGGGCATTCCACCCTTTCGCGAAACCCAGGACTACGTGCGGATCATCCTGGGACGCAACTGAGCCCGGCCTTGGCGCGGCTCGGTGTCACGGCTCGGCCGGTTCCGATCCCATCGCGACCAGCCGTGCGCGCAGAACATGCACGCGGCTGTCGCCCGCCTCCAACGCGAACACGTAGGCATGGGTCAGGTAAAAGGCCGCGGCCACACCGGTATTGGCCGTGGCGGCCGCGGCATACAGCGTGATCAGACCCTGCCGGTCCCCGGCCTCATGCGCGGCAAGCAGGGCCGCGTCCAGCTCTGACCGGGTCACGGCGTATCCGCGTCGGCCATTCTGCTGGCGATCCAGGCGTGGAAGCAATGGGTCGGCCCGTCCATGGCCGGCGAAAACCGTCCGCCGTCGAAACCGGCCGCCGCCCGCCCGCGCTGCATACCTTCGACGACGAAGACATCCTCGACGAACACGCCCTCCCAAAGCTTCGCGTTCTTCGCGCGCAGGGTCTCGTCGGTGTCGGTCGTGGGGTAATAGATATGCACGTGTTCGCGGGTCTGCATGTGGCTGACAGGTTCGAGGATGATGGCGTAGGCGTGGTCCCGGTGCACCCCGAGCAGGACATTGGGGTAGAGCGCCACGTATTCCGCGCCCGTGTCCCATTTGTCGGACAGGCCGGGGAAGTCGGGAAAGGTTCCGCCATCGGTGCCGGTCAGCTGCCGGTAGACGTATGTGCCCTGGCCCGAATACCGGCCGGGCGCCTCGATGTGATAATGGTCCTCCAGGCGGGAATAGCTGTTCAGGCCGGGATGAACCCAGGGCAGGTGGTAGCTTTCGCAATAGTTTTCGACCGCCAGTTTCCAGTTCGTCGCCACGTCCAGGACAAAGGTGCTTTCCGGTCCACCATGATGGATCGGCTGGTCGAACTCGGCCCATCGGGCGATCAGGTCGGCGTGGATATCCTCGAACGGGGCAGCCTCGCCCGACAGGTTCACAAAGACGATGTCGCGCCAGACATGGGTGGCCACCGGCAGCAGGCCAAGCGTGGCGCGGTCGATGCCGGAATGGGTGTTCTGCCCGGGCCCGCCCACATGGGGCGTGGCGACAAGGCGGCCGTTCTTGGCATAGCACCACGAATGATAGGCGCAGCGGATCGCGCCTTCGATCTTGCGGGGCTCTTCGACAAGGATCATGCCGCGATGCCGGCAGACATTGTAGAAGACCCGCACCATCCCTTCGTCATCGCGCAGCAACAAAAGCGGCTGGCCCAGGAAACTGATCGGCTTGGCATCGCCCGGTTCCGGCACGTCGGCCCCCACCGCGATGGCCGACCATGTGGTTTCCAGCGCCGCGCGGTTTTCGGCCGTGATGGTGGCGGGATCGGTGTAATGCGCGTTCGGCAGTCCGTGGGCGCGGTCGATGGGGGCCATCACATCGGCGAGGGGTGAGGGGCGGTGATCTTCGGGCATGGTCGTGGCTCCGGCTGAACTGACCTTGCCATCGTCGGGGCGCCGCGACGGGCCGTCTGGCACAACAGCGACATCACACGCTTCGGACAAGACGCTCCGGTCCCGTTCAGGGGGCGTCGGCATGGTCGAGCATCCCGTGGAGCGGCGCGTCCGACGGCAGGCCCAGGGCTGCGCGCAACGCCTTGCGCCCGCGCGACAGCCGCGAGGTGACGGTGCCGATCGGAAGGCCGGTCGCCGCGACGATCTCGGCGTAGCTCATCCCGTCGATGGCGCGCATCCGCAACAGGCTCTGCTGATCGTCGGGCAGACCGGTCAGAGCGCGCATGACTTCGGAAGCGGCGATATGCGTCTCTGCCGGGCTGTCGCGGCTGGCGGTGTCGCAAGCATCGGTCTTGCCGTCGCCCGGCGGCGGGGCAGGGCGGCTGCGTGCGCTGTTGCGCAACGTGGCGAACGCGTAGGCCCGCAGATCGTCGATCGGGGTGGCATCACTGTGACCTGTCTGCGTCATGGCCAGGCGCGACCAGACTTTCAGGAGCGTTTCCTGAACCAGGTCATCGGCGTCGTCGTAGGACCGGCTCAGACGGCGCGCCGTGCGCCTGAGATCAGGCAACAGCGCCATGAACGCACGAGAGGTGGGCGGCAGGCGGGACGACGTCACGAAAGGGGCGCTCCGAGTGCGGGAAGCCGGGTTGACGCACTCAGCCCCGGTTTGCAGTCACACGGCAACCGGGAGCGGCGCCGGCTGCGGCAGTGGGCCAAACCCCGCCGGGGCGCCTCTGGCATGTGGGCGGGCGAAGGCCTATGGCAATTGCCTCGGCGGGAGATTGCGCGCCGTCACCCAGTCCTCCGGCGAAGGGTCGCCCATGGCCTGACCCCGCGCCCGTGGCGGGGAAGGAAACGCCGCGAATCCGGTCTTCACCTACAGATGCGCCGGCCAGGTCAACCACGTGAATCGGGCCGGGGTATCGCCAATGTGAAACCAGACCAGGAGTTCCCGCATATGAAATCCGACTTCACGAAGACATCCCGCAAGACCGACCGCCCCTATCATGCCGTGGCGCTGGCCGCGCTGTTCACTGGCATGGTCGGCGCAGGCCATGCCATGGCGCAGGCCGAAACGCTCGATGGCGATGGGGATGGCATGGTGAGCTATACCGAGCTTTTGATGGCGATGCCCGACATCACCGAGGCCGAGTTCCAGGCGCTCGACGCCAATGCAGATGGCTTGCTGGACAATGATGAACTGACGACCGCGAAAAACGCGGGCCTGATCACGGCCGGCTGATCCCGTCCGGATCAAGGCGGGCGCGGGGCCTGGCAGGTGCCCCGCGTCTGTCCTGTCGGGTGCCAGACCCCTCCGGGTCCGTCGCCCAGAATTCGGGCGAGGCATTGGCCGGTTTCAAACGCCCCGTGCGATGGCCGCGACGCCGGTGCGGGCCAGGCGCACATCACCCAGGGGGCGCATCAGTTCCACGAAGGCATCGACCTTTTCGGGGGTGCCGGTGATCTCGAAGACAAAGCTCTCAAGTGTCGAGTCCACCACATTGGCGCGAAAGATCTCGGCGATGCGCAACGCCTCGACCCTGTGTTCGCCCTTGGCGATCACCTTGATCAGCGACAATTCGCGACTGACGAACGGGCCTTCCACGGTCAGATCTGCAACTTCGTGGACGGGAACCATGCGTTCCAGCTGCATCTTGATCTGGTTGATCACCTGCGGCGTTCCGCTGGTGACGATGGTGATGCGCGACCGGTGCCCGGTGTGATCAACCTCGGCCACGGTCAGGCTTTCGATATTGTAGCCCCGGCCGGAAAACAGGCCGATGACGCGCGCCAGCACACCGGGTTCGTTTTCGACCAGCACGGCCAGCGTATGGGTTTCGATCGCGTCCGACATATGGCTGCGAAGGTCATAGGCGGAGTGGCTGCTGGAGCCTTGTTCGATTTTTAGCGGGGACATGTCCTGCCTTCCTGTATCAAGGGTGCCCCCGCATCACATGCGCCGGGGCCCCTTCGTGATCGTTTTAAACCAATACCCCGCCCTCGGCGCCGATGGCGCCCTGGGTGTCGGCTTCGCCCAGAAGCATCTCGTTATGGGCCTTGCCCGACGGGATCATCGGAAAGCAGTTCTCGTGCTTTTCCACCAGGCAATCGAAGATCACCGGGCCGTCGTAATTCAGCATCTCCATGATCGCGTCATCCAGATCCCTGGGGTCGGAACACAAGATGCCCTTGGCGCCGAAGGCCTCGGCCAGCTTCACGAAATCGGGCAGCGCCTCGGACCAGGAATGCGAATAGCGTTCGCCGTGCAAAAGCTCCTGCCACTGGCGGACCATGCCCAAACGCTCGTTGTTGAGGATGAACTGTTTGACCGGGGCCTTGTACTGCACCGCCGTGCTCATCTCCTGCATGTTCATCAGCCACGACGCCTCGCCGGCGACATTGATGACCAATGCGTCGGGATGCGCGATCTGCACGCCGACGGATGCCGGAACTCCGTATCCCATGGTGCCCAGGCCGCCGGAGGTCATCCAGCGGTTCGGATCCTCGAAATTCAGGTATTGCGCGGCCCACATCTGGTGCTGGCCGACCTCGGTCGTGATGTAGCGATCATGGCCCTTGGTCAGCGCCTCGAGCCGTTCGAGCGCGTATTGCGGCTTGATGGTGGTCTCGGACGCCTTGTAGCTGAGGCATTCGACCGCCCGCCATTGGTTGATCTGATCCCACCAGGCCTTGACCGCCGCACTTTTGGTCTTGCGCCCGCGCGCCTTCCAGATGCGCAGCATGTCTTCCAGCACATGGGCCACGTCACCGATGATCGGAAAATCGGCGTGGATGACCTTGTTGATCGAAGACGGGTCGATGTCGACATGTGCCTTGCGGCTGTTGGGGCTGAAATCCGCGATCCGGCCGGTGATCCGGTCATCGAACCGCGCGCCGATATTGATCATCAGGTCGCAGCCATGCATCGCAAGGTTGGCCTCGTACAGGCCATGCATGCCCAACATGCCCAACCACCGGTCGCCCGACGCGGGGTAGCACCCCAGGCCCATCAGGGTCGATGTGATCGGAAAACCCGTAGCCTCGACCAGTTCGCGCAACAGCGTACTTGCCTTCGGGCCGGAGTTGATGACGCCGCCGCCGGTATAAAAAACCGGCCGTTCTGCGGTTTCCATCGCCTCGACGAGCGCCTCGATCATGGCCTGGTCGCCCTTCACCTTGGGCTGATAATGCGACACGCGCGCCTTGGGCTTTTCGACATAGGTGCCGGTGGCGAACTGCACATCCTTGGGGATGTCGACCAGAACCGGGCCGGGCCGGCCCGCCGTGGCGATATGAAAGGCCTGGTGGATCGTATCCGACAGGGCGTCGGTTTCCTTGACCAGCCAGTTCATCTTGGTGCAGGGCCGGGTGATGCCAACGGTGTCCGCCTCCTGAAAGGCGTCCGACCCGATCATGAAGGTGGGAACCTGTCCGGTCAGAACGATGATCGGGATCGAATCCATCAGGGCATCGGTCAGCCCGGTCACCGCGTTTGTCGCGCCGGGGCCGGATGTCACCAGGACAACGCCCGGCTTCCCGGTGGAGCGCGCATAACCTTCGGCGGCATGCACCGCGCCCTGTTCGTGGCGCACCAGGATGTGCCGGATCGCGTTTTGCTGAAAGATCTCGTCATAGATCGGCAGGACAGCACCGCCCGGATAGCCGAATACGACATCGACGCCCTGGTCCTTCAGAGCTTCGACTACCATTTTCGCGCCGGTCATTTGCCGTGTCATCGCGTGCGTCCTTCTGCTTACACCAAACTGGTTTCATTGTTGTCTTCGCGGCATAAAAAAGCCCCCGGTGGGATCCGAGGGCGCATGGGTACCTTGTATGGTTGTCGTCACCGACCCATGCGCTGTGTCCTTACAAGTACGAGAATTAGTCCCATCGTTCGGCCTCTTCACCGTGTTTCGTGCGCGGGACACTATGACCGCGAGTCACGACCGTCAACCGCGAAACGTCATGAATATGTCGCCGGATGCGGTGGTTTGAGCAAGGAAACGAAAGCAACCAGCCCGATTTTGAAAGGAAAGATCACGCAGTCGTGGATTCGCGGATATTTGACTGCGATGTAATGGCGCGCACCCGGAATACGACCGCCGTTAGCGCTCACGTGCCCTAAACCCGGGCAAAATCGCCCGCAACAGGCGATTTTGGTAAGATTATTTTACAGAAATGTGACCTTCGGGTGCGGAAAACTGTTTTATGTAGCCGATCCCTTCGCTAAGTTGCCGGGCATTGAGGACAATATTCCGCAGCCCGAGGGGGGCTGACGGAAATTCCAACTGGGAGGATACCAATGGATCGTCGTTCATTCTTGCGCACGTCCGCGCTTGGCGGTGCAGCAGCAGCTGCCTCGACCACGCTGGCCGCACCGGCATATGCCCAAGGCAACCGCACGCTGACGCTTGTCACGTCCGTTCCTGACGGCTTTGCAATCTTTGATGACGCAGCGCAGCTCGCCATCGACTACATCACCGCCATGACCGACGGACAGCTGTCGTTCAACAAGATGCCAGCCGGCTCGCTCGTGGGCGCGTTCGAAGTGTTCGACGCCGTGTCCTCGGGGCAGGCGGACCTCTACCACTCGGCAGAGTACTACTTCCTGAACCAGCATCCCGGCTTCGCGTTCATGACCTCCGTGCCTTTCGGCATGACGGCTCAGGAAATGGCGAACTGGTACTACCGCCGCAACGGCCAGGAACTGCACGACGAACTGTCGGGTCTGTTCGGCCTCAAGCCCCTGCTGTGCGGCATGACCGCGATGCAGCCCGGCGGCTGGTTCAACATCGAGATCAACTCTGCCGACGACCTCCAGGGCCTGCGTTTCCGTATGCCCGGCCAGGGTGGTCAGGTGCTCGGCCGCCTCGGCGCGTCGGTGCAGAACATCCCCGGCGGCGAAATCTACCAGGCGCTGGCAAGCGGTCAGATCGACGGCGCCGAATGGATCGGCCCCTATGCGGACGAGCGCATGGGCTTCCAGGAAGTCACCAACATCTACTACGCCGCTGGCTTCCATGAGCCGGGTTCGGCCCTGCACCTGGTGTTCAACCAGGAAATCTGGGAATCGCTGACGCCCACGCAGCAGACTGTCTGCAAGGTTGCGACCGAAGCCGCCCACGCGCAGAACACCGCCCTGTCGCTGGCCGAAAACGGCGCAGCCCTGGCCCGTCTGCAGGCCGGTGGTGTGCAGGTTCGCCAGTTCCCCGAGGATGTCTGGGACTCGTTCGGCCGTGCCGCAGCAGAGGTCCGCGAAGAGAACATGGGCGACCCGATCTACGCCAACATCGCCAACAGCTACTTCGCATCGATGGAAGAGTCCGCCGGCTGGTACGAGATCGCGGACGGCGAATACATGCGCCAGCGTAACCGCGTGAACGCAGGCTAAGGCCAGATCGACGAACCTGTCCCGTCCGGCGGCATGCCGGGCGGGACATGCCGTTTCTTCGCACATCATCCTACGATCCGCGCGCCGATAGCGGCGCATTGGGGGGCATCGCATGATCGATTTCATTCTTTGGGTGCTGCAGAATATCGCCTTGGCGCCCTATCATTTGTTCATTGCGATCACCAGTCCGCAGACCTGGCTGAACTGGGCCGACCCGGAGGCGCTGGTCCGCTTCATCTACTACGGTGGATCGGTCGAATTCTTCTTCGTGGTGTTCACGCTGTTCCTTGCAGTGACGGCGCTTGGCATGTTCTGGAAGCGCGAAATCCTGTGGTTGTGCGTGCGAGGGCTCGAGGCATTCGCCAACGGCACCGGCCGCCTGGTCGCCTGGGCGGGCCTTTTGATGGTTCTCCAGCAGGTGATGATCGTCTTCCTGCAGCGGATCTTCCGCGTGGCGGAAATTCAGCTTGGCCCACTTGGCACGGCCTTTACCCAGGATCTGAGCTGGTGGGGCGAGGAGTTGAAGCTTTATAACGCGATGGTCGTGTGCCTTTGCGTCAGCTACACCTTCGTGCAGGGCAGCCATGTTCGGGTCGACCTGGTTTATTCCGCGGTCTCGCATCGCACCAAACGCCTGATCGACATGTTCGGCAGCATCTTCTTCATGATGCCTGCGATCGTACTAACCTACATGTACGCGTGGTTCTTCATGTGGCGCCACCTCGTGGTGCCGAACCCGTCGGCCTCGTCCGATCTGGACCGCATGCTGATGCAGGCGCGGGTCTTGCGGTGGAACGTGGAAACCATCGGGTTCAGCCCGAACGGGTTCAACGCCTATTTCCTGTTCAAGGTTCTCCTGGTCGCGTTCTGCGTGCTGGTGTTTCTGCAGGCGATGGCCTTCTTCTGGCGCTCGTACCTGGAATGGGTCGAGGGCGAAGAGAGCGCGGGCAAATATCTCGACAAGGACGTCATGGGGGATGAGGCCGAAGATCTGGCCCATGCAGCCCATTCCGGCGCCACCTGAAGCAATAATACAAAGACCGCCATCGCGCGATTGAGAGGGAAGACAGCATCATGCTCTTCGGACTGGACGGGGTCGAGATCGGACTGATCATCGTTTTCCTGACACTCTTTGCAGGAATCATGACCGGCTTTCCGGTGGCATTTGCCATCGGCGGTGCGGGCATCATTTCTTTTGCCATCATTGCGGCGCTGGATTCGGCAGGTTTGCTGATCCATCAGGCCATCGATACGGCCTCGAATGAATATCGATCGCTGGTCGCAGAGGGGGTGGCGCGTGACGCCATCTCTGTCTTCCGATACCCCGAATTGCCCCGAATAGAGGAACACCTGTTCCCCGGTGGTTGGGAACAGGCGATGGACCGCAACATTTCGTTCATCGTGAACCGCATGAACGAGCGCGTGATCGCGGGCCAATCCATCGAAACCCTGCTGGCCGTGCTGATGTTCGTGATGATGGGCATCACGCTGGAGCGGTCAAAGATCGCCGAGGATCTGCTGACCACGATGGCGCGCGTGTTCGGACCGCTGCCCGGTGGTCTGGCGGTCTCCATCGTGATCGTGGGCGCTTTCCTGGCCGCCTCGACCGGCATCGTCGGCGCCACGGTGGTGACCATGGGTCTGCTCGCGCTGCCAACGATGCTGCGCAACAACTATTCTCCGGAACTCGCGACGGGTGTGATCGCGGCCTCGGGCACATTGGGGCAGATCATCCCGCCCTCGATCGTGATCGTTTTGCTGGGCACATTGGTGGGCGATCTCTATGCGACCGGGCAGGAAACACGCGCACAACTGGCCGGCTGTTCGGACGCACTGACCTATCTGGGCGAACCGGCCGTCCTGTCGGTGGGCACGCTGTTCCAGGCGGCGCTCTTGCCGGGTATCTTCCTTGCGTTCCTGTATGGCGCCTATGCTTTCGGCTTTGCCCTGCTCAATCCGAGCAAGGCACCGGCGGTGCAACTGGGCGGGACGAGCAGCTCGGAACCGGTCACCCGCAACGAGGCGCTGACCTGGTATCTGGGTGCCCCTGCTGCGATCTTGATCGCGGTCGGGCTGGCCGCGAGCGGCGGTGTCATCGGCAGCCAGAACATCATCGTGTCCGATTACGCCGAAACCGAAGAAGGCCCGAGCCTGCGCACCAACGTTTCCGAACAGTGCCAGGCGGCGATGATCGAACTTCATGGCCAGGAGATGTGGGACCAGTCCGTTGAGCAACGCGCAGCGATGCAGGCGGCCGGTGCTCAGGAAGGCGCGCAGGAACTGACCGAGGAAGAACTTGTTGCGGCTCGCGAAGCGGCTCTGGCGAATGCCGCACCGATCGGATCCGGTGTGACCACGATCTTCGTTCTTCTGGCGCTGATCCTGGTGATCGCGCGCGGCGTGTCGCCGTCTTCCAGCGCGACCCCGCTGTTGATCGGCGGGGCAGGGGTGGCATTGGCCTTCTTGTTCGATATCCTGTTCATCGGGCCTTTGACCGGCGCTGGCGCTACTTTCATGATCATGGCGATCCCTATGATCGTGACGCTGTACGGGTGCCGGGTTGCAATGGGGCGGCTGTCGCAAAACGAACTGTTGCGCGTGGTGTTCCCGCCGCTGGTGCTGATCGTCGCGGTGCTTGGGTCGATCCTGGGTGGTATCACGAACCCGACGCCGGCTGCGGCGCTGGGCGCGGCAGGTGCCATCATGCTGGCGGCCTATCGCAAGTTGAAGGAAGAGAACGGCAAGTCCAAGATCGTGATCTGGTCCAGCTTTGCGCTGGTGATCATGATCCTGATCGGCGTCAATTTCGACCTGCGCGTTACCCGTGAAACGGTGCCGTTCGTGGATTGGGTGGCCTACTTCGTCGCCCAGGGCGCGTATCACTTCGCGTTCTTCGGGCTCTTGTTCAGCTGCTGGGTGTTGTTCCGGTCGAACGTGCTTAGCCCGGTGGTGCGAGAGACGGCCAAGGTGACCTCGATGGTGTTTACCATCCTGATCGGGTCCCAGTTATTGAACCTCGTGCTGATCTCGTTCGGGGGAGAGCATTACATCCAGCAATTCCTGCGCGCCTTCGACAATGAGTGGGCGGTGTTCCTTCTGGTGATGCTGATCTTGTTCATCCTCGGGTTTGTCCTCGATTTCCTCGAAATCATCTACATCGTGATCCCGATCGTGGGGCCGGTGATCTATGGCGGGACGCTCGATCCGAAATGGGTCACCATCATGATCGCGGTGAACCTTCAGACATCGTTCCTGACGCCGCCTTTCGGTTTCGCGCTGTTCTATCTGCGCGGCGTGGCGCCGAAATCGGTGACGACGGGCCATATCTATCGCGGCGTGATCCCGTTCGTGGGCATCCAGGTGCTTGGACTGGCATTGTTGTGGCTCTTCCCGGGGATCGTGACCATCGTGCCGGACCTGCTGCCGTAACGGCGAGGCTTTCGAAAAGACATGAAAGGGCCGGTTCTGGTGGACCGGCCCTTTTTCGTGGGGTCACCGTCGGCCGATGAGATCCCATGTGTTGCCAAACGGGTCGCGCCAGACCGCGACGCTGCCATAGCTTTCGTGGCGCGGTTGTTCCAGGAACTCGACGCCCGCCGCCAGCATCCGCGCATGGCTGTCTTCGAAATCATCCGTTTCCAGGAAAAAGCCCACGCGCCCGCCGGTCTGGTTGCCGATGGCCGCGCGCTGGTCATCGGTCACGGCGCGCGCCAGCAGCAGGGCGCAATCCGCCCCGGGTGGCGCCACGGTGACCCACCGCTTGCCATCACCCAGGTCGATATCGCTCAGACAGGTCCACCCCAGGCGCGTGACGTAGAAATCGAGACCGGCGGCATAGTCAGGCACCACAAGGGCTATGGTCGCGATGCGGGTCTTGGCCAAACGATCAGTCGTCCGCGCGCATGTCGGGCAGGTTGATCTGTGCAACCTGCTGCGCGATCGGGTCGACCGACAGGGGGTGGGTCTGATTGGAATAGGCTTCCGGATCGCCCATGCGTTGCCACGATCCGCCCACATAAATCTCGAGCGCGGGAAAGCGTGCCTTGTAACCCATCTTGCTGCTGCCTGGCACCCAATAGCCCAGGTAGACGTAGGGCAGGCCTGCCTCGCGGGCGATTTCGACGTGATCAAGGATCACATAGGTGCCGAGTGACTGTGCGTGCAGCGCCGGATCGAAGAACGAATACACCAGGCTCAACCCGTCATCCAGGATATCGGTCAGGCAAACGGCCGCCAAAGGGTCAGACGGATCCGGTCTGGACGCGACGGTCTCGCGGTATTCGATGACCCGCGTGCGAACCGGTGTTTCCTCGATCATGGCGGCGAATTCGAAAACATCCATATCGGCCATACCGCCATCGGCGTGGCGGGCATCGAGGTAACTGCGGAACAATTCGTACTGTTCCTCGGTTGCCCATGCCGACCTGGCGGACCGATGCAGGCGGTCATTGCGTTTGAGGATCTTGCGGTGGGCGCGCCGGGGGGCGAAATCGGCAACCCGGATCCGGGCCGACAGACAGGCCGCGCAATCCGTGCACGATGGCCGGTAAAGAACGTTCTGCGACCGGCGAAACCCCTGTTTCGACAGCGCATTGTTGAGCTTTTCGGCCTGATCACCCTGCAGCGCTGTGAAAAGCTTCCGCTCGCGCCGCCCATCGAGGTAAGGGCAGCTTTGCGGCGCTGTGACATAGAATTGCGGCGCTATTGGCAACGTATGACGCATGTGTGTCCTTCGGCCCAAGCCGGTATCCTAACTCGGGACAGCCTGCACTACGGCTTGGGCAAGGAGCAACAGGTTTTTTGGATCTGGGTTAGCGTGCGCCGCGTCACTGCGGACGGTTGATGGCGACCGACCCGATCAGCAGGTCATGCAGACCCTGGTGGCGGCTGCCGAAGCCCATCATCACGATGGAAATCAACTGCAGGATGCCAAAGCCGGAACACACCAGATAAGCCAGCGTGTGCAATGCGGCCTCGCCTGTTGAAAAACGGGCGCCGGTGGGGCCGCGCAGCTCGATATTCATCAGCCGCATGCCCAGCGTCGCCGATCCGCTCGCAATGGTCGCCCACCGGTACACGAACGCCATCGCGAAATAGACGATGGGCCAGATCCACAACAAGACCGTCAGCGTCAGCAGGCCCAGGATCAACGTCATTGCGGAAATCAAGATCACGTCGATGATCCAGGCGAACAGACGCTTGGCAGGCACACCATCGTAATAGGCGTGGTCATAATCGGGATCGGGCAGGGCAGAAGGCATGGTCAGTGTCATGGCGGGAAAACCGGGAATTGAAAAGGGGGGAAGGAAAGGCGCGGCCCTCCGGGGGGACATCCGGGGGCCGCGCTTGCTCGGCGGGCTGGGGGTTACGCCTCGGCCGGGCTGTCGTCGCCGCTGGCGCGGGGTTTGGACCGATCGCTCATGAACTGGTCGAACTCCGACTTGTCCTTGGCATCGCGCAGACGCTGCAAGAAGGCCTCGAATGCGTCCTGTTCGTCCTCCAGGCGGCGCAGCGTATCGGCCTTGTAGGCGTCGAACGCGGTATTGCCCGAGGTGCGGAACTTGTGGCGGGACATATGGTGGCTGCGGGACTTGCAAGATCCGTTGAACATGCGTTTGCTCCATATCATGTAGGCAAGTAGGGCGAGGCCGATTGGCCAGAACAAGATGAAGCCGAGCACCATGGCCACGATCCAGGCACCCTTGCCCTTGTCGTCAAGCCAGGCTTCGGACTTCGCGAACCACCCACGGGCCTGTGCGGCGTGAGCGGAGGGGCCGTCGGTGGCGGTGACTGTGCTTGTCATCTGTGTCTCCTGTGCGATGTCTGCGTTTGAGTGAATGTAAATGTTAATCACATTAACGCATATGGTCGGGCTCTGACGCTCTGGCAAGAGGGTGTAGCAAAAAAAGTGAATCTTTTTTACATGCGGTCCTTCCGGGCAAATGGGGTTGCAACCCTGCAGGGTGTTGCGCTATCCCGCCGAGCACGGACAGGTGGCCGAGTGGTCGAAGGCGCACGCCTGGAAAGTGTGTAGGCGGGAGACCGTCTCCAGGGTTCGAATCCCTGTCTGTCCGCCACTTGCTCCTCGCACTGTGCTTTGATTGGTTGCCTTGGTTTCAAGGCTGCTTAACAGCGGACGTTTTTCGGCTCATTCCCGAACAGCATGGGCGTTCTTGGTCATGCGGCGGCCGTTTCTGGCGCGGTCTGATCGGGCTTTCTCTGGCCGTCCGATGGATGGGTGAGTTTCGGCAAGGCCAGGGAATTTACACGTCGCGCCGCGGACGCTGAAACGCCAGACCTGAGCTTGCCAGGCGATCGGAAACCCGTCGGCGAGCGGCCGTGCCAGGGTCAGGCCACGCGGTTGGCGTCCTGATGGAATGACGACCTGCAGTTCAGGGGCGAAAAACGCCAACCTGATGCGCCGCCGGTGGTGCGGCGAGATCGGGCTCTCGTGCGGGATCCCGCACACTCCGAACCGAGGGTTAAGCTGCGGGGACGCCGATCGCGAGGTTCGGGTCGAAGATGAATGGTAGGGTCTTGAAGTGCCGCCGGTCGGTGCTTTCATCAATTTCCGCCGCGCGATCGGGGTCTCGGGCTATGCCAAGGCGCAACAATTCTCGCGTTACAAGGGCGATGGTGCCGATTTCGGTTTCTTCCGCATCCTTGTTTTCATCGGTGATCTTCACCCCCACCGCCAGAAGTTTTCCCAAACACACATGAGCCCCGCCACCGAATGACAATCCGTGCAGCGGCATGTTTTCGGCAAGCTCTCGGTTGGGGTCGAACGCCTCGGGATCATCGCCGAACAACTCCGCGTTGCGATTGATCTTCGTCAGATCCATCGTGACGTATTCGTCCTGCTCGGCGTGGTGCCCATCGGGCAGGTCCATCGCGCACAAGGCGCGGCGCTTGGTGATCGGGCTGGCCGGGTGCAGCCGGGTGTTTTCCCAAATGAAGCGCTGCATCAAGATCGGATCCGCCATCAAGCTTGCACGATCCTCGGGGTGATCATCAAACCAATCGAGCAGGTTTTTCGTGAAATTCATCAAGACGTTGGCCGTGGTGAAGGCGCCCGCCAGAATGAAGAAGGCCGAATCCTTCATCCGCTCGTCGTATGAGAGTTCTTCATCGGTCGGCATCGCCAGAAGCTGCGCTACGATCGCGTCTTGCGGCAGGTCCGCTTTGTCGATTTCCCCGGCCTCCATCTGCGCGACAAGAGCACGACGACGCGCAAGCGACGGCTCAAAGAACTCCTCCTGGAAGGCAGCCAGCGCCTCTTCCAGTTCCGCGAGCAGGGTTTCACGTTCGGACGGATCGCGCAGTTGCCCCATCGTGGGCGCATGACCCAGTTTGGCCAGCAGGGCCAACAATCGATCCGTGTCCTCTTGGGTGTGTCGACGGTCAATGCCCGCGCTGTCGGCGGTGAGGTTGATCAAGACGCGGTAAGCGAACTTTGCCATGTCGCCGTGCCCCTCTGCCAGGACCGGGTCGATGCTTTCCTTGATAGCGCGGGGGAAGACGTGATTTTGATAGTGCCTGAAGAACCGCCGGTTGAAGACACCAGCGAACACGCGTTTCTTGCGCGCGTGGGCCTCGCCATGGAGACACACCACGGTTTTCGGCAAGAACACAGTATCCGCATCATAGAGCGCCTGGTGCAGGTCCGGCAGGCGCAGTGTTTGCTCAGCCGCGCGGTAGTCATTCACAAAATACTCGGCCATCTGCAAGCCTCCCCCTAGTGCAGTTCTTCGATGTTCAGCGGTTCCGGCGCTTGTTCGCCTCCATAGGCGACCTCTCGCGTCAGTCTGGTTTTTCCGATGGAGGCCAGTCGCCACCCCTGGATCGGGTTGCGCTTGGGCGGTGGGCTCAGATCTTTTTCGACACCCTCGATCATCACCGTCTTGATGTTGTCGGGGTTCCCAAGAAGACGAAGGTTTTCGTCAACCCGGCCGGTGACGCAGATGATGTCGGCGCGATAACCCGGTGCGATGACGCCGACCTCGCCCTCCATCTTGATGCCGATCGCGCTTTTCTGGGTGCCGCACTGAATAGCCTCCAGCGTCGACATGCCGAAATACTTCACGAAGACTTCCATCTCGCGGTAATGCCAATCGCCATATGGCACGAGGGAGAACCCGGCCTCTGACCCGGTGAGAAGCGGCACACCCTCTTTGTGGGCGGTTGTCATCGTCTCGATGCTGTCGGTGATCTCACGCTCGAACATCGCCATGAGACTGTCGGACGTGCCGATCTTCTTACCGAACTCGACCATGTTGTATTGGAAGGTCAACGCCGGAGATATCGGGATCTTGCGATCGATCACCGCCTGCAAGGCGGCTTCATCCATGGCAGTGGCGTGGAAGATCAGGTCGAACCCCGCCTCGGCCGCCTTGCGGGTCGCATCCGCACCACGGCAGTGGCCCATGACGGGCGTGTGCAAATCATGGGCCGTGTCGCATATCAGCTTCAACTCATCGTCCGTCCAGACACAGAGCTCGCCCTTGTGGGCCTGGCGCGGGATGATGCCGGTGACATGGACCTTGATCCAATCCGCGCCGTATTTGATCTGCCGGCGGACTTCCTGGACGATCTCGTCCTTGTTGTTGACCGGCATGTAGTAACCGGTCACGCCCTCGTCTGCGATCAAGCGTCCCGCCGTGCCGCCGACACCCGTGATCAGGGCATACGCGCCACATGACATGCGCGGACCTTCCACGATGTTCGCGTCGATGGCATCGCGCAGGTCGATCATGTTCTCGAACGTCGAGTCCGGATCCAGCAGCCCCGTCACACCTGCGCGCAGCAATTTGCGCGCGTTGTAACTGGCCACCAGCGCTGAAAGGCCGTTGCGACGCTGATGAAAGATCTCGGCGTTCGAGCCGGCATCATCAAACGACAGGTGGCAGTGCGTGTCGATCAGTCCGGGCATCACGGTCTGGCCCGTAGCGTCGATCCGCTTCAAGTCGGGCCGCGCCTTGGCCTGAGTGTCGGCCTCAGGCCCGACGGCCTTGATCTTGCCGCCCTCCACAAGGACAGAGCCTTCAAATGCGGGCTTCGCCGTCCCGTCGACAATGCGCCCGTTCTCAATGATCAGGTCGGTCATTTGAGCCACTCCTATTGGATAACGCGCAAGAGCCTGCGCGCATTTTCGGCCAGTTTGGCGTGCGGTTTGTGCGCGGCCAGATCATCTGGTGCATCCCAGCCTGCAAAGTTCGTCCCGAAAACGAGGCGGTCATCACCGACCAAGCTGGTCAAAAGCTCCAACGCCCCGTCGCTGTTGAGGTGATTGTCGAACCAGATCCGCGACAGCCGCTCCTCGAACGCGCCATCTGCTTTCAGCGCGTCGCTGGCCCATGGGCGTTTGCGCGCGGCCATGGCCATACGTCCGAACAGGTACCCGGTAGAGCCGCCGCCATGGCTGATGCAGATGTCGAGGTCGGGATGCCTGTCCAGAACGCCGCCATAGATCAGACGCGCGACGGCCAGCGCCTCCTGCGCCGCGAAGCCAATGACGACGTCGAGATCATAGTCGCCCAGGTTCGCGTCCCCGGACGGTCCGTCTATGCCTGCGGGCTGCGGATGAAGGAACAGCGGCACATTCAGACGGGTACAGGCCTCGTAGAACCGATCCATCTCCGGCGCGTCGAGGCGTTGTGGCTGATCCGTCCCGATGTAGGCACCCAGCAGACCCAGTTCGGTCACGCTGCGCTCAAGTTCGGCGATGGCGCCGTCCAGATCCTGCATCGGCAAGGCCGCGCATCCGCCAAGGCGGTCGCCATGGTCTCCTAGAAGGGTCGCAAGCGCATCGTTGTGAATCGTGCAGAAGTTTCTTGCCAGATCCGCATCAACAAAGTGAAGGAACGTCAGAGGGTTGGGCGACAACACCTGGTAGTCGATGCCGG
>Ga0102941_1000293_pt1 | contig 22994 bp, 19 predicted proteins | sample SalPonR2_C_D2_MG_FD_79281 | JGI IMG/M metagenome (GOLD analysis project Ga0102941, IMG submission 79281) | Salt pond soil microbial communities from South San Francisco under conditions of wetland restoration - Salt Pond MetaG R2_C_D2_MG | ecosystem: Environmental > Aquatic > Marine > Intertidal... | reverse complement strand
TCAAATATTAGTAAAATTATTTAACGATATTCTTAAAATAGAGGAAAAATTTCTCTGCAGAGGAGAATTTAAATCTTTAACTATGTCAGAGTTTCATATTATTGAAAATATAGGTGTAGGTGAAGGTAAAACTATGTCTGAAACTGCAAAGGCTTTAAAGATTACTTCCGGTACTCTTACAACAGGTATCGATAACCTTGTAAAAAAAGGTTATGTTTTTAGAAAAAGATCTACAGAAGACAGAAGAAAGGTTTTGATAAAACTGACTGACAAAGGTAGCGAAGCCTACAACAAACATTATAAATTCCACGAAGAAATGGTAGCTGACACTCTTCAAGAAATTCCTAAAGATGAAGAAGAGGTTTTAATTAGAGCTTTGTTTAACGTAGATAAATACTTTAAGAAAAAATACAAATTATAATTAAGGGAGGTTTATATGAGTATTAAGATTGTAACAGATAGCACCTGCGACTTACCCCAAAATTTACTAGAAAAATATAATATCACAGTGGTTCCACTATCTGTTAATTTTGATGATAATTCATATTTAGACGGCATCGAGATTAGCAACAAAGAATTTTATAATAAACTTAGAAATTCAGATAAATTACCTACTACATCTCAGGTGAATCCTGGAGAATTCGTTGAAGTTTTTAATAAAATTTTAAAAAAAGGAGACGAAGTTTTAGGTATATTTTTAGCAAAAGAATTCAGTGGTACCTTTCCTTCTGCTAAAATAGCCAAGGATATTATCAAGTCTAATAATATCCATCTGGTTGACTCTAGAGGAGTAACAGGCTCTTTGGCAGCACTGGTAATCGCAGCTGCAGACTTGGCAGAAAGAAAACTTTCTATTGAAAACATCAAGTTGAGACTAGAAGAGTATATAAGAAATTCAAAAAGCATTTTAATCATAGATACCTTAGAGTACCTGGTAAAAGGTGGTAGAATATCTAAGGCCCAAGGCGCTGTAGGTTCTGTGCTTAGCCTGAAACCTGTTTTAAAAATTGAAGATGGAAAACTCCAAACCTTGGCAAAAGTAAGAGGAAGAAAAAAGGGTATAAAATGGATAATAAATTGGATTAAGGATAATAGCTTTGATTTATCTGATAAAAGAGTTTTTATTTTAGATAGCGATGATCCAGACTTCCATGAAAATATTAAAAAATCTCTTTTAGAAAACTTCAAAATAGGAGAAGTAGTTGACATTGAAGTTGGAGCTGTTGTTGGTACTCACGGCGGTCCAGGATGCGGTGGTATCTGCTTTATTAATGAAAAAATTTAATAATAGTTTGAAAATTATATTTTAATTTAAGTAATGCTTGATATTCAGTAAATATTAAGCATTATTTTATTTGTATATAATCTAATATTCTAAACAAATTGAATTTAATACCGATATAATAAAAAAGAAGGAGGTGTAGAGATGAATAAGATTGGAACTGAAGGAATAAATCCTATATACAAAAATTACAGCACTAATAAAAACAAAAAAAACAATGTTAATGAAAAATCCCAAACAAAAAACACAGCTGTAGATATCAAAAAAGATAACATTGCAAATAAAGACTACACTTATACTAAGCTCAGCGAAAAAAATATTAAAAATGTAGATATTCTTAAATCTGAAATGGATAAATCCTATTCAAATTTAAAAAAACTAATTAATGATTTAATCTTAAAACAAAATTCTGAAGAAAAAAAGATTAAACTTAATGGAGAAATTGCTAAAAAAGCTAAAGAAGCAACGAGTAAAAATGGAAGATTTAGTCCTGAAAAATTAAGTGACAAAATAGTTGACTTTGCCAAAAATATTTCAGGAGGCAACAAATCAAAATTTAATGAATTAAAAAATGCAATTATCCAAGGCTTTGAAGAAGCTAAAAAAGTGCTAGGTGGAGAACTTCCAGAAATCTCCAAAAAAACATACACTTTAGTAATGGAAAAACTTGAAGATTGGAAGTCCGAGTAACACTTTTTCAATTTCCTTTTCTGACATATAGTTTATATGAAAAATAAATTATATTAGATGAGGAAATTATTTTTTGTTTACTTCTTCTCCATTCTCAACATATTCAGAACCCAAATCAACTATCTTATCTCCTATTTCAAGACCTTCTAAAACTTCTACATATTCTTTGTATATTAATCCAAGTTTTACTTCTTTTTCCACAACCTTTCCATTATCATATATATGAACATAATTTTTTTGTCCTACTTTTTTTGATGATCTTTTCGGTATTACAGCAGTGTTTCTAATGTCTACAATGAAATCCACTTCTGCATATACTCCAGGACGTATGTCGAAATTACTCTCCGCCATATTAACCTCAACTTTATAAAGTCCTGTTCTTTCATCAGGTATTTCATTTAAAGTTATTACTTCCCCATCTACTGCTTTATCCTTGTCCCCGTCCAGATATACTACTGCTTTACTTCCTTTATCTAAGCTTTCAAGTTTATCTGCTGTAATAAAAGTTTCAAGTAATTTTCCATTAGTACTTATAACCTGTAGGGCAAGTTCTGAGCCTACATCTTCACTTTCTATAATATATACTGCTGCTATCTTGCCATCAATTGGACTTTTTACTTTTGTATCTTCTACGGATTTTTTAAGGCTTTGTACCTGATTGTTATAATTTTTAACAGCATTATTGTACTGCTTTAAAACTTGGTTGTAATTTGATATAGTATTGTCTAATTGAGATTTTGCTAAAACTCCTTCTTCATACAGTTTTGTATTTTTATCAAGTAAGTCCTCTAAATCTTCCAGCTGTATTTTAAGTGTATCTCTAGAAGTTCTAAGATTACTCTCAGTTGAATTGAAATTATTTTGTAGTGTTTCTGAGTTCAATTCAAACAGCATATCCCCTTTTGAAACTATATCTCCTGTTTCAACATATATTTTTTCTACTTTCCCACCCATACCTGTACTTATGTCAAATTTCTCTTTAGTTTCTAATTTTCCAATGGCCATAAATGTTTCTCTTACTTCCATATTTTCAACTTCAAATATTGTAACGGGAGTTTTTTCATTGACTTCTTCTTCCACTACTTCTGATGTACAAGATGTAGCTAAAACTATTGAAATCATAATTAGTAATACTGCCAGTATATTTATTTTTTTTCTAATCATTTTATATGCTCCTTTTTTTTAATTTTATTCCTTCTATAAAAGAATACATTATTGGAATGAAGAACAAGGTTAATATTGATGTTATCATTAATCCGAAAACAAGAGAAAATCCGAATTGTGCATAATAGACTTCTTTGAATGCCAGAGGCAAAACCCCACCAATTGTTGTAAGACTTGTAGCTATAACAGGATTAAATCTTGTTTCTCCTGCTTCAACAATTGCTTCAAAAAGATCCATTCCCTCACTTCTTAAATAATTCATATAATCGATAAGTACAATAGCATCGTTGACTGCTATACCGACCAGAGCTATAAGTGCCATAAAAGAATAAAATCCAAAATCATTACCTGTTAAGGCTAATCCCCATAAAACACCAATTAGAGCCATAGGTACAGTTGTTAGTATTGCAAAAGGTTGGGCTACTGAGCCAAACTGTAATGTAAGTATTATAAATACTAAGAAGACTGCCAAAATCATACTTCTAAATAGGTTTGAAAAGTTCTCCTGTATACCTTCTACATCTCCTCCTAATTGAAGTTCTACTCCTGAAGGCATATCATAGTCTGATATTTTATTTTGAAATAATTCTGTTACTTCATTAGCATTGTATCCTTCTCTTAAATCTGCATCTATAATAACTAATCTTTCACCATCTATGTGCTTTATTCCTGATATTCCACTTATCTCTTGTATTTCAGCAATGCTACCAAGTGGAATATTGTCTCCGTTAATGTTGGTTAGACATATTGTATCCAGGGAATTTATATCGTATATTGGTGTGCTTGAGCACTTTAGAATAACATCTATTTCATCTCGTCCATCTTTTATAGTTGTAGCTTCTATTCCTTCCACTATTCCCCTCAACTGTTGAGATGCATTTACAACAGTTATACCCATTGTTTGTGCTTTTTTCTCTTTTATATCTATATATATTTGAGGTGCCCCTGCTTTAGCAGATAATTCTACGTTATAGACTCCTTCTATTGATTTTAAAATTTCACTATAGTCATTTGATACTGTTGACAGACTATCTAAACTGTCTCCAACTAATCTTAGACTTATTGGCTTTCCTACAGGTGGACCACCACTGGATTGTCCTTCAACGATTATTTCTCCTCCTGGTATTAGTCTTAAATCTTTTTCAATTTTTTCTACTAATTTTATACCATCTATTTCTCTGGTCTCTTTATCTGTAAAAGAAGCCGAGATAAGAGCTTTGTCTATTTCTCTTCCTCCTACAGTTGTATTAAAAGATTTTATTTCTTCAACACCGATCAAATATTCTTCTACTTGTCCTGCTATTTGAGAAGTTTGATCAAGTGTATATCCTCCCGGAGTATCCACTGTAATATTTACAGTATTTGGTTCGTTTTTAGGGAAAAATGCTATTTTAACCATTCCTGAAAATATTAATCCTACACTACCCACTAGAATTACTAGTCCTAAAGTAAATACAAAAGCTTTTCTTAAAGGTTTTTTTAGGATATAAGTTATTAACTTTCTATATTTTTTTATTATAATATTTCCTGCCTCTTTTTGCTTTTCTAGGAAAAATTCTTTATATGTTAGTATTGATACAAAGAATAGAACTGCAACTATACCTATTTCTATATTATCTCCATCGTTTGAAAATGCATAAAAACTTAAAGCGCCTATCAGAATTACTTTAATAATGGATATAATACCTTTGTTTAGTTTTATATCTTTTTTTAATCTTTTCTTTTTTATAATTATATATAGGGTCGGCGTTATAATTATTGATATTACAAAGGATGATATAAGAGTTATAATAATAGTTCTAGGAATAGTATTAACAAATTCTCCAAGTATTCCAGGAAGTATTGACAGTGGAAAGAATGCTGCTACTGTAGTTAAAGTAGCTGCTAAAATTGGAAAACCAACTTGATTTATTCCTACTCTTGCTGCTTCTTTTCTGTTTAGTCCCTTGTTTTTTAGCCTATCAATATTTTCAATAGCAATAATGGAATTATCTACTATCAATCCAAGAGATACTATTATGCCAAGAAGAGCAAATGTATTTAGGGTTATATCAAACAATCCTAGTGAAGCTAATGTCATAAAAAGAGAAAGAGGAATTGCAATAGCAACTATTAAAGACTCTTTAAAGCCTATAAACAAAAATAATACCAATATTACTACAATTAAGCCTGAAAAAGCGCTATCCTGTACTTTAGATAAATCATTTCTTACATTTACAGCAAGGTCACTAGTTATATTTATTTTAATATCTTCCGGATATATATCCCCTCTCATATTTTCCAGCATTTCTTTCACTTCTACAGAAGTTCCAATAACATCACTATCAGCTTTCCTTATAATTTCAGCTTTAACTGATTTAAATGTTCTATCTTGACCTTTCACATATGTGTTGTTATATTCTACTACTTCTTCGCTGGTATCTACTACTTCCGCTATATCTTCTATAAAAATAGTACTACCTTTTTGTGTTGTAATACTTGTTTTTCTTATTTCTTCCAAGGATGCTAGTTCTTCGTCAACTCTTAAATTATATCTTGATCCATTCATATTCAATCCGCCTATTGGCAGAGATACATTTAATGATTTAAGTGCGTTTTCAACAGAAGTCATATTTAAACCATATTGATACATCAAGGGTTTTTTAACGACAATATGAATTTCCCTATCTAAAACTCCTTTTAATTTTACTTCTTCTACACCTGAAATTTTTTCAATTTCACTTTTTATATCTTCTGATATATTAGTGAGTTCAAATATACTATAATTTCCAGCTATAGATATATCCATAAGAGGTATCTCTGAAGTATTCAGTGCTGATACCTCAGGATTTAAAACTCCTTGGGAAAAGTTTATTTCGTTGATTAGACTATCAACTTCAAGTTTCTTCCTGTCAATATCTACTCCTTCATTAAAACTTACAGTAACTGTAGAAAATCCAAAATTGGAGTCCGAGTTTGTTTCATTTAAATCCTCTAAAGCAGAAAGTTTTCCTTCAATCTTATCCGTTACAAGTGATTCAACATCTTGTGGACTAGCTCCTGGATAAAAAGTTTGAATTATTAATGTAGGAAAAACTATTTCAGGAAGTGATTCTTTAGGAAGTGTATATATCCCATTTATACCAAGTATAATTATCATTATAATTACAAGTGCAGTTATTTGTCTTCTTTTACTGAAAAAATTTGAAGTTTTACCTATTATATTTTCTTTTATGGTCAGCTCTCTTATTTCTTTATTTTTTTTCAATTTTACCACCTTTTCTGCAAGTTTTTTAAAATCACATTTATTATATACCACTATAATTGATTTTTAATACATTTTTATCCTTATTTTTTAATTTTAACACAAAAATACTCCCAAGGAAAAATTTCATTGTAAGTAAATTTTATACATGAGAGTATTTTCTTTTATAGATTCATTATTTTAAGTCTTCTAAATTATATGGAGTTTCTTGATATATACAGTAATTTAGCCAGTTGCTAAATAATAGGTTAGAATGTCCTCTCCATTTTATTCTTATGTCTTTTTGCGGATCATCCTCTATAAAGTAGTTTTTGGGTATTTGAATATTTTCTCCTTTTTTTAAATCTCTTAAGTATTCATTTTTTAGGGTTTCTTTATCATATTCTCCATGACCTTGTATAAATATCTGTCTCATATTTTCTGTTGCTGCTATGTGAACTCCAGCTTCTTCGGATTTAGCTAGAATTTTTAGCTTAGGTACTTTTTTCAACTCTTCTTCTAAAATCTGAGTATGTCGAGAATGCGGGGCATAAAACTCGTCATCAAATCCCCTCATTAGTCTTGAAGTTGGTTCTATCACTTGGTGGGAAAATACACCAAATAGTTTTTTGTCCAAAAAATATCTCCTAATACCATAGTGATAATAAAGAGCCCCTTGTGCTCCCCAACATAGGTGAAGGGTGCTAAAAACATTTGTTTTTGTAAATTCTAAAATCTCCTTGAATTCTTCCCAATAATCTACATCTTGGTAGGGTATAGTTTCAACTGGAGCTCCCGTTATAATCATTCCATCAAATTTTTCTTTTTTTATATCTTCAAAGGTTTTATAAAAATTGTTAAGGTGGTCTTGTTTTGTATTTCTAGTTTCGTGAGATTCCATATGAACAAGTTTTAGTTCAACTTGAAGAGGCGTGTTTGCCAACATCCTTATTAACTGAGTTTCTGTCTCTATTTTTTTTGGCATTAAATTTACTACAGCAATTTTTAAAGGCCTTATATCTTGAGTTTGTGCTCTTAAGTTTTTCATTACGAATACATTCTCTTTTTTTAATGTAGAATATGCAGGAAGATTTTCTGAGATTATTATAGGCATTAAATCACTTCCCTTATTGCTTTGTTAAAGTCGTCTATTATGTCATCTATATTTTCTATGCCAACTGATACCCTTATAAGGTCCGGAAGTACACCGGATTTTATTTGTTCTTCTTCTGTAAGCTGTCTGTGGGTAGTACTTGCAGGATGTAAAATACTTGTTCTTAAATCTCCTAAATGAACTACCAGTGAAGCTAATTCTAAGTGTTCAGCCAACTTTTTACCAGCTTCAGCTCCTCCTTTTATACCAAAAGATAGTATTCCTCCACCACCCTTTGCAAGATATTTATTACCTAAATCATAGGTTTTATGACTTTCTAATTTCGGATAATTTACCCATTCTACACCTTCATGTTCTTCTAAGAATAAGGCTAGTTTAGAAGCATTTTCGGAGTGTCTTTCCATTCTAAGATGAAGGGTTTCTAACCCTTTATGGAATAAAAATGCATTAAAGGGACTTAGAGTCATTCCATAGTCTCGCAACATTTGCACTCTTGCTTTTGTAATATAGGCTTTCTCTCCGAAGTCTTTAACATATTGAACACCGTGGTAGCTTTCATCTGGTTGAACCAAGTCTGGAAACTTTCCATTGTCCCAGTTGAATTTCCCGCCGTCGATGATTACTCCTCCTACACTTGTTGCATGCCCATCTATGTATTTAGTTGCGGAATGTATTACTATATCGGCTCCATGATCTAGTGGACTGCATAGGATAGGTGTAGCTAACGTGTTATCAACTATAAACGGAATATCTATTTTTTTAGCTGCTTTAGCAAATTTATCAAAATCTAAAATATTTAATCCTGGATTTCCTATTGTTTCTCCAAATAGTATCTTTGTATTACTTTTGCTAGCATTGATAATCTCTTCATATTCACAATCAGGATTAACAAATGTAACTTCTATTCCTAATTTTTTTAAGGATACTTTTAAAAGATTAAAGGTCCCACCATATATTGTAGATGCTGCAATTATATGATCTCCAGCACTGCATATATTTAGAATAGCCAATGTAGTTGCCGCTTGTCCTGAAGAAGCTGCTAAAGCTCCTACCCCACCTTCTAAAAGATTAATTTTATCTTCAAAGGCAGATACCGTAGGGTTGCTTATCCTAGAATACATATGCTGATCGCTTTTTAAATCGAATAATTCAGCAAGATCGTCTGAATTGTAGTATTTGTAAGTTGTACTTTGAGTTATTGGCAAAACTCTTGGTTCTCCGGATTTAGGGTTGTAAGTACCTTGTACACAGTTGCTTTCAATTTGATAGTTTTTCATAGTTTAAACTCCTTTTCAATTTTTATTGATAAAAGAAAAATCGCTTCGATAAGAAGCGATTAGAATTTCATATTCCTCTTATCTTTCAGGATAATCCTGGGGGAATTAGCACCTTGCGTTTTACGTAGGTTGCCGAAGTTTCATAGGGCCCGTCCCTCTACTTCTCGTGATAAGACACGTAATTAAATTGTTGTATAATATCATAAACCTTATATTTGTGAATGTCAAGGTTGAATTGCTATTTTATCTATGTAAAATTACTGTTTTATTTCTTTACAGATGAGAGTTTAATTCCTACTAGTAAATATATTGTACCCATTAGTATTAATACTGAAAAGGAGCGAAAATAAATTTCACCATTAAATCCATAGGCTGCTGTATGAGTCAAAACATCCATTGCCCACTTATGGGGCATTAAATTCGACAAAGTTAGTAGTATTTTAGAATTAATTATTTCCAGAGGCCACATAGTTCCTCCCAACATGGCAGCAGCTACAAGTATTATAGGAACTATAGAACCCAGCTGCTCGTAGTTTTTTACTATACCTGCTATTGTCAGTCCTATGGAGGTAAATGTGAAGACAAATGCTCCATAAATTCCCAATACGAAGATTACATTCATTCCCCAATCTATTTGAAAAATATATTTTCCGGCTAAAACCATAATTAGTATTTGTGAAAAACCTACTGCAAAGGTTGTAATCAAAAGACTTGTCATTATTTTCCATTTTGCTAGTGGAGAAACTAGTTTTCTATACCAAGTATGGTCTTGTTTTTCTTTTAATATATCTCCTGCTACAAATACTATTGTGAAGGTGGAAAAAAATAGTGTGAAACCAACCAAATAATGTATTCTAGGATTATATGCCCAATCAGATTCAATTTCAAATACTGATGTTTCTAAAGTTATTGGATTTCTGTAATACCAATTCTCTACACCCTTGTCATATATTTTTTTTACTGTATCATTTTCAAGTTGAATCCCTTCTTTTTCTAGTATTTCCACTGTAGCTAAGGCTGTTTTGTAATTTGTCTTTAGTTTAAAAATTTCACTTCTTATAGTGTTTTGAAGTTGAAATATTTCTAGTGAATCTTTGGATTTTATAAGTTCTAAATTAGTGCTTTTATTTTTTATTATATCATCTCTAAATCCTTTAGGAATTATAAGGCCGCCTACTACATTTCCTTTTTCTACTAAATCTTTTCCTTCTTCTGCATTTGTCACTTTAAAATTGATAGATATGCTTTTTTCTAACTCTTTAATGAATTGTTGTGATATATCGCTTTTGTCGTAATCTATAAGAACTGCGGATGGTTTATATTCTCCAGACATAGAGGAAGTAAATACAAATGTCAAAACAAGAGTCATAGCAATCATTATGATTATCATCCACTTATCATCTTTTAATAGTTTTAATCTAAGATTTAATAAATTCAGCATGGGACTTCCTCCTTATGATTAAAATACTAATTATAGAAAACACTAAAATGTTTACTATTAGTACCAATATATGCTCTGTAATATTTGAGAATCCATATCCTTCTAAGGTTTTTATATAAGCTTTAAGTAATGCACCATTTGGAGTATACCTACCTACTGCTCCAATAAATTTAGGCATAGTCTCCAAAGGTATATAACTTCCACCAAATAGGGCAAGAATCTGAACTACCCCGCTTGAAAAAGCATCTGATACTTTGTAGTTATTAGTCTTTAAAGTTACTACAGTAATCATTAATCCTAAAGAGGCCACCATCAATGATGATAAAAGTGTTATAAATATAATCTGGGGTAAGTTTATCCAGTTAATTTTAAAAACTAATCTCGAGAAACTTATCATTACTAAAGATTGAATTAAAACCATTGTAAACATCATTAAAAACTTTCCTGTTAATATCCGGCTTAAATTTTTTCCTGAAACTATTTGCCTCTGAAATGTATTGTTTCTTTTTTCATCTAAAATAAATTTCCCGCCGTAACTTGAAATAAATAGCACAAACATAGCAAGCATAGCTACTGTATAGTATGCAAAACTACTTATATAGTTTTTTGAATCTACTCTTCTTTCTTCTATATTTATTCCATCATTTTTGTATTCATTACTACTTAGTATTTTACTTATGTTTTCCCCTATTTCTTCTGAATTAAGATAGGGAGAAACGGATTCAAAATAAACATTTTTAGAAATAATTATTGAAGACATTATATTGTTAAAGTTTTTCATTAGTTCTCTTGTTATACTACCGCTGTAATTCATATCTGGATGGGATATAACCCTTATTTCCAACTTATTTCTAAAGTTTGTAAAGGTATTTATATACATATCATACATATAATTTTTCGGTAAGATGACCAAGGAAGAAATTTCTTTGTTTCCCAATTTTTTCAATCCTTCTTTCTTGCTCATAACTTCATAGCTTAGGAATTTTTTGATTTCTTCATTGCCGAGATAATCTTGAAAGAAAATTTTCTCAGGATTGAATTCTTCAAATTGCTTTTCTCCATCTGCAAATTTCTCTATATCTACATCATATCTTTCAGCAAAATCAAGCATAAAGTCTATAAATTTATCTTCTTCAGAATTTTTATCATACTCTTTCACCACTCCAATATTTAATATCCAATCACTTCCTGCTTCACCAAATGATCCAGATAAAGCAAAACTTAAGATTGTAGTAACAATAATAGGCATAACTATTATTGAAGCTAATGTTTTTTTGTCAGAAAAAAATAGTTTTAGATCCTTTAAAAATATATTTATCATTCTAATCACCTAATCCCTTAATGCTCTACCTGTCAATGAGAGGAACACAAATTCCAAATCAGGCTTTTTAATATCCATAGACATAAGATGTCCTTGGTTTTTAGATACAGCTTCCAGTATCTCTGAATAATCTGCCTTGTTTCCTTTTTTCTCCACTGTAATTTCTTTTTTTACATAAGCAGCTTTATCAACATAAGATATTTTTTTAATCTCTTCTATCATCTTTTTATTGATGTTTTCTACTTGAAGAATTATCTTTTCTTCAGCAGAAACAGACTGAATAAGTTCTTCTTTTGTTCCTTGAGAAATAATTCTCCCTTCATCCATAATACATATTTTGTCACAAAGATACTCTACTTCTTCCATATAATGGCTTGTATAAATTATAGTGCTTCCTTTTTTATTGATTTCTTTAACTGAGTCCAATATATGATTTCTAGACTGAGGATCTATTCCTACAGTAGGTTCGTCTAGGATTATGATCTCAGGGTTATGCAGAAGAGCTGAACCTATGTTTAATCTTCTTTTCATACCACCGGAATATTCTTCTACCTTATCCTTAAGTCTTTTGTTTATACCTATGATTTGAGATACTTCTTCGATTTTTTCTTTTAGCTTATTACCTTTAAGACCGTAGATTTTTCCCCAAAATTTTAAATTGTCGTATCCAGATAAACTAGGATATAAAGCTATCTCTTGAGGTACAAAACCTAATTGTTTTTGGATTTTTTTAGGTTCTTTTTCTATATCTACACCCTTGTATAATACATTTCCTTCATCTGCTTTTATCAATGTTGATATTATAGAGATAGTAGTAGATTTACCGGCACCATTTGGACCCAGTAATCCTAGAATATCTCCTCTTTCAACCTTAAATGATATATTATCAACTGCCTTAGTTTCATTAAAGTATTTTTTTATATTTTTTATTTCTAACATATTATTCTCCTTCTAGTCTAAAAAGTTTTGAAAATCATCATCTATACTGTCTATATCAATTATATCTTTTTTATTCACATCAGGTATCTCTATGTTTTGTACTTCTTCATTTTCCCAGTTTTCTATTTCCACATTAACTGATATTATTGAATTAGAACCAGGCTCTGGATCATAATCTTCAAAAATAACATCTATATATTCTTTTACAATGTAGCCGTCTATGTCTATATAGGCTTGGTTTTTATAGGTTATTTTTTCAAATTTTCCAACAGCTTCTTCTATATTATCTATTATATTAACAATATCAAGGTCATTATTTTGACTTTTTACTAATTTACTCAAGCTTTCTTCTTCACTTCTTAAAAGGGCAAAGATTTTTTTCAAAAAAAGTCTAAGCTGCTCTTCTGACGGATTTATAGTATACAAATCTACTTTAACATCTCCATCTTTTGTTGTCATTATATCTTTTTTTCCTTTTACTACATTTTCTTTTTGAAGAAGGTTAAGCCATTCTTTCTGAATTTTGGAAGTTAAATCCTCTACTTCTTCCAAATCTTTTATATTATCATCAAAGCCTAGATTTTCTTCTTTTAATTCTATATACCTACCTATCATAGGCACATATATGATCACTTCTTCCTCAGATGAAAACACTGTCAAGTCATAACCTAAGCCTCTATATTTGATATATACTTTACTCTCCTCTTGACTTTCATTAAAGGAAGATGTTACTTCCACTTGTATGTCTTTTAAATAGTTTAATTCTTCTAATATTTCCTGGGAAATATTTTCTTCATTAAACTCATTTTCGATTTTAATTGATATCCTTTCTTTTCCAAATTCCCTGCTTTCAGTTTTTTCTACAGCTTCTTTATAGTTTTGAAGGTAGTCCTGGCTGCATCCAAATAAAAATAATGTTGTTAATAAAATTAATAATACTGCTGTAATTTTTTTCATATTTATCACCTCGCATTTATTATACATAATTCCTCTGAAATAGCTATATACTTATAGTCATTTATGCCTATGACTTTTTGCATATTGTTTGATTCTTGGTAAAATGATATAATTTTTGTAGTAAATAAAGGATTGGTGACTAAATGGAAGAATTTAACGAGTGGATATCATATAGAAGGAATTTAATAAACAAAAATTTGGAATTGTTTCTAGAGAAAAAAAATAATCATCAAAAAATGATATATGATGCAATGAACTATAGCGTTTTTGCTGGAGGAAAAAGGATTAGACCAATATTAACTTTAGCTAGCTACGAAATTTTTGACTACAATATAAATATTCCTATGCCTTTTGCCTGTGCTGTAGAAATGATTCACACATATTCTTTAATACATGATGATCTTCCGTCAATGGATAATGATGATTTTAGGAGAGGAAAACCATCATGTCATAAAAAATTCGGTGAAGATATTGCTGTATTGGCAGGAGATGCTCTTTTAAATAAAGCTTTTGAGATTATTTTTGATATGAATACAAACCCCAAGTCTAATTTAGAAAATATCTTTAAAGCTGGAAAGTTTTTATCTTTTGCTAGTGGATCGGAGGGTATGATTGGTGGACAAATTGTAGACCTTCATCATAAAAAAAACAATCTTGAAATCCTTAAATATATGCATATTCACAAAACTGGAGCTTTAATTAATGCTTCTTGTAAGATAGGTGGAATTTTAGGTAAAGCTAATAATAAAGAATTCTCTTCTTTAGATGAATTTAGCAAAAATTTAGGCTTAGCCTTCCAAGTAAAAGATGATATCTTGGATACAGAAGGTAAAAATGAAGAAATAGGTAAACCTACCGGAAGTGATGTTGAAAATAAAAAATTGACTTATGTAAGCTTGTTAGGGGTTGAGAAAGCCAAAAAATTAGAAAAAGAACTAACTGAAAAGTCAATAAGTTCTTTAGACCATTTTGGCAGCAGAGGAAATCACCTTAAAAAATTAGCTCTTAGCCTTTTGCATAGAAAAAATTAGTTTATTTTGTTTTTCAATGAATAAACTGCCAGTTGTGTCCTATCTCTTAATTTCAATTTATTGAATATATTTGTTATGTGATTTTTTACTGTACCTTCGCTAAGGTACAGTTCTTTTGATATTTCTTTATTGTTTTTCCCCTGTGCTGTCAACCTACATATTTCTCTTTCTCTTTTTGTCAGAGAAATAATTTTTTCTTTTTCTTCTTCATTAATTTCAACTTCTATCTTTTCATTTCTTAAGTTATCATAGGCAATTTTTAGTTCTTTATATACTAGCTCTGTATTTTCTTTTTCTTTTTGAATATATTTTAGTAAATACATAATTGTTACTATAAAAAATGTAAGAAGAATAAAAAATACAGACTCTCCAATTTTAGAATAACTTCTTGAAAGAAAAATTTGATTCACAAACTTATAGCTTGATAATAAAAATACCATGCTAGCAAAATATATAAATTCTTTTCTTTTTAACAAGTAAGTTCCTTCTATTAGGGTAAGTATATACAATATATGAATAGGGTAATTAACAATATATCTAGATAAAGTTTCTAAAGCAAAAATAATCACTATCTCTATGATAAAACTAATAATCATAGGGCTATTTCTTCTTTTAAGAAAAACTCTTATACTACTTATCAAAAGATAGGCTAGTCCTAAAACTATTAGTATATATAATCTCTCTCCCAATGCTTTTTCAAAATTTAGTGCTAAAATAAGTATTAATATAGAAGATACTAATTTAATTGTAATACCCTTCTTATAATTCATTTCTTATATTCCCTCCAGATAAAGATATGGTGAAGTTGTTGATTTTTATTATATTATTCTATATCATACTTTTGTTTTTTTCTAACTATAGTAGAAACATCTACTTTTAATCTGTCTGCTGCTTCTTTCAATGTCTCAGTCTCTCTTAATGTTTGCTCTATAATTTTCTTCTCATGAATTTTCATTTGTTCTTTTAGGGGAAGTTTACTTTTACTTTTTTGAAAAAGTTCAGTCATTTCATTTTGAAGAGGTTCTTGACTTACCTGTTCTCTAAAAAGGTCTTCTGATATTGTAACGTCTTCTGATATCAGTACTAATCTTTCTATTATATTTTTAAGTTCTCTTATATTTCCCGGCCATTTGTACATCAAGAAACTTTCCATGCATTCCGGTGAAAAGTAGCAATTTCTTCTATGCTTACTATTATAGTAATCTAAAAAGTTTGATGCAAGAGGAAGTATATCCTCTTTTCTTTCCCTTAAAGGCGGTATGTAGAGAGTTACTACGTTCAATCTGTAATACAAGTCAGCTCTGAACTTCTTTGCTTTTACTAATTCTTGAAGATTTGAATTTGTTGCCGCTATTACTCTTGCTTTAAACTGCATAGGCTTACTTCCACCTATTCTGTAAAATTTCCTGTCATTTAGAGCATTTAGAAGTTTAACCTGTAGAGTATATGGCATATCTCCTATTTCGTCTAGAAATATCGTGCCTTCCCCTGCTTCTTCAAAGAGACCTTTTTTTCCTCCTCTTTGTGCTCCGGTAAAGGCTCCTTCTTCATAGCCAAAAAGCTCCGACTCTATCAAGTGCTCCGGGATAGCACCACAGTTAATTTTAATAAGATTACCCTTGTCTTTTCTTGGGCTTTGGGTATGGATATAAGTGGTAAGAAAATCTTTTCCAACTCCTGTTTCTCCAAGTATCAATATGCTGCTGTCAACTTCTACTATTTTATCTGCTTTTTCATAAAGAGATTTCATTTTAGAATTTTTAGTTATTATAACTTCTCTTTCAGAATCTTTAGTTCCTAACTCTTCCATTCTTTTAGAAAAAGACATAGCTAAGTTTTCTTCTTTAGCAATGCTCTTCATAAGCATTTCTAACTCTGTTACATCTCTTATTACTGCTATTGTCCTTTTAAGATTACCATTTTCATCTCTTATGGGAGAACCGGATACCAAACATTTTTGTCCTGTATAGTAATTATTAATAGTTGAAACTGAATCCTTTGTCTCGATAACTTTTGCACAGCAAGAATTAGGAAGTACATCTGTATTTTTAAGTTCGTATACTGTTTTCCCTATGAGCTTATCTCTAGCCAAGCCGGATAAATTTAAAAAAGCATCATTAACATATATCGTCTTTCCTCTTTCATCTGTCATATAAATGCCTTCTTCCAATTTATTGAACATTTCACTATATAAATACTGCTGTTTATTTAAATAGTCTATTTGGTTTTCAAGCTCATCTGTAAGAGAGTTATCTGCAAAAAAGAAAATATAATACTGAAAATTATTAATTTTTATTTTTCCTTGCTTCATTTCGTAGGTATTTCCATTAGATGATTTAACGTCAATAAATTCATTTATTGTTTGAAATTTTTCCTTTGGAAAAAAAATTGAAAGCTTTTTGTTTATAAGATCTCCTTTTTCTTCTACAAAGTGATAAAAATCCTTATCATAATCTTTTATATTATACTTTTCATCTGTGATTACATAACTAAAATAGGTTAGTTTTAAATTCGGATTTTCAGATTCGGTTTTGTGTTTCATAAGGCCTCCAGAGTTTTATTTGTTAACATTATACCAATTTATATGCAGCATTGCAATATTACGGAATTTTTATTTGCATTTTTGCATATATAATGTAATCGTTCACATTTTAGCTTTGTTTGAATAAATTTCCTATCCTTTATGTATGAGGGCTTTCGATGTGTTTTTTGCAAGAATTGTATTTTTGGCACAATTATTGCTATAATAATATGTATAGTTAAAAGTAATTAATAAGGAAATTAAATAAGGAGGATTTATTATGAAAAGAGATGTAGTAATAGCATCAGCTGTTAGAACTCCTATAGGATCTTATGGTGGTACTTTATCAAAGGTATCCGCAATAGATTTAGGAGTTACAGCTGCTAAGGCAGCTATGGAGCAGGCTAAAGTTAAGCCAGAGATGATAGAAGAAGCTATAATCGGAAATGTTTTAGGTGCTGGTTTAGGTCAAAACGTTTCAAGACAAGTTAGTGTGAATTCTGGAATTCCTGTTGAAGTTCCAACTTTTACAATTAATAAGGTTTGTGGCTCAGGACTTAGGGCTGTAAGTATAGCTTATCAGTTTATTCAAAACGGAGATAACGATATCATCCTTTGTGGTGGAACTGAAAGTATGTCAAATGCACCTTATCTTCTTCCTAATAATAGATGGGGCAAAAGAATGGGAGACGATAAAGTTATCGACTATATGGTTCACGATGGTTTGTTTGATATATTTAACAAATACCATATGGGTTTAACTGCTGAAAACATTGTTGAACAGTGGGGTCTTACAAGAGAAGACCAGGATGAATTTGCAGCAAGAAGTCAACAACGAACTGAAGCAGCTCAAAAATCCGGAAGATTTAAAGATGAAATAGTTCCTGTAGAGGTTCCTCAAAGAAGAGGAGATCCAATATTAGTAGATACTGATGAATTCCCAAGACATGGTGCTACTAAAGAAGGTATGGCTAAATTACGACCTGCTTTCAAAAAAGACGGTACAGTAACTGCAGGTAGTTCATCAGGAATCAACGACGGAGCTGCTATGCTGGTAGTAATGTCTAAAGAAAAAGCTGATGAACTAGGCATCGAACCTCTATGTGTTATAAAAGCTTACGGTTCCGGTGGAGTAGATCCTAAAATAATGGGATACGGACCAGTTCCAGCAACAAAAAAAGCCCTTTCAAAGCTAGACTGGACTATTGATGATTTAGACTTGATAGAAGCAAATGAAGCTTTTGCTGCTCAGTCATTAGCTGTAGTAAAAGATTTAGGTTTAGATACTGAAATAACTAACGTTAATGGTGGTGCCATTTCATTAGGTCACCCAATTGGTGCTTCTGGTGCAAGAATCTTAGTTACTTTACTTCATGAAATGAAAAAGAGAGATTCTAAAAAAGGACTTGCTACATTATGTATAGGTGGCGGAATGGGAACTTCACTATTAGTAGAAAGACAATAATATAAAGGTGGTGTTTGATTTGAAAAAAATTATAACGATGGACGAAGCCGTTGATAAAATAAAAGACGGTATGACTATAATGGTTGGAGGATTTCTAGGTTGTGGAAGTCCCGACAAAATAATTGACAAATTAGTAGAAAAAAATGTTAAGGATTTAACTTTAATTTGCAACGACACTGGTTTTCCAGATGTATCTGTAGGAAAAATGGTTGTAAATAAGCAGTTTAGCAAGATGTATGTTTCTCATGTTGGAACCAATAGAGAAACAGGTAGACAGATGAATGAAGGAGAGACTGAAGTTAATTTAGTTCCCCAAGGTACTCTAGCAGAACAGATAAGATGTGCTGGATGCGGTTTAGGTGGTTTTTACACTCCAACCGGTGTTGGAACTGAAGTTGAAGATGATAAAGAACGAAAAGTTATAGACGACGTAACATATATATATGAAAAGCCTTTGAAAGCTGATGTAGCTATAATAAAAGGACTAAAAGTAGATAAAAAAGGTAATGTTTACTACAATGAAACAGCAAGAAACTTTAATCCTATTATGGCTATGGCTGCAGATACTGTTATAGTTGAAGCAGAAGAAATAGTGGATATAGGAGAATTAGATGCTAACTGTGTTGGAACTCCACACATATTTGTTAGCTATATCGTAGGAGGTGAAAAGTAATGGCTTTAGATAAAAATGAAATGAAAGCTCTTATAGCAAAAAGAGTAGCTCAAGAACTAAATGATGGCGACTTGGTAAACTTAGGAATAGGACTTCCTACTTTAGTAGCAAACTTTATCCCGGAAGGAATAGATGTTACTTTTCAATCTGAAAATGGTCTTGTTGGTTTAGGCCCAGCACCAGAAGAAGGAAAAGAAAGTAAAGACTTAACTAATGCAGGGGCTCAACCTGTTACTTTGCTACCCGGTGGAGCTTATTTTGACAGTGCTACATCTTTTGGAATAATTCGAGGTGGACACGTTGATGCAACAGTTCTTGGTGCTTTACAAGTAGATCAAAATGGTAACCTTGCCAATTGGAAAATACCTGGCAAAATGGTGCCTGGAATGGGTGGAGCAATGGATTTAACTGTTGGAGCAAAAAAAGTAATAATATCTATGATTCATACACAAAAAGGCTCACCTAAAATACTCAAAGAATGTAATCTTCCTCTAACAGCAAAGGCTCAAGTAGATCTTATAGTTACAGAGATGGCTGTAATAGAAGTTACTGATAAAGGATTAGTTCTTAAAGAATTAGGTCCTGATGCAAGTGTAGAAGATGTAAAAGCTGCTACAGAAGCCGACTTGATTATTCCTGAAAAAATAGGAAAATTTGGTCTATAAATAAGTTAACCCCTAACTATATTTACATAAATTTCAATCAAATTAAGCTCTGTTCTATTCGAACAGAGCTTAATTATTTTTTTGTATTTTTATTGCAAAACATATTTTTTTACAAAATCAGAAAATCCGCTATCATCATTGGAATATGAAATATAGTCAGCTATTTTTTTTAATTCATCTCTGCCATTCTTTACTACAGCTGAAACGCCTGCAAATTCTATCATAGACTGGTCGTTAAAACTATCACCTATAGCAGCTGTTTCTTCTCTTTTTATGTTAAGCTTCTCTGCAATATATTTTAGTGCATCACCTTTTGTAGCTTTTATATCTGTAAATTCTAAAAAATTTGCTTTAGAAAAAAATATGTTAATATCATTATGTGGAAATTTAATTATATCATCATATGCTTCCTTCAATCTCTCTTGTTCTCCTATCATTATCACCTTTGGAGTTGAATCAAAAGTATAATCCTGCAATGATCCTACTGCTTCTATTGGGAATTCTTGAGCAAATGTCTTATAAAATTCAGACCAATGAGTTTCCTCTTTCACTAACACTTTTTCATCAGTATAAATATTACAGTGAATCCCTTTTCTTTCCGAATATTCTATTATTTTAGCAATTCTAGATTTTTCTATTTCCCTGCTAAAAATCACATTATGAGTTTTAGGATCTACTATTTTAGCTCCATTAAAAGCTATATATGGTATTTGAACGTCTAGTTCTTTTGCAAACTTTTCTACAGATTTAGTCACTCGCCCTGTTGCTATTGTGAAGTAAATACCTTTTTCCTTTAATTTTTTAATAGTGTTTTTATCCTTTTTACTTATTTGGAAATTACTATTTAGTAAAGTGTCATCAAGGTCGCTTGCTATTAATTTTATCATACACACCCCTACTTTTTATAGTATACTTTTTTAATATCTTCTTTTAAGGTGCGAAGGTGGTTTCTCATTGCATCTTGTGCTTTTTCCATATCTTTATTCTTAATTGCTTTAATAACATCCTGGTGTTCTTGGTCTATTCTTTCTGGGTTATATGTCTCATTAAAGAATATAAGTCTAAATCTCTGCATTATTTCATTTAATTCTTCCATAAATGATATCAACTTCCTATTTTCAGACAAGTTAATTATAGCTTTGTGTATCTCTGTATCGCACTCGACCATTTTTTTAACATCTTTATTTTTATAAGCATTTTGAAAACTTAGATTTAACTTTTCTATTTCTGAAATATCTTCCACTTTGTTTTTTTCAACTGCTAATTTGACAGCGAAAGTCTCTAGTGCTTCTCTAACTTCCAATGTATCAATTATATCTTTAAAAGATATGTCCGATACGTAGGCTCCTTTTCTTGCTTCCATAACTACCAAACCTTCAAGCTCTAGTTTTCTTATAGCTTCTCTTACAGGAGTCCTACTTACTCCTAGTTGATCCGCTAGTTTTATTTCCATTAGTCTTTCTTTTGGTTCAAATTTTCCTGTTAATATTGCTTCCTTTAATGTTTCAAAAACAATATCCCTTAAAGGTTTATATTCATCTAAATTTATATTATTTAGTTTGTCTTTCATAATCATATCCTTTCTCAATGGTTTTAGTTGTAATTACATATTTATAATTATTTTTCATTATTTTTTTGCAAGCATCCATATCTTTTTTATTATCAAAAAATCCAAATACACTAGACCCGCTTCCGGACATTAAAGCAATTAATGCTTTGTTTTCCATCATAGTTTTTTTTATATCTTTTATTTCTTTAAATTCTCTGAAAACTATATTTTCTAAATCATTTTTTAAATAAGATATTAATTCAGTTTTAGATTTTTCTCTATATATATCTAATATTTTATCTCCATCATCTTTGCTTAGGTCTTTTATTTTAACTTTAGAATATATATAAGGAGTTGAAATATTTATTTCAGGCTTTATTAATATAATATAATTCCAATTAAAATCTTTTATTTTTTTAGTAATATCTCCCTTTCCCTTTATGTAAGAGCTTCCTCCTTCTAAAAAAAAATGTACATCTGTGCCGATTTGGGATGCTATTAGGTGTTTTTCATCTTTTCCCATATTAAGTTTCCAGATTTTGTTTAAGGCTTCTATAACAGCAGCAGCATCACTACTTCCACCACCTAATCCTGCCTGGTGTGGAATTTTTTTTCTTAGGAAAATATCCAATCCTTTTTCAACTTTATATTTATCTTTAATAATTTCTACAGCTTTATACACTGTATTCTTTTCATCCCTAGGTATATCTTGCAAGTTTGATTCTATATTAATACCTTTTTTTGTTTCTTCTAGTATAATTTCATCATACAAATCAATATTTTGTATGATAGATTTGATATTGTGGAAACCATCTTTTCTTTTATTTACTAGTTCAAAATATAAATTGATTTTACCGTAAGCTCTAATTTTTGTTTTTTTCATACAATCCTTCTCTTTATTTGAATTATTGCTTTGTATAGTTTTATATTTTTATTTTTTTATTAATTTATTTATAAAGCACTTTGTATACTGAATATTATATCATATATAATTTTAAATATCATTAAAGTTTTTTTGTTTTATTTGTATATAATTTTAACTTCTGGGTATATTAGTAATACAATAACAGATATTTCTTTTCTTTATACTAATTATTTTAGATGAAGAATCAAAAAAGGGCGGAGTTCTTATTTTTTAGAACAGCCAAAATTGTTTATTAAGTGAACGATTCTGATAAGATAGTTAGAAAAGAATAAGGGTAGCTGTTTAAATATATTCTGACTTCAGAGTATAATAACAACGAAAGGGTGATTCCACCAAAAGGAGAAGAGATGACTAGAGATTTTTAGAATCCGGTTCTTACGATGGTTAGTAGGAACCGGATTCTATTTTTTGTTCTTCATAATATATTTATTATTTATTCACTTATTCTAAATTACTTTTCTATACTTTTCCTTTATATTAGTAATATAGGTTGAATTTTTCTTGAAACCTTTATTTGATATAGATCAAATATTCCCCCCTATTAATATAAAAAAATTATAAGGTAACTCTTATAATTTTTTTATATTAAATTGTTTTTATCTAAAAATATTCCTATTCTCTTAATCAAATTGTCTATATTATCGTCTTCTTCCGCCATGGTTTCTATTGGACACATTCCAGTTAAGTCTCTGTTTTTAATATAAGGTACAACAGTTTCACCTTCTACCTTTATGCTTTTTTCTTCTAATACTCCAAG
>Ga0102941_1000292_pt1 | contig 23052 bp, 23 predicted proteins | sample SalPonR2_C_D2_MG_FD_79281 | JGI IMG/M metagenome (GOLD analysis project Ga0102941, IMG submission 79281) | Salt pond soil microbial communities from South San Francisco under conditions of wetland restoration - Salt Pond MetaG R2_C_D2_MG | ecosystem: Environmental > Aquatic > Marine > Intertidal... | reverse complement strand
GTTAAATCAGAATCAATCTTGGTATGGTCAACGACACACCTAAGCCCAAAAATCCCACTCTTAATTTTCTTTACCACAGCACTTTTAAAATTAGGAAAGCCTTGCCTTAATTTTGAAGGAACCGCAAAATTAGGTAAAAACTCCCTTGTTTTATAAGGAACAGGAAAATTTAACATCAGTAATCCCCATAAGTTGCAACCAACGTAATAGCCTTATCAGTTGATACGGTGGTTTGTACTGCGGCTTTTAAGAGGTTTCCGCCCTCAAGAAACAAACTTAAATCTTCTCCAAGATAGGGCAAATCAGCAGCGTTTAACAAAGACGCTGCCGGAGTTGATCCATCAGTTCCTGATAAAGTAGGCACCGTAACAGATCCAATTAAAAAATCAGATGCCCCATCATTAACATATAAATCAACAACCATTTCAACAGTATCGTCACTTACAGCCGAAATCATGTTCACTCTTGCGCCTTCTATTCCGGCCGTCAATAGTGTTTGTAGAACTGTGGTATGTGCGGGTTCTATAAGAAGTCCTGCGTTTTTAATTGTTCCTGGATAAATAGGTCTATTAGCCATGTTTTCTCCTTATTAAAATGCCCCTGGCGTATTAGAATAAGCCAAAGAAGTTAAAATTCCCTCATCCTGTGGTATTCTTTCAATCAATTCCCACCAAAAATTACCCGGATTATAATCAGGCCTAATTATATCAGGACTATTCTCAACTGCACCTGCTGATTCTCTTGCAATATAAATAGATACCATATCTTCTTCAACTACATCACAAATATCACCAGCAACTAAAGTTGTACTTGTTCCATCTGTATTTGTAGGATCAATTCCATCTAAATCATTGTCTGATCCACCTATTAAACCATTTGCCCAATACCTATTTGACATGTTTAACTCCTTATTTTCTTATTTCACTATATCTACATTTTTTACAACCGAAAAGATTTAAATTTTCTTCATTATAAATTTTATCAAAAGAGCCTTTTCCACATGAAGGGCACAATTCTTTAGTTTTTACTTTCTTAATTTTCCTATCTTGTTGAATCAGTTCTCTAAATTCAATATCTAAATGATTCTGGATCTTTTCCCGTACAAAACGAATATCAGTAACTCCCTTAGTTTCGCACTGGTTTATTACAGCAATGAGGTTCTGAAGCTCTCTGTTTTTATAAACTTTTAAATTCAACATTAACATCTCCATTTATAAAGCTCTAATTCCTTGGTCGTTCCACACCAAGATATCATAGAACATCGACCTGATCCACCCCATGTTTGACATCCCAAATGACAAGGCGCTATACAAGAACTATGTGAACAAAGGCAATTGTAGAAATAACCAGAACATCCAGGAGGACAGTACCCATCAACAAGGTCACTCCATCCATCTTGACAAGGATACATCCATTCCTTTTGCCTTAAATGGCCGTTTGTGTATTGTACAAAACGTACGCCGTGTCTACCTGGGTGGAATCCTCCGGAACAGGTTTTATTATATATTAAGTCTAAATCGTCTGGATTTCCTGGAGGACCTAACCCGCAAGAATTATTGTAAAATTCCCATGTACCATTATCAGCCATAATTTCACGAGTTGCGACTGAACATCCATCATCTATTGTGACAGTGCCAGTGCCACAAGCGTCTTCAGTAAAAATATTAACACTTTTATTTTCAGTTATGGCGCTTTTAATAGTATGTGTTTGATCAAGATAAAAACCAGAACCTGAAACAGTAACAGTGTAAGGTGCTATACCTTCATCCCAAAAAACAATCCCATAACTATAATCTGCAATTACTTCTGCACTGTTATCATCACTTATTTCAATATCTTCATATGAAGGATCATCACAACAATCCTTAGATTTCACATCTTGTCGTGTTTCTATTGTTCCACAAACCGCAAAACCTTGTTCATTTTTTTCTGCTGGAGCCACTGGAATCAACCGAACATTTTCACCATAAAGACCCTTATATTTATCTATACCTCCATTAATACCTACTCCACCTAACCAAAGTCTAAAACGGGACTCACACTTTGGTAAAGTAAAGGGATACGGCGGTGGAGGCACACAACAATTTTCAATATAAAATTCGCTTGTGGAACCCTCCCAATCTTCACCAGGACAATCAACGTACTCTATAATTTGAGTTCTGTTCCATGGAGTCGTATACACCCCATCTACTGTGGAATCTCCGCCTTCTGAACAAGGGACTTCAATAATTTCTGTGTACGTTTCGACCAATTCAGTTTCTCCGCCGGTTGTTCCCGTATAAAAAGAACCTGATTCTGATTCATTCCCACCACCACAATTACACAGTTTTATGTGATCAACACCTTTGTAACAAATCTCCTCTGAAACATCTTCTGTTTCATCTTCTGTTTCATCTTCTGTTTCATCCCCAATAACTGAAGTAAAAGCTTCATCTTCTTCTGGTGGAAAAATTAAAACTTGATCAGTTAATTCCTGAAAAAACACAGTACATAAACATTCTTGTTCTTTCCAACCATCTGATGTCGATTTACCAGATACATTAATCGTCACTTTATCATATTGAGTAGTGTATGTAAAAGTATAATACCCACTTATATCATCTTCCAAAAGGACAGTGCTGCCTCTATACTCACTTATGCTTACATCCGCATCAGTTGACAACTCACCATAAATAGAATAATCTAAAGATACTTCCTTACCCGAAACCCAAACCATCTGAGAAATTTCTTCAGTCTCAATAACGGTTTGTTTAATTGTTCCAGTTGATAAAACCAACTTATAATTTTTATCTAAATGGGATCTATATACATACAATATTGCATCATACTCTCTATAATCGTAAAAAGGATTTGGATTATACCCTAAATTAACAAATGCGTCCTGTAATGCTTTTTCGGGATTTTCAACCGCTTCCGGAGGTTGACCTCCATTCAGAAAATCAGAATTTTCACAAGGGTCAATATCAAACACAGAATCTAATACTTCTGCAACATCTGAGATAGTCATCAAATCGGAATCAGGATCTTCTTGAATTAACTTAACCCAGTAATAATCTGGTAAAGCTTCTGAGTTCTGAAATGTAAATGATATTGTTTGCATATTTCCTATTTAAATTTCATAAGTATTAGTTGATAAAACATTACCTGTACATGCTGAATAGTAAACATCCGTCTGCTCATTACTATCCCCATTTCCACTAACCACTAAACCACCTGTTTCACATTCTTTTAAAAAATCTTCAAAAAACTCAGGCAACTTTAATTCCAAAATTTCTTGTTCTGTTTCATCTTCCTCATTTTGATAAGAACAAACGATCACACACTCCGCATTTGTAATAGAATTGAACTTTCTCTGATTCCCAATTATTCCTAAAATTTCATATGATTCTTCTGTAGATTTTTCAAAACCTAAAGTGGCAGTGTGTTGATAACCTTTTTTATTATACTTAAGTCTAAAAACACCGAAAACTGTTTTTGAAAATAAAATTTTATTATTGCTGACAGTATATGTTGGTTCTGCAACCTCTTCTCCTAAACTATCATAACAAGGACTTTCCCAATATAAATCAAGTACATCCAATAAGAAATCAAATTCATAATTATCAGCCATTCCACAAATAAAAGTACCTTCACTACTCAATGATTTTAAAATGCCTTCTGTTATAGTTCCTATATTATTTGTTAAAGTATAAGACAAAGACAAAGAACTTGGAAAAACATAAAAATCCAAGGGAATTGAAACAGTATTTCCATCCGCACTAATAGAAAAAGGTAAAGTTGGTGGACTATAAGAGTGTGCTGTCAAAGATGTTTGTGTTCTCAAAATCATTTGATAAACATCATACAAATTTGCAACATTGTTTGTTGGAATTTCTGACTGTTGCATAGTCACCCATATACTTGAAAAACTCTCCTCTTCATCTGAAGCAAAACTTAATATTAGAGAATTGGTCATTGGGTTACAACTCCTACAGTTTCTAAGCCATCTGCGTTTCTATTAATAACTTCAATAAGTTCTTGGGAACAATAATCATAAACATAAGTAATATTTGACTGCTCTACAGTTGGTGGATTAAAAGCAGAAATATTTTCACTTTCCTCTATGGACATAGACCCCCATCCGCAATTATCATATAAAGAAATTTCATCTACATTAGGAGGATTAGACAATTCTAACCAATCAATTCCCCCTTCATATAAAGCATAAACAACTGCTGAAAATAAATTTTCGTCTGCATCTTCTCTCGGATACGCAGTTAAATTATAAACGTGTCTAAAAGCACTATATGTCACTTTTAACGACCCGAAGACAGTATAGGATAACTCAACTTGACTACCATCAATTGAAACACTTGGATTTTCAACTAAATCTCCTTCTAAATTATAAGTATCGCCAAGCCAACTATACGACACCGAACCATTTTCAGGAATAAAATTCAAATTTGCTGTGTTCGAGGAAGAAAATTGAATCATTTCTTCCTCTGAAGCACTTTCTCCATATTTAGAACCCAAAACCCCATAGCTGGTTTTTAAAGAATAAAGAAAATCAGGATCTTCTAAATAAACATAAATTGTTGTGGTAATAGAGCCGTCAGGATTAAAACCACAATCTACAGGGTTGCCAAATATAGAACTCTCCAATAAATTTTTTACAAATACATAAAAATCAGATTTTGTTAACATCCCAGTATCGCTTTTCCAAGGTTCTTGCTTAATCTTTAAAACACCAGAAATTCCCGATATTTTTTCCCTTGAAAAACTTATAGTTAAAGAAGACTCCATTTAAATGCACCTTATACGGACTCACCAGTAAACACAACCACTGCTTTATTACCTGTCAAAGAGGAAGCTCCAGCAGGAACTATTCGTTTTTGCCAAATGGCGTAAGCTGACGGAATAGTATCAAATACAATTTCATCTCCACTGGACCAAGTACCAGTGAATCCATCTTTTTCTAATATAAAATAAGGTTTACCTACATCAGGATTATTAGGGGCATAATCTACACCAGTTGATCCACCAGTTAAAGTAACTCCAGAAACATTTGAAGTTACGGTAAATGTGGTCGCTCCAGTAAAAGTAATTGTAATTGTTTGATTAATTGTTCCAATATTATCCAATAATACAGGATGGAGGCTATCGTTATAAATACCATCACCAGCAGTATTGTGAGCAAAGTTTGCAAATGAGGCAACAATATCTGAAGGCTCTAACACAGACATCACCCTTGTTCCATAAAGATTATCAGTGGTGTTATAAGGGCTTGCTAAAGTATTCACTAAATTCAATGTAACACTATTACCAGAAACCCCTGGCGCTCCATCAATAACATGAATTTCTTCTGTTCCTGCAACTGAAGAAGGTGTGTCTTTATTGGTAATGCGGATAGTGTCGCCATCTCTAAAAATAGCATCATTACCAGAAGCTAAAGAAGAATCTTCCACTGTTACAACAACTGAACCACCACCAGCAGACACATTGGTTTGCAAAACAGCACAACCATACTTATTTTCCGTGCCTGTAATATCATTTTGGGTATCAGTTTGAGTGCCTGCAAAGAAAATAACCCAATCATCACCCTGAGTAACAATGTCCATCCATATTTGGGGGTTAAATAATGTTCCATCATCATCATCTGCTACTTTAAGAAAAGTTTTTCTGTATTTAGTCCCACCTGATAACCTTTCTGCTTTAAACACAGAGGGCCAAACATTATTTACTACTCCAGATATGACTTGAGCAGAATTATCCATTAAACCACCATTTCCTACTTCGTCAGAAACCACTTTACTTTTGTACATTTTTAGTTCACTGCCAACTATTGCCATAATTTCCTCCTAATTACACCTCTATTAAAGTTATTGTTCCTGTATATAAATCAGAACTCTTTTGATTCGGTCTTGAAATCAAGGGTGTTACTTGTACCCCGCCTGCTTGAACCACAACATTCATTGTTTGATCTTCATAAATAAAAGTGACAACGGAGCCTAATTTTTCCAAGACTTTAAAAGCTTGAATCTGAGTTCTTGTGAAAGAACCAGAAAAATTACTTCCTGTTTCCGTAGCCGTTAAATTTATAATTCTTCCTTTTTCTTGGGGCAATGCTTGTAAAATTAAAGTACCAGCAATAGTTCTTTGAATGTTCTGAGAAATAACCTGGGAATTAAATTCTCCTTCCCAAATTAAATCATTATCTAATTCTACACCATTTAAAGAAATCATATCCCAAACCTTCTCATTTTAATTAAATGAGCATTTAAAGCATTATCTAAATTGCTTCATTTTCTAAAAGTATTGTTTTTAATATATTTTGTGAAAAAACCAATATAAAAATTCACCCTTTCAAAATAAATCATTATTAAGAATAGCAGAATTTAAAAATATTGTCATGATGAAAATCTCCTTGCTTTGATCAAATATTTGTTTAGTTCGGATATAACATTTGTATGGGCTATTGCTGGAATAGATGTAGATCCAGTATCTATAGTGACCTTTCCAAAATCCTTTAATCCATCGAATACATTTGCATTAGAAATATTAGAAGAACCAAGTGCAGCCGACACAGGACCACCAGACTGAAAACGAGGCAACTTAAGAGAGTTCAATGAATTAAAAAAAGAATCCCCAAATTTTCTCACAGCCTCTTTTCTTATCACCCATTCACCAGGTTCTAACATAGCATTTACAGAATCACCACCACCATAACCCGGTATTCTTTTGCCTGTTGCCGCTGTTGTTGTAGAGGATCCATTAGTAACAACATTTTGTGTTATGGTTATCGTTTTATCTTTTAACTCATTTATTGAGTCTACAAGAGTTTCTATTTTTGCAATTGACGAATCAATATACGGAAACTGTATTGATGGAGATTCAAATTCCCCAATTTTAGCTAAATCATTACCAACTTTTTCTAAATTATCTTTTTCTTTAGAAATATCTTTAATTGATTCTTTTGAATTCCTTAAAGACTCCTCTGTAGTTTTTATATCTGTATCATCAGTTCTTGAAAAAACATTTGTCCAAACACCATCAATTAATTTTATCTCATCTTGCATTTCTGTTACTTTTTGATTGGTATTATCCAATGCCATTTCAGCTTTTGAAGTATCAAAATCAACTTCTACTTCAATATTTTCAGTTCCAGTATCTTTAAGCCAATCAAGTGTGGTTGTTCCAGAATCTGAGTCTGAGTCTGTTCCGCCTTGTATATTTGCTATTTCTTTAGCTATTTTCTTTATGTCTTCAAACGCTGCTCTTTCTGCATAAAGATGTGACAAAACTTTTTTATGTCGTATATTTTCTTTAGAAATAACGTCTGCATAAATATCCTTTGCTGTATTTAAAGATTCTTGCTTTTCTTTTTCAATATTTGCAAGTTTTTTAGTGTGCAGTTCCTCTTCTTTTTGTTTTTCAATCTCATATCCACCTACAGTTATTTCACTTTCTGCTTTTCTGGACTCTTTAAGTTGTTTAGAAATTCTATCCAACAAACTATATTGTATATTTTGGTCTTCAAGAGCTGATACGGTACTTAATGCAGAATTGAGATAGTCATTTGCAAGGTCTATTTTCTCTTTATCTCCAGTATTACCTGCACTGGAGACTAATTCAGAGGCTTTTGCAAGGCTTTCTTCAATTTTCCTTCTATCTGCAAGAAGTTTTTCCTGATCACTGAGGGAATTATACTGAATATCATATTTCTCATCGGCAATTTTCTTTTCAATTCCAATTATATCTGCCGTCAAAGACTTTTGTTCATTTATAATTTTTTCTTCAATGCCTATTATAGCATCTGCATGTCTTTCCCTTTCTGACTCAATTGCACTATTTGCTTTTTTATTTATGGATATTCTTTTGTCGGCTAATTTTTCTTCTGCGTTTTCTATAACGGAAGTGTGTTTATCAACTTCATCCGCTTCTTTTTGATAATTATCACTTGTCATGCTGAAAGTGGTATCAAGATACTTTCTATGAGCAGCCTCTTTGGCTTCATATGCTTTTTGTGTTTCAGTTTCATCCCCTAATTTCTTAATCTTATTGTACAAAGCCACCCTATCTTTATAAATAGATTTATAATAATTTATAGTGGCTTTTGCTTTTAAAGCTTCAACTTCAAGGGAAGATTTCTTATCTTGAGATCTTAAATATTCCAATTTTAATAAATAATTTTTAAACTGTATTTCTCTGGCACTTAGTTCTTTTTTTTGATTTTGTATTTCTATTTCAACATCCTTATTAGATTGTTCCTTTAACAAGTCTGTTATTTTTCTTTCACTTTCTGCTATAATTTCAAACTTCCGCTTTGCCATAGCTTCTGTATTTTTTCCACTTTCTTCATTTTGCTCAAGCAGTTCGTTTCTTTTCTGCATTTCATCTTTTATTGACTCTATAACTTGATAGGTGCTGTCTGAAGCCATTTCTGTGTGCAGTTTATTTGCTTGCTTTTCTTGATCAGCTTGCCAAGCATAATAATCTTGCCAAATTTGTTTCTTTTCAGCTTGTGTTGTGGCATCTGCCGCCAATCTTGCAGAAACTTCTTTTTCAGATTCCATAGAATCAACAAATTCTTGTTGTCTTTGTTTATATTCATCAAATCTTTTTTTATCCGCTTCAGAAATTATTTTTGCCGAATCTTTGTAATTTTGTGCAAAATCTGCAACCTCTTTAGCGGGCAGATCTTCTGCCCATTCTCCAATAAAGCTTGTGGGACCCATATTCTCTTTAAATTGGTCAAAAACGGACATGTATGCTTTAAGAGATGCTCCAGATAATCCAAAAGCCCTTCCCGCCACTTCTGCTTCTGAAGCTACGCTGGACATAGATATTTTTCCAGCCTTGTAAATCGTATCAAATGCTTTAGCTCCAATTTCAGAAAAATCAGCATATTGCTTTTCAACTAATTCCAATTCTTTTGAAATCATTGCGCTTGTTTTAGACCCAATTCCAATTCCAGAATCTGCTTTTGCTTGTTCCTCTTTAAGGTCTGCAATTTTTTGTTTTAATTCATCAAGATTTCCAGACGCATCTTTATAAAGCTTGTTTGTTTTATCTGCTGAATCTTCTAATTTAATTTTTTGTTGTTCTTTTACCATTTCATTAAAAGACTCAATTGCCTGTGATCCGTCCTGAACCTTACCTGTAAGAGCGTCTATACTCGCAGATGCAGCAAAAGCGGCGCCAACAAGATCTCCTTTTACTGTTTTGGCCATATCAAGAAGGGTGTCTTTCATCCTTAAATTAGTCTGTCTAAGCTCATTTGACCCTTCTTCCATTACCACTATTGACTTTCTGTAATCAATAATTGATTTATTGATATCTTTTAGTTTATCAAAAGCATTAAGAGAATCATCAATTGATTTTGATAGGTCTTCTTGTTTATTTGAAAATGAAGACAACAGTAATGTTAAGGCAGAAACAGCAGCCATGGCAGCAAGAATGATTGGATTTGTGCCGGCAATCATCGTTGTAAATGAAACCCAGGCTGCACTAATATTGGCAAGAATCGTTGGAAGTCCCAATGCTGCCAATGAAGCTCCAATTGTGACAATTTTGGAAATAGCAGACGCTATTGCCACAGAAGCACCTACAATCACGGTTGCTTTAAGTAATGCAGCGGTAAATTCAACAAATGATTTAACCAAATTACTATCAATAAATTTTATTCCGACTTCGGTTAATAGTTTTATTCCCTCTACAATTTTTTTAAGCGCTGCTGTTACTCCAGCTTCTCCAATTTTTGTGGCAAACACTTTAAATCTATCAAACATATTTTTAATAGATGCGCCAAGACCTTCAAGCTGTGTTTTAGCCATTTTTGACGCTGTGCCAGTTTCCTGAATAGTGGAAAGCATTTGATCATATTGGGCTTCATAACTTGTAAGCGCAAGAGCAGCCGATGCTCCACGTTTACCAAAAACCTCAAAAGCTACGCCAGTGTCTGAAATTACTCGACGCAGATTTTTTATAACATCATTAAAATCAGTTACCCTTGGATCAATATCTGCAACTGCAAAGCCTGCTTTTTGTATTGCGGCAGAAAATTTATCAGATGGTGAAACAAGTTGTGCAATAACCCTTCTCATACCAGTTGCGCTTGTGCTTGCCCTAAGACCAGCATTTGCAAGAACGCCAAGTGAGGAAACAACCTCATCTAAACTTATCCCTGCATCATTGGCAACTGGACCAACATAGTTCATTGCCACTCTGAGTTTATCAATGGTTAGTTTTGATCTATTCACAGCGTTTGCAAATATATCGGCGACTTTATTACTTTTTGAAGTCTCAATATGGAAAGACTTCATAGCCGTTGTTGTCAAATCGACAACTGTTGACATTGAGGTCAACGTACCTGTTGCAAGGTCTGATACGGCATTAATTGTTTGAATTGATTCAGATGCTGAAAACCCTGCCTGTCCCAAAAGCTTCATGCCTTCAGCTATCTCTGTTGTAGAAAATTTTGTATCCACAGCAACCTGTTGGATTTTTTCACCCATAAGACCAACTTCTCTTTCTGTTGATCCTGTAATTGCTTGTAGATCTTTTAATGCCTGATCATATTCAATAATGGCGGTTCTTGCACCAACAAAACCATTTATGATTGCTTGAAACGCCATCCACATAGATCTATACTGTGTGAATAATTGCAGTCTATCAACAAAACTTTTTGTGCTTCTTGTGGTATTTTGTACTGTTCTGTCAAGTTTTTTAAATGAAGAATCTGCTTTTTGTGCAGTATTTGCAGAGTTTTGTAAATTCCTATTCATTGCCGCAATATTTGCAGAAAACTTATCAAAAGATTGGAGTCTTCCATTTTTATCCAATATAGTTAAAGCTTTTGATAAGTTTTTTATATTGGTGGCAAATTTTGATACGTTTAAATTAACAAGCGCCTTTAGTCCTGTTCCAATTTGACCAATATTTGGAACCTTTAAGGTGCTTAATTTTTGAAGTTGTGTCACTATAGGGGATAAATTAGGAAACTTTTTTAAATCTTCTAATTTTTTAAGTCCAGAAGCAAGCCCTCCAACATTGGGAAGTTTAACAGATGAAAACTTTTCAAGGCTTTTTACAAATGTTGTTAAACTTGGAAAATTCTTTATTTCAGTAAGCTTTTTTAATCCGGTTGCTAATGAACTTGCATTGGGCAACTTTACCTTTGCAAATTTCTGTAATTCTTTAACAAAGGTGTCTAATTTAGGCAAAGTTGGAACTTCACTAAGTTTTTTAAGCCCTCTGGCAAAGGAGTATGTTGCTGGTAACTTTATCTTTGCAAATTTACCAAGCTCAGTAACAAAATTTGATAAATCAGGCAAAGCAGGCAAAGAGGATAAGCTTTTCATGCCAGAGACAAATGTTTTAACATCAGGAAATTTTATAGAGCTTATTTTTGCAAGACGCTCCATTCCAGAAGTAAATTGTCCTAATGCAGGTAATTTTATTCCAGAAAATTTCTTTAGGTCATTAACAAAAGTGCCTAATTTAGGCATATCTTTTATAGACTGAAGACTTTTCAAAGACTTTTCAATCTTTGAAAGTGACTTTGTGTCTATTTTTGTGAGTTTTTCTAAAGCATTTGTAAGATTTGATATAGATTTATTTGATTTTAGAGATGTTATACTCTTTTGAAAACTATCAACAGTTTTTTGTAATGTATTTAACGATTCTTTGAATTTGTTAAAAGACTTAGGATCATCTAAACCAGATACAGTAAATTTTATTTCAACATTTTTTTTATTATCAGAAGGCATTATATATCTATCCTTAGTTTAATCTTAGTGAGGCAAGTCTTTTCCAATCATCATTAATAACAGATTGACTTGGACTTATTTCTCTTTCTTGTCTTGGACTCATATCATTAATGATGCCCTGAAAAGTTTTTTGATCACTACAGTGTGTCCCCATCCAAATTAAAGACAAAAGTTCTGTATCTTTTGTCTTTTCTCTTTTTATCACAGATCTATAAAAAGCACCAACTTCTGATAAAGTATATTTTTTAATGCTTAACCAAGAATGTCCATTAGCAACAAGCACTTGTGCAATATCTGATATATCTGGTAATATATCATCACCAATATTTACTTGTCTTCCTTTTCCATGTCTTCCGGAAGAAGTTTCTCGATCAAGCTGTTTAAGTTTCCCAACAAAGAGTCCTTTGATTGAGAATTTACTTCAACAACTGCTATCATTAATTTCAAAGCTTCATCAGGCGGAAGTTTTTTAATACTTTCAACATGTATATTTGTAAGTTCAGAAAGCACTTCTGGAACATCTTTTATCACCAGCATTACAATGGAGAAAAGATTTTCTGGAGAATTAAAATTCTCCATAGTAATCCCATCTTCTTTAAATTTACTCACCAAAAATTTTAATTGGTGAGAAAGCAAAGCAACCTGTTCAATATTTACAGGTGTGATTGTAATTGAGTTATTGCAAATAGAAACTGTCTTTCCAATAAAAAGATCATCTGAACTAAAATCAAGTTTTTGTTTTGTCATTACACTCTCCGTTAAAAAAAGGGTAAGACAGCCCAAGAGCCATCTTACCCCCTTTATTGGGCTAAATAAAGTAGGGAATACTCTTACATAATAATATCAAAATACGGTGAATCTGGATGACCGGTCTCATCCTTCAAAATCTCACCTTCGAAACTAAGAGTACTCCAATCTTCGCCAATCATCGCCGTATCACCGCTTGGAGTAAGGGATGCTCTCCATATCTTCAATTCTTGCTGAGAACCAGCAGGGTTGTCAGACACAAATCTCAAGAATCCTTCTACCTGAGTTTCTTTAAAGGCCCGAACCTCAGTATAGGTAGTGGCTGCATAACCAAAGGTTACATGCAGTTCTTCTCCCTCACTGATAGACCCACCAGAAAGAATAAGAATCCTACCAACAGTATTATCTTTTAATACTGTGGACACTTCATAATCAGTGCCTGCAACATATGTGGTTGTATCAGTGGAGTCCTGTACAAAAACTGCGGGTACAGTAGATTCAGAACCACCACTTGTTGAATTAACATCAGCAGAGCCAGAACCGCTACCAGTAATGGCTTCATCATCAACAAAGGCTGTGTCATTTGTTTTAATAATTGTCAGTGTTCCTGATGTAGCATCACCAGTAACAGCCATTACAATACCGGCTGCGCCACCTGCACCAGTAACAGTTTCTCCAACAGCAAAAATGGTTGAACCACCATCATAAGGAAGCAACCAGGCGTTTGCAATTTCTCTCTTAGAAAGAGTTGCGCGCATACCCAAGTTGGCAGTTACAACTTCTGCCGAAACAGATCCAGATGTTTGAACAACCTCATTAAGCTCTGCCATTGTCAACAAAGCAAGGTTTTCTTTCGTTACTTCATCAAGGTCAAATGCTACTCCAGGAGTGATTTCAGATACAATCTCTTTGTCCTTTGCTCTGAGTCCACCTCTGGAAGAATAATGTTCAAGCTTTTCAAGATCAACATTAAATGTAAATGCAGGTGCATTTCCAAGATCACGCTCACCAAGATAGACGCCTGAACTATTCTTCCGATTGAAGTACACGACCCCTTTACCCAACGTATAGTTGTCAGTATTTGGGGAATAGGCCATAATAAAATTCCTCCTCTAAATTATTCCGTTATCTGTATATAATAAATCTAACACTAATCTCATTCCAATCATATTAGGAAGACCATAACCAAAAGGTCCCTCAGAACGGTTTTCACGAATAAAAACGCCATCAGCAACCTGTATATCAACAATTTCTGGATTGGTACCTCTACCAATAAAAGCGGTTTTTCTTACATTTTTAAAAAAATCAACAACATCAATATCCCTTGAATTTATTATTGCCTCAATTGACACTTCCAAAATTCTTTGTGCTGGATATCCATGGTCTGATCTGTTAGAATATTTGCCAATAGAATCAGTACCAGAGGTTAAAAGTATGGCGGGGGTTTGGTCTGGATCAATTTCACCTGAAGGGGTATCTTTCAAATAAAGAAGTCCAAGATCATTTTTCTTTTCATAAAAACGATCTTTAATTTCCTGCATAGCAACAAATCGCTGTTCCATATTAAAACTTTCCTATGGTTGCTTTTGAAATATCCCGTTCAACCTTCTTATAAAAAGAAGGTTTTGAAATTAAACCAGCCATTACCCCGCCAGCAGCCTTTTGCTTTCCGGGAGATTGACCCCCTGCCCAAACTCTGCCTTTTCTTACAAACAACTTTCCTGATCCAGATTTTACAAATTTTCCAGTTTTTTTCGAACGCTTTCTTGAACTAAAGAACCAAGGTGGTCCTCCTTGTTCTGCTCCCGAAATCAACACATCTGCATAACTGACATCGTTTTTTAAAATAAATCCAATTCCAGTTGCATCTTTGATTTTTCTTAATGTCCACCCGCTTTTATACAAACCGGTATCTTCTGCCGATCTCTCTTTAAAGTCTATGAGAAGCTTATTTCCAGCATCATAAAGAACATTTAGAGCAGCTTTTTTTGCTTCTCTATTCAATGTACTCATATCTCTTTTTAATGCTGATATACTTTGCATATTATGCGTTCCTCAACACAATAGTATATAATACTTTCATAGGATCTACTGAAAACCCGACAATTGAATATTTTTCGTTAATAACATTTCCAAAATAATCGGAAATAACAAGAAATTCATCCCTTGTGTCAGGTGCTGAAAAAAGATATTTTCCCTTCACCAAACACTGAACGTCAGTGGGCTGAATTTCATCCGAAAAAGATAATTTGGCAATATCATCTTGAGTCAACTCTACAATGATTGCACTTACTAGAATAGGGGTTTCATTTCTGGAAAACCCATCATCAGCAATTTGTATGTATTGACAACTATAAACAGCTTCTTTAAAAACTGAAAAAGCAGTGTCTACACCTGATTCAAATACTGATTTAAGTCCCATTATGCTCTCATTAACCTTACAATACCAATACCAGAGTTTTTTGTAATGTCAGAAAGTATATTTCTGACCTTTTCCGGTATTGGTTTCTTTTTGTTTGACCGAAAATTTTCAATATCAGCTTTCAGCGACAAAGGCCCTGCTTTTAGAGATTCTATGCCTGTAAGAGGGTTATCAGATGAACGATCTTCCTCAATGGAAGATAAAGCAAGTTCATAAACAGCAATTTTTATTTCTGGAGGCAGTTCAGCCTCTCCAATAGTTGTTCCATCAGATCTTATGGCGCCAGTTCTTGGCCAAGCCATGTTTTGAGAAGCGACCGTTTTAATTCCTTTAAAGCTAACATACCAATCAATCATACTTGAAGATAAAATTAGCAGTTTTGCCTTTTCTTCAAACTCTTCCCAATCTTGGGAAAAGGCCCTATCAGAAAAATATGTGGTTGCTTGATCTTCAGTAACATAGCTGTTTTGTTCTGAATCACCTAATATTGCATTGAGGGCCATTTAAATCACCTACTTCTTAGAGATTTTTTTGACAGTCTTTTTTGGTTTTGCTGAAATTGTTTTTGAGTCAGAATCATTAACTTCAACATCAAGTTTTTTTGTCAAAGCAGGTTTTGTGCGAGACCAACCTGCATCTAACATAATATTCATCTGATCTTTACTTACATCAGCTTCAGCACCGTTTTTGTTGTACATCTTCATTGGTTAGGTTCCTCCTAAAAGATTAAAATTATACAGACTCTGCTGCCAAGGTAATGCGCCTTGGATCAAGTGCAAAAGCACCAACAAGCAGGTCAAGAGACAGTGTGTCTTTTTTAGTCTGCATATCGTATCCTTTAACAATACGAACACTAACACCGTTTGAATCAGCAGTTGCAGTGATTTTATCACCAGGCTCATCCAGTTTCGGAAAAGCAACTGCCAAAGAACGATCATCCATGATTGCTCCATGCCAGGTCAAATCAAGTCCTGAACCAATGACTGTGACTGCGGCATCGTCAGGAATAATTTCTGTAATAGGATCAACCAACTCAACCTCAGTTGTTGCAGAAGTATCTGCAATCGTTGTTTTGACGAGAAGAGGACGACGAACACCGTTAATTGCAAGTCTGTCACCTGCATTTACAACCTTGGAAGCAGTCTGGTTATCAACAACCAGAATTTTGTCGCCAATAAGGTTTTTTGTGCCAGTATCATTATTGGTAGTACATACCATGGTACCAGCAGAGTGTGCGGATGAATTTGTGGGGAAAGAAATAGAAGAAAACCAATCCATGCCCATAACACGACCCATATCTCCAGACATCAGTGTAGTTTCACCTGCAGCACCTCTTGTCTGAGACTGATTAAACCAGGTCTGTCCAAGAAGTGAAGCCTCTTTATCAAGATCAACAAGGCTGAAACGACCCATTGCCAACTGCTGAAGAATTGCAGCTTTACGGGCAAGGGCGATATCTGAAGCAGAATCATATAGACCAGAGGAGACATAAAGACCATGAGCGCCAAGAATCTTGGTGCCTACATAAGCATCAACAGTCTCTGCCAGTTTATAAACAGCAGGTTTGATAACTTGCTCTGAAAAAGAGTCAAGATCGAGAGAAGCTTCTCTTGCAGTGACCTCTACAGAAACGTCAAGGTGTTTCTCAATAGTCATGGGACGAGAACTGGATGCAACCGGCTGAGTAGAAATACTGCCAGCAAATTCAGTTACAGCATACTCACCATGAGTTCGGAAAGAAACAGTATCCCCGACTGCCCATCCATTTGACTTCTTGGTAAATTCACTGGTTTTGTCTTTTGCACAAAGAGATGTGACTACAAGAGAGTCCTCAAGGTGGGAAAGAGCTTCCATTGCAATTGTGTTTGGGTGTTCCCAAATGTTTGCCATTTTTACAACCTCCAAATAAGAGTTTAATTTTTGATCCCCTTATTTGAAAGGGGCCAAGAAAAAAATAAATTGATTCCAAGACCCCCAAGGTCATAATGTTAAAACGTTTCCCAAAAACGCTATTTTATAAATAATTTAAAAATAAACCAATGTCAAGTAATTTTTAAATTACTTAGGTTGTTTTTGCCTTCTTTGCTTTAAGTTTTCTGTATTTTTCCATATCACCAGATTCTGCTGCTGCATGAATAGCTGCGTCAAGATCTGACATAGAACCCGGACCACCAGAGCCATCTGCGCCAGCCCCTCTTGAATCAGGCCAGTAATGAGAAGATCCTTCTTTTAAACCTTCAATCCAATTCTTTGTATTAAGAATCTTTCCATCTTCGGTTTTGGAAAGCTTTCCATCTTTATCTCTGGCTTCAACTGAGTTATCTTCTCCAACAGAGAATATGTTACGACCCCTAAGAAGTATATCAGGAATGGCTTCAGGACGAACATTTGCTTTAATAGCCTCTTCCCTCAAAGCATCATCAACTGTTTTTGTATTAAAAAGAGTTTCAAACTTTTTTGATTTTTCTTCAGCTTCAGTCAGCTTAGTGGTAATATCATTCACAACTGCTTCATGATCTGATCTGATCTGAGAAGTTTTCTTTTCCAAAAGCTCATCAATACCTTTTTCTTTCAGAAGCTTAACATCTTCGTTTTTATCAATAAGCTCAAGTGCTTCTCTGGCTTTTGTTGGATCAACACCATTAAAAGCTTCAAGCTTTTTGCTAAGTTTCTTCTTTTCTCCAATAATCTCTTCGTTTTTGGTTTTCAGGCCTGAAACTTCCTGTTCTAACCGATCATTAAATTCAGCAGAAAGGTCGTCTTTGGTAATTTTAACTGCCTCTTCATGCACTTCATCAAGTTTTGCTCTTAGATCTTCATCCTCTACCAATTTTTCAAAAATGCTCATTTTGTATCTCCTCAAGAGATTGTGAAACCCTCAGGGTCCCATTAATATTAAACCTGGTCTTCAATTCCTTCTTGGATATTTTTAAGACCGGCACTTAAATCTTTATCTTTCTCACCCTCTAAATCTTCTTCAATTGAACCCCCTTTTGTCATAGCTTCATAATTTTCTGTTTTCAAAAGATTTTTATATTCTTCAAAACCAATATTCTGACTAATAAGTCCTGTATCAATAAGATATTTATGAATAACTGAAAGCGGAACAATTCCTTGCCCAAAGCTTTCCGAGAGATTCTTAACAAGCGCTGAATCCGGAATACCCTGTGTAAGAGAGGAAGGAGCATCAATTATTACTTCATTTTCATCAAATCCTGCCCATCTACACATTAATTTTAAGCCATTACCAAGAGCAGTAATGGCAGATAGAAATACACTATACACACTTGCAGACTGGGTTGCTTGCCTTATTCTCAAAGCTTCTGCCGCTTCAACACCCTTACGAGCATCCAGAATTGAAACACCATGTCTAATTGCTTCCTCATACAAATCTTTTATATGCTCACTTATGTGGGACAAAGCAGCAGTGTCTGTTTTTGTATAAAAAATTCTTGCTTGTTCATTAGGCACAACAATCATAACAGATGATCCAACAACATTTGGTAAATCATCATTATTACTTGCTCCTGTTATGCATAGTGTTGGATTACAAGAAAGGAACTCTGAATTTGCTAAATCAGCCTCTTTTCTGTAAATTTGAACTGAACAGTTTGCAACCGAAATTAAAGGGATTGGCTGAATATCAAAACTGTTATTAATTGACCCTGCCATAAAAACAGGCAATTCTTTTATTCTTTTCCCAAAAAATGATGGTTTTTTTATAGATATGTCTGTTCCATCCATTTCCAATGATATATATTTATCATCTTTAAAACACATAACACGATAAATTTCATTAGAAGAATGTGAAAAAGCATCATCATTTTCAAATCTTTTTTCTTCAAATACAGCAAGGGTGAGGTTCTTTTCTGATTCTTGAGTGGATACTTTCCAATTTATAAATTGCTCTGCTTTATATTGTACAAATTTAAATTGATTGTTTTTAGGCACAATATCTACCACAATTGGACATCTACCTGTTTGAAAAATCTCAATAATCATATCCAAAAATAACTGTGATATTGATCTTCCATCTTTTGTAGAGTTTTTTAATATGTATTCAAGTTTTTTAGGAACATTAAATTCAGGAAGTTTTGTAACAACAACACCCAAAGCGCCAGACAAAGCATAACCAGTAACAAGTGGGAAGTGGGCTCTTTCAATATATGAATCATAAGCATCTGCATATTCGCCAGACATTCCTGAAGGTCTTGGAAGATATATTTCTTTTTTACTTTTTATTTTATCTTCCCCATCAATACAATCACGAATTTTTACCCACGACGCCAATTTATCTGAAAATCCTGGATGTTTTGTAGACACATCAGAACTTCCATTAATTATTAAATGCGCCAAATTTTTCATTTTACACCCCTACTTTTTTATGTTTTATTTTTGTCATTTTCCTCGCTAAAAGGTACCTAAGAGAGTCTGCCGGGTGATCCTCTAAATCAGTGTCAATATCCTCTGGCTTCTTGTCATCTCTTTGCATTATTGGAAGTGTTCTTATATGATGTCTTGCATCTTTTACAAAATATAAATGAGGACTTTCAAGATCTCCCCTTTTTGCTGAACCAAGCATTTCTCTTATTAATGACCAACCAGAAATTCTTGATCCTGGTCCTTTATAAGCCCTTGTCCAATGACACCCATGAGAAGCTAAATTATTTCCAATTGAAGTACCATCACGAACATCCCAAATTGATGTGTCTGCTGGACCAGGTGAAACTTTTATTTTATATTTATTTTGAATCATTTCATCCATTGATAAAACACGATTTGCAATTTCTGAAGATGTTGCTTGATCTCCTTCATTAACATTACCTGTCCATCCGTAAACCTCATTGAAAATAATCACACTTCCTTTTGGAATATAAGGCAAATTAGATCCCTTTGGTTGTTCACCATTTGTTTCACATCCATATGTAACACACCAGGGTTTTGAAGATCCCCAGTCAAAACTTCTTAACACATCCCAAGACGGAAGTAAATCTACTTTTTCTATAACATGGATGTTCTTATCCCAAACATCTGTAAAAAACCCGCCCATTATCAGATCCCAAGAACCATCAATCCATGCTTTTCTCAACATCTCATTGTCTTTAGTCAAAGCATAGATTTTTGCCATATAAAGAGGATCAGCTTTTGCCAAAGCTCTATTCTCAGATTGATAACTCTGAACATGGGTTCTTGTTACGGTCAGAATTTGTTTTACTAAAATACCATTTTTATCAGGAAATTCAACTTCTACTGTATCTCTATGAATTTTTAAAGGAGGAGAAACATCAATAAAACGCATCTTGACCCACTGATGACCTGGACCAGACGGGTTACATGTTGCTCTATATTTTATTGGAATTTTAGGATTAGAAGAACGATTACAAGACATCAGTTTTAAATAAACATCAGGAAAAGGATGATTTGTTAACTCTTCCCATCCAATCCAAGGATATTCATGACCATGGTATTGATCATAATCGCTTAGTGTTTTTGCATAGTTCAGCCAAAGTGTTTCTCCGTCTTCAAATGTCCATATTTTTTTTGAACCATTATATTTTGCAGAAGGGAATATCTTTGGAATCCATTTTTTGCACTTTGAAATAACATCGCCAAGCTCTGTTGTAGCTTCACGAAGCAAGAGTCCTTTATAATCACTGCCATAACCTTTTCCAACCCCTTGCAAAAAATCCATTATCAGAACATCGGTGTTATGTGTCACTAAAAACCCCTTAGTAACAAACAGTCTATTGGGATTATTTACTACTATGCATATTGTTTTTTTCTTTTCTTTTAACTTTTTAATGGATACTATTTTACGAACCAAGCGACCATGCATGTAATTATTATCTTTTGCTCGTTCTTTTTTTCTTTTAAGTCTAAAGAGATCTTCTTTATTAGGAAATTGAATATATAAGACATAAGCCAATTGTCCTTTTTTCTTCTTTTCTTTATAAGTATAAGCCGGTATTTTTGTTGTAATAGTTGCCCATCCGCCTAAACTTAAAACTAATTGTCGAACATCTTTTGCTAATTTTTTACTTACCGTTCCATATCCACATCTTCCCCCAACCCCAACAAACCCATCAGAATCCATTAATCCTTGAAGCAACGCTGTACGTTCTTCAATAGATCCTTGGAGAAGTCTTTTTGGTATAAATTTAGTTCCAGAATTTGTTCCAGTTAAACCTAATTCTTTTATTTGTAATGATATTTTTGAATTAACACTAAAATTACAAGAATATATGGATCTATCGTTTGAATAATGTATTCTTGCTCCAAGAGATTTTAAATAATCAACAGTTTCTTCATCAATAGTTGATATTCTTGTTTCTCTGGTTGTTATACAACCATCGCCAAGAATTAAACCTATAGCATAAGCATTTATTTCTGATTTCCATGTTTGTTGATAAAATATTGGATCATTACAAGGAACCAATGGAGTTTTGTGAGGATATATTTTCAATAATTTATATAAATCTTCGGTTCTAAAAACTGAACCATAAAAATCTAAAGGGGTATAATTTCTATCAGTTTTTCCTTTAGTTCTATTAGCAATTTTTGAATACCAAAGATGATCTCCGTCACAATCTATTGAAGTTCCGTCAGAAGTTTTAATTCTGTATATTTGCTGTTTATCTCTATGAAAAACTTGAATTACTGTCTGTGAAGTGCCATCAGGATTGGATATCACAGATCCTGGTTTCAATTTTTTCATGGTAGTCCATCCACGTGGAGTCAAGACTTTTTCATCAGGAAGTAATCCCTTACCTCCCCCACGGTTCCCATGTAACAAACATTCCCATGCAGGACAAGTCAAAAATTTCTTCTGAGACCCAGGAAAAGGTTCCCATATTACTGTTGGTTTTTTCATTTAATCAAGCGATTCCATTTGTGCAGATGTTATTACGCCAGAATAAGTATTTATTCTTGGAATATCTTTAATTATTTTCTTTTTTCCATTTATTTTTTCAAGATTTCTCAAACTAATTTCACGCATCCTTTTGCCGAAAACAGGCTGTTTTCTAAGTTCGTGATATTTTTCCAACATTGGCCTTGTAATTTCACTTCTTTCTTCTTTGGTCTTTTTGCTCCAATATTCCTTTTTTTTCTGAGACATTTTTTTACGAACAGCCGCACTTCTTTTTTTATTATTCCAAAATTTTTTTGACCCTTTTCTAACAGCAGCATTTCTGTTTTTATGCCAATTTTCAATTTCTTCTTTGGAAGCTCTTTTTCTCCATCTTTCAAGTGCCAAAGTAGGGATATATAAATAAGGAAAACAAGTGGTGCCTCTTTCATTCAAAACGCAATAAAATAAAGTATTAGGAATTAACATCAATTACATCCTCATCTTCTTCCCATTCATCTTCAGAAACAGGATCAGGTACGCAAAGCACTCCATGAACATTCATATTCATGCTTTTACTTTCTACCTTATCAGAATAACCAAGTTTGTTCATTGTCAGAAATTTAAAAAGTGACGAATTAAATGATCTTTCATTTAAATTGTCCTTTCCTTGTCTTATCCACCAAGCTTCATGCATTGCTTTACCAATTTCATAAGCAGTGTTAAATGATTCGTATGTTTCTGCCCATTTATTTATTGTTTCAATTGTTACTTCAAACTCAGCAGCAATTTCAACAGCAGACATTCCAGATCTTGCTAAATCAACAAATTGTATAGGATGACGAGCAGGATTGAATTTTGTACGAGGAAATAATTCTAAACTGGTTTCTTCCTCATTTAATAAATTCTCCTTTATTACAGGATCTCCACCATGTTGTTTGCAAAGTGTGCCTTTTCCTACAGCAAAATTTCTACACCTTCTACCATCAGGAAAGATGTAATCACATTTTTTCTTCTGGTACCTTAAAAGTTTCTTTTTCTTCTGAATTTTAGGTAATTTTTTACCTAATTTGTCAATTTTGATAGTTTTGTCTGTATTTTTATCTATATTTTTGCGCTTTTTACGTTTTTTGAGCTTTTTCTTCTTTTCAGATTTCTCAAATTCACGATTCTCAACAGAATTTTCTTCTGTATCTGATCTTTTCTTTCTCTTTGACTTTTTTAAAAGCTTTGACATACTGAACTCTTTCAAATTTATTTATATAAACATATATAATGATATAAATCAC
>Ga0102941_1000289_pt1 | contig 23070 bp, 18 predicted proteins | sample SalPonR2_C_D2_MG_FD_79281 | JGI IMG/M metagenome (GOLD analysis project Ga0102941, IMG submission 79281) | Salt pond soil microbial communities from South San Francisco under conditions of wetland restoration - Salt Pond MetaG R2_C_D2_MG | ecosystem: Environmental > Aquatic > Marine > Intertidal... | reverse complement strand
ACTCTCCAACCAGTTACTTTTGGGAGACTAAAAAATGGTATGGAAATAGGAGTAATAGGAATAGAGGCGCCGGAGAGTCATAAAAGTAAAAAAGGACTTGAATTAATGAGTTTAAAGGCTTTTGGATATAAACTTCCATATAAGTCAATGAAGGAGTTGAGGGAATAACTGGGTTTGTTAAAATCATACAAAGATAAAAAAGGTAAAGTACCGGGTCATCTTTATTATACTGGTGATAAAATTGAAAAAGTGAAAATTGAAATAACTAACTATGGGAAAAATAATTATCATAGCGAGTATTTTGAATTTACAAGTATTGATGAACTTGAGGAAAGGTTAAAGGTAGTAGAGGAAAAACAAATCCTGTGGATAAATGTGTTTGGGCTTAGTAATATAGAATTGATTAAATTTTTAGGTAATAAGTTAAAGATACCAGATTTGCACCTAGAGGATGTTCTTAATGTTGGGCAAAGACCAAAGATAGAAACTCAAGAGGATTTTATTTTTGTGCTACTAAATATGATAAATAAAAGAGAAGAAATTATTTACGAACAAGTTTCTATCTTTTCTAAAGAGAATGTTCTTGTAACCTTTCAGGAAATGGAAGGAGATGTTTTTGATACTATTAGAGATAGAATTGCTCAAAATAGAGGAAATGTTAGAAATAATAGTGTAGGATACCTTCTTTATATTCTTTTGGATGTTATTTTAGATAATTATTTTGTTTTGATGATGAATTTGGAAGATTCTATAGAAAAATTAGAAGAAAATGTTATGATTAACAACAAAGATGATTTGTTAAAGGATATTTATTTCTATAAAAAAGAATTGGCTAAACTAAGAAATTCTATAGTACCTTTAAAGGAAGTATTAAAGAATTTATTAGAAAAGGAAAAGCCTGAGATACAAAAATACTACAATGATTTGTACGATCATATTTACTTTATGATTGATAATTTAAATGTATTTAGAGAGATGATTAATGGAATTTATGAAATTTATATCTCTAATTTAAGTAATAGAATGAATAAAATTATGACAGTATTAACTATTTTTTCAGCAGTATTTATACCTATGACTTTTTTGGCTGGTATTTACGGGATGAATTTTATATATATGCCTGGATTAAGCTACCGATATGGATTTTGGGTCTTCTTAGCAGCTTGTATAGGGATATTTTTAGGTATGTTGAAATTTTTTAAAAATAAGAATTGGATATAGAAAGGATTTAATATGATTACAAATAGATGGTTTAAAGGTAAGAAAGATTTAGAAGAGGTAATATTATTAAGAAAAGAAATATTCGGAGAGGATTCTGAACAGGATTTTTATGATGAGTTTTCATTTAACATAGGGATTTATGAAGAGGATGAAGAATTGGTAGGTATTGGAAGATTATTGTCTAAAGATGGGAAATTTTTTATAGATAATTTTGGAATAAAGGAAAAATATAGAAATAAATACTACGGAGATTTTATGCTTAGGATACTTATAAGAAAGGCTTCAGATATAGGTATAGAAAAAGTATATGTAAAGTGCAAGAAAGATGTAGTAGATTTTTTTAAAAAGTTAGATTTTAAAGAAGAAAAGATAAAAAATAGTAAATATCTTTTGTCAAGAGAGGGAGATATTTCTAGTGGTTGCTGCAGGTGAGATTATGAATAAGTTTAAGGGTAAAAATATAGTAGTTTTTGGTGGAGGTACAGGTCTCTCAATTATTCTAAGAGGTCTTAAAAATTATACTGATAATATAACTGCAGTAGTAACAGTTGCAGATGATGGTGGAGGCTCAGGAAAATTAAGAGAGGATATGGGGATGCTACCTCCAGGAGATATAAGAAACTGTTTGATATCTTTGTCAGATGTAGAACCGATAACAGAAAAGTTAATGCAACATAGGTTTAAAGAAGGATATTTAAAAGGTCAATCTTTTGGTAATCTCTTTATAGCTGCAATGTATGAGATATTTGGGGATTTTGAGCATGCTTTAAAAGAATTAGGAAGTATTTTTAGGATAACAGGTAAAATTCTTCCAATGACACTTGAAGATGCTAGTTTAAAGGCAGAGCTGGAAAGTGGAGAAATAATATATGGAGAAAACTATATACCAGAGTATGTAAGGAAAACGGGAGATGCTATAAAAAAAATTATTGTTATTCCAGAAAATTCACAGCCAATGTACGAAACTGTTGCAAGTATAAGGCAGGCAGATGTGATTGTTCTTGGTCCAGGATCTTTATTTACAAGCATTATTCCTAATATTTTAGTAAATGATGTAGTTAGGCATATTAAAGAATCTAATGCTAAGGTAGTTTATATAACCAATATAATGACTCAACCTGGAGAAACAGATGAATACAATGTTTTAGACCATTTGGAAGTCTTAATAGATCACTGTGGTGAGAATATTATAGATTACATATTAGTAAACAGTAAATTAGCTGGGGAAGATACTTTAGAAAAATATAAAAAAGAAAATTCGGAACCGGTATTACTAGATAGTTACCAAAGAAAGATAATAAAAGAAATGGATATAGAAATTATTGAAGAGAATTTTTTAGAAATAGAAAAGCAGTATATAAAACACGATTCAGATAAAATAAGTCTTATTATAACTAAAATAATCCCCGATTAAAGGGATTGTTTTTAGTATTCATCTACAAATGAATCAAGTAGTTGTGTTAAAGCCTCTAAAGCTTCAGATTCGTCATCTCCTTTTGCTTGCAGAGATACTTCAGAACCTTTGACAGCGCCTAATGACATAACATTTATAATGCTTTTTGCATTGGCTTCTTTATTATCTTTTAATATTTTAATATCGCTTATGAATTCGTTTGCCTTTTTTACAAAAATAGCTGCTGGTCTAGCATGAAGACCGATGCTATTTTTTATTATATAATCAATTCTTTTCATATATACCTCCTTTCTTAGAGATCTTCTGCAATTTTTTCTATTTTTTTTAATCTATAATTTACTCCAGATTTTCCGATAGGTTGATCTAGCAGTTCTCCTAGTTCTTTTAATGAAGATTCTTTATTTTTCAATCTGAGCCTTGCTAGAACTTTTAGATTGTCTGGAAGATTTTCTATTCCAATTAGTTCATCTATCTTCCTTATAGCTCTAATTTGCCTCACAGCAGTATTTACAGTTTTAGTTAAATTAGCAGTTTCACAGTTTACTACTCTATTGATATTATTTCTCATATCTTTTATAATTCTAATGTTTTCAATATCTAATAAAGAGTTATATGCACCAAATATATTTAATAAATCTACTATTTGTTCACTTTCTTTTAAATAAGTTATGTAGTAGTTGTTTCTTTTTATATATTTGCCTTTTAGGTCAAAATAAGATAATAAATCTGCTAAATCTTTAGCATGTTTTTGATTGTAGCTTACAAATTCTAGATGGTATGTTTTTTCTGGATTTGTAATAGATCCATTACACAAAAAATAGCTTCTTATGTAGGCTTTTTTACAATTCCTATTTTTTAGGAGATTTATTGGTATTCTTTTGTTTATGGTCCTGTATGTTTTAGATTCCGATTTCAAAAAATTTGTGTGTCTTATTATATTATCTGATAAATTTTTTATTTTTACAATATATGAATGATGTTTTTTTAATCTTCTATTTTTTGAAATTTGTACTGAAACATTTGTAGAATCCTTACTTTTGATAATTGAATATATCCTTCTTGCTACAGCGGAACTCTCTGTATTGATTGAAAGGGATATATTTTTATCATCTATACTTATAGATTTTGTTGATCTTAGGATGGCTGATAGTTCTGACATAGGACAGTTTTCTCCAGGTAAAACCTTTCTGCATATTTCATTTTTTACAGTAGATGAAAAAGACATCCTTATGCACCTCCTATATTTTTAAGTCCAATTAAAGTTTACATACTGCATTTCTTTAATTGCTTTTTCTATAACACTTCTTTCATCATCATAACGAGCCAATTCTAAAGCAGTTTCTAGAGGGTAAAAACCTGCTGTTATAAATCCTTCGTTTTTTTGCGGGTGGCATTCCATATCTCGCGCTTCCATTATATACCAATGCACAATTTTTCTGATATGAATACTTGCTGTATTTGTGTTTCTAACAAATTCATAGGATATTTTTGAAAGGTATTCTAAGACGTTTACTCTACTTCCGCTTTCTTCCATAACTTCTCTCTTTGCGGCATCTTTTAGAGTTTCCCCCTCTTCTACTCTACCTTTTGGTAGAACATAATCTCCGTTGAATTTTTTTAAAAGAAGAATGGTATTTCTGAAAAAAACGACACCACCTGCACTTAATTCTTTCATTTAATAAACACCCCTGCTTGCACACTATTATATCACAGTAGTATATCATAAATTCTTATAAATATAAATAAGAAAAGGGGATTAATAAACTTGTATTATATTACCTTATAATTTTGTTTAGGAAAAGTATCAAATATGATAAAATAATGAATAGAATTAAAAGTTATATTTTAAAGGTGGAAGATTAATGAGTAAAAATTTTACACATTTACATTTGCATACTGAATATAGTTTATTAGATGGTGCAACAAGAATAGAAAAATTAATGGAAAAAGCTTCTGATTTAGGTATGAAAAATATTGCTATAACAGATCATGGTGTCATGTATGGAGTTGTAGAATTTTACAAGCAAGCAAAGGCTCACGGCATAAAACCCATTATAGGTTGCGAGGTATATATATCTCCAAGAAGTTATTTAGATAAAGATCCGGTTAAGGATAAGAGACAGTATCATCTCATACTTCTTGCAGAAAACCAAGAGGGATATAAGAATCTTATGAAAATAGTATCAGAAGGTTTTACTAAGGGTTTTTATTATAAGCCCAGGGTAGATAAAAGTATACTTAAAAAATACTCGCAAGGTTTAATTTGCTTAAGTGCATGTATTGCAGGAGAAATCCCTTCTCTTATTCTTGATGGTAATTATGAAAAAGCAAAAAAGACAGCTGTTGAATATAGGGAAATTTTTGGGGATAATAATTATTTTTTAGAGTTGCAGGAGCATGGAATAGAAGAGCAAAAATTAATAAATGAAAAATTAATTGAAATTGGTGAGGAATTTGATATACCTTTGGTTTTAACCAATGATACTCACTATATAGATAAAGAGGATTCAAAGTTTCACGATATACTTTTATGTATTCAAACTCAAAAGACTGTAGATGAAGAAAGAATGAGATTTCCTTCAGAGGAATTTTATCTTAAATCATATGATGAAATGATGGAAATTTTCCCCAATATGGAAGAGGCTGCAGAAAATACAAACAGGATTGCAGAAAGATGCCATGTAGAACTTGATTTTTCTACAACTCATCTACCTAATTTTGATGTTCCAGAGGGATTTGAAAAATATGAATATTTAGAGAAGTTGTGTACTGATGGTTTGAATGAAAGATATGATGATATAACTGATGAAGTTCAAAAAAGAATAGAATATGAATTAGGTGTAATAAAAAATATGGACTATGTTGATTATTTTCTTATAGTATGGGATTTCATAAGATATGCTAAAGAAAAGGAGATAATGGTAGGGCCTGGAAGAGGTTCAGCAGTAGGTAGTATAGTTGCTTATGCTCTTAAAATAACAGATATAGATCCTTTAAGATATAATCTAATTTTTGAAAGATTTTTAAATCCGGAAAGAGTATCAATGCCGGATATTGATATAGATTTTTGCTATGAAAGAAGAGAAGAAGTAATAGATTATGTTGTAGAAAAATACGGAGACGACAAGGTAGCTCAAATAGTTACCTTTGGAACTATGGCAGCCCGTGGAGCTATAAGAGATGTAGGTAGAGCAATGAATTTCGGCTATAAAGATGTGGATTTTATAGCAAAAAGAATACCTATGGAGATCGGTATTACAATAAAAAAAGCTTTAAGAATGAATGAAAAATTAAGAGAACTTTATGAGACAGATGATGATATAAAAGAGCTTATAGATATTTCAAGAAAGGTAGAAGGGTTGCCAAGACATACTTCAACTCATGCAGCAGGAGTAGTTATATCAAAGCTTCCTATAACTGAATATGTTCCTTTATCCAGAAATAAGGAGGTTATAACTACTCAGTACAATATGACAGAACTGGAGGAGTTAGGCCTTTTGAAAATGGATTTCTTAGGATTGAGAACTTTAACAGTAACAAGAGATGCAAAAGAACTAATAGAAAAAAATCATGATATTAAAGTAGATTTTGATAATATGATTTTTGATGATCCAGAAGTTTATAAAATGTTTGCTGAGGGAAATACTCTAGGAATATTTCAATTTGAAAGCACGGGCATGAGAGCTATACTAAAGGAGATGAAACCGGATAACTTCGAAAATATTGTAGCTGCTAATGCTCTTTATAGACCGGGACCTATGGCTCAAATACCAACATATATAAAAAACAAATCTAATCCTGAAAATATAGAATATCTTCATCCAAAACTAGAAAGCATTCTTGATGTAACCTACGGATGTATGGTATATCAAGAGCAAGTTATGCAGATAGTTAGAGATATTGGCGGCTTTTCCATGGGAAGGTCTGATTTGGTTAGAAGAGCTATGAGTAAAAAGAAAATGAAGGTTATGGAAAAAGAAAGAGAGTATTTTATACATGGTAAAAAAGATAAAAATGGCAATATTGAAATAAGAGGAGCTATAAGGAACGGAGTAGATGAAAAAAGAGCAAATCAAATATATGATTTAATGATTGATTTTGCTAATTATGCTTTTAATAAATCTCATTCAGCTGCTTATGCAGCCCTAGCTTATAGGTCTGCTTGGTTGAAGAGTTATTATCCGGTGGAGTTTATGGCAGCTCAGATTTCAAGTATAATGGGAAATTCGGATTCAGTATCAAAATATATTAGAGAATGCAGAAGATTAGACATTGAAGTTTTACCTCCGGATATAAACTACAGTGAGTGTAAATTTATAGTGAAAGACAAGAAAATTAGGTTTGGATTAGCTGCAGTAAAAAATGTAGGAGCTGGAGCTATTGAAGAGATAGTTAAAATTAGAAGAGAAAAAGGAAGATTCGAAAGTTTTGTAGATTTTTGTGAAAAGGTACCAACATCAGTATTAAATAAAAGACAGATAGAATCTTTGATTAAGGCGGGAGCTTTTGATAGTACGGGAGCAAAGAGATCTCAGCTGATTGCTATTCATGAAAAAACTATAGATGGTATAAGCAAGCAGCGAAAAAACAATGTAGAAGGTCAAGTATCTTTGTTTGATAGTGATAAATTAACGGAAAAATTCATACCTAAAGACAAGCTTCCTAAATTAAAAGAATTTAATGAAAAGGTTAAATTAAATTTAGAAAAAGAAATGTTGGGTATATATTTAACGGGACATCCTTTGTCAGAATTTGAAGAAGTAATAGAAGAGATGAGCAATACAAATAGCTCTGAATTAATAGAGTTGAGTCAAGAACACAGTGTAGAGATGGATAGAAGGCTTTATGACGGAGCAAAAGTTTCTATAGCAGGAATAATAATAAAAAAACAAAATAAGGTAACTAGAAACAATAATTTAATGGCTTTTGCTACTTTAGAAGACTTATATAGTTCGGTAGAATTGATTATTTTTCCAAACACCCTAGATAGATATAGTGAAATTATTCAAGAAGATAATATAGTTTTAGTGGAAGGGAAATTAAGCTATAAAGAAGATGAAAACCCTAAGATAATTTCTGAAAAGTTTAGGTCCTTAAATAAAGATTTAAATAAAAAAATATATTTGAAAATTGAAAAAAATAAGAATCTAAAAAATGAAAAGAAAAAAATCATAAAGTTAATTAAAAATTATGTTGGAATTAATCAAGTTGCTGTTTATGTAGAAAAGGAAGACAAAAATTATAAATTACCTAAAAAATATAGGGGAGATGCTTCTAATAAATTATTTGAGGTAGAATTAAAAGAGCTTTTAGGAGAGGAAAATGTAGTAATTAAATAAAGTTTTATAAGTAGAAAAAGTTGTGGTACAATAAAGGGACATAAAAATATGTACAGGGACTTTAAAAGCCCAACAAGGAGGTATAATGAAAACAATTGGAGTATTAACCAGTGGTGGAGATGCACCGGGAATGAATGCCGCTATAAGAGCAGTTGTAAGATATGGAATTTATAATGATATAAATGTACTAGGAATTAATAAAGGATACAGAGGACTTATAGAAAATGATATTGAAAAAATGGATTTGTCTTCTGTTGCGGATATTATTCACAGAGGCGGTACTGCTTTAGGTACTGCAAGGTGTAAGAAGTTTATGACTGAAGAAGGCTTTCAAGAAGCTTTAGATACTATAAAATACAGAGATATAGATGGTATAGTGGTAATAGGTGGTGATGGATCTTTTAAAGGAGCCAAAGAGCTTAGTGAAGCAGGAGTCAAAACAGTTGGAATACCAGGTACAATAGATAATGATTTAGCCTATACTGATTATACAATAGGTTTTAGTACGGCTTTAGAAACAATCCTAGATGCTATAAGTAAAATCAGAGATACATCATCTTCCCACGAAAGAACTATTATTATGGAAGTTATGGGAAGAAATTGTGGAGACTTAGCTCTTTACTCAGGATTAGCCGGTGGAGCTGAAATGGTTTTGATTCCCGAAATTCAAATAAGCATAGAAAAAGTTGCTGATAAAATAAATCAAGGAATGGCTAGAGGAAAAAAACACAGTATTATAATGCTTGCAGAAGGGGCAGGAGATGCATATAGTATAAGAGATCAAATTAACAAACATATAGATGTACCAATTAGATGTACAGTTCTTGGCTACATTCAAAGAGGAGGTACTCCTGTATCCTTTGACAGGTTATTAGGAAGTCGAATGGGAGCTAATGCTGTAAAATGCTTAATTGAAGGAAGGAATAACGTAGTTTTAGGAACAAAAGACGGAAAAATATTTGATATAGAAATAGAAAAAGCTTTAAATATGGAAAAGAATTTTGATAATGAGGCCTTTGAATTAACCAAAATTCTTTCGATTTAGGAGGTAAATATGAGAAAAACAAAAATTGTATGTACACTGGGACCTGCAACAGATGACAAAATAATTTTAAAAAAACTAATTAATACCGGTTTAAATGTAGCAAGGTTTAACTTTTCCCACGGGACTCATGAGGAACAAAAGAAAAGAATGGATATGTTAAAAGAAGTTTCTAAAGAGATGGGTGTTCACATAGGAATCATGTTGGACACTAAAGGTCCTGAGATAAGAACTGGAAATTTTGAGAATGGAATCATTAGCTTGAAAGAAGATGATGAATATATTTTGACTTCTAGGGAAATAATTGGTAATCAAAAAGAAGGTCATATACAGTATAAAAATTTGGGAAAAGATTTAGAGTTGGGAAATTATGTTCTTATAGATGATGGTTTGATTAGTTTAGAAGTAGTAGAAATTATGAGTGACCAGGACGTAAGATGTAAGGTACTTAATTCTGGAGTAATTAAAGACAAAAAAGGTGTTAATATACCTAATGTTAAATTGAATCTTCCTTCTCTAACGGATAAAGATAAAAAAGATTTAATTTTTGGCATAGAAAATAATGTTGATTTCATCGCAGCATCCTTTATAAGAAAAAAAGAAGATGTTTTAGAGATAAGGGATTTTTTAGAAAATAGTGGCTGTAAAGAAGTAGGAATAATATCAAAGATAGAAAATAGAGAAGGTGTAGATAATATAGATGAGATACTAAGGGTTTCAAATGGCATAATGGTTGCTAGAGGTGATTTAGGAGTTGAAATAGATGCTGAAGAGGTGCCATTAGTACAAAAAGATATTATAAACAAATGTAATAAAGTAGGAGAACCTGTAATAACAGCTACTCAAATGCTTGACTCAATGATAAGGAATCCAAGACCTACAAGAGCTGAGGTAAGTGATGTAGCGACTGCTATATTCGAAGGTTCAGATGCAATTATGCTTTCGGGAGAAACGGCGGCTGGAAAGTATCCAGTTGAAGCCGTAGAAACCATGGTGAATATTGCTTGTAAAATAGAGGATTCCTTAGATTATGAAGAAATATTTAAGACCAAATCAGATATTTCTGACAATACTATCACCAATGCTATAAGTGTTGCAACATGTAGAACCACATTGTCCCTAGATGCATCTGCTGTAATAACAGCAACATCATCAGGCTATACAGCTAGAGAGGTAGCTAAGTTTAGACCTAAGGTACCAATTATAGCTGCAACTCATTCTAATAAGGTAATGAGAAAAATGTCTTTAGTATGGGGAGCCTATCCTATAAAAATAAAAAAAGTAGATGCAACAGATGAATTAATAGACTTATCTGTAAGTGAAGCATTAGAAAAAGGCTATATTAGTAACGGAGATTTAGTTGTAGTTACAGCTGGAGTTCCAGTAGGAATAGCGGGAAGTACAAATCTTATAAAGGTACACGTAGTAAGTGAACTTTTATTTAAAGGTGTTGGAGCAGGAAAGAAAACAATTTACGGTAAGGCAGTGTTAGGTAAAACAGCAGAAGAAATTGAAAGTAAATTTAATGAAGGTGACATTATAGTTACAACTATGACTGAAAAAGATATGATACCTTTTATGGAAAAAGCAAGTGCAGTTGTTACTACAGAAGGTGGACTTACATCCCATGCCTTTATTGCAGGAATGAATTTAGGCCTGGAGGTAGTGGTAGGTTTTGAAGACGTATTTACAGAAGTAGAGGATGGAGAATTTTTAACTGTAAATGGTAGTAGAGGTGTAATATATAGAGGTGAAGCAAGAGTTTTATAAATATTTTTTTATTTAAATAACTTGGGGTAGAGATTATTCATTGAAAAAAAAGTGAATAAATAGTATTATTTAATAAATAAAACACGAGGTGATAAAATGTCAACAATGGTATCAGAACACGGAAAATGGCCTGCTAAAAATGATCCAATTTTTATGATAGCAGGAAAAGCGGCACAAGCAAAGGAAAAGTATGGGGAAGATAAGGTAATTAATTCAACCTTAGGGGCATTAATGGAAGACGATGGAAGCTTAGTTGCTTTCGATTCTGTTTATAGCACTTTGAAAGCTTTGAACAATGCAGATATTGCAGCTTATGCACCAATTCAAGGAACTAAGGAGTTTTTGGAAGCAGCAGAAGAAAATTGTTTTGGTCAGTACAAACCAGATGCTCATATTAGAGCAGTTGCAACCCCTGGAGGTACTGGAGGAGTAAAACAGGCTGTCTGGAATTATACAAATCCAGGTGATAGTATACTTACTACGAACTGGTACTGGTCACCATACAAGACCATTACAGAGGAAATAGATAGAGGAGTGGAAACTTTTGATATCTTTGATAAAAATGGGAAGTATAATATTGAAGGACTAAAAGAAAAATCAAAGAAATTATTAAAAGAACAAAAACGCTTGTTATTAATTTTAAATACACCTGCACATAATCCTACTGGATATAGTGTAGCGGATGAAGAGTGGGATGAGATCTTAGATTTTTTTAAAGGAATGTCTGAAGATAAAGAAAACAAGATAAGCATACTAGTAGATGCTGCATATATTGAATTTGCTGGCGAGAAGGATGAAAGAAAGAAATTTTTTAAAAAATTTACCAATCTTCCAGAAAATTTATTTATAATAGTAGCTTTCAGTGCATCTAAAAGTCATACTATGTATGGATTAAGAAGTGGTGCTGTAATAGGTGTTTCAAGTAGTGAGGAAGTAGCAGAAGAATTTTACTATGCTTGCTTACATACGGCTAGAGCAAACTGGTCTAATGGAACTAGAGGAGCAATGACTACTGTAGCAAAACTTACTAATAATGATAAACTTAGAAGTCAGTATGAAGAAGAAAAAAGTAAATATAAGAAATTACTGAGAAAAAGAGCTGAAGCTTTTGTAGAAGAGGCAGAAAAAATCGATTTAGAGATACTTCCATATAGAGACGGGTTTTTTATAAGTATACCTTGTGAAAATCCACAGAAAATCAGCGAAAAGTTAATGGAAGAAAATATATTTGTAATACCTTTACAAAAAGGTTTGAGATTTGCAGTATGTGCTGTATCTGAAGAAAAATGTAAAATAGCACCGGAAAAAATAAAAAAAGCTTTAAATAAATAACAAACATCAAGGTTACTTATTCAAATAGTGGGTATTAATTGAATAAGTGGCCTTTTTTTAATTGAAAGGAAATATGTTCGCGTATAAAATACAAAAGAGTAAAATGTGCTTGAATTGTAAACAAATTGGTGGTAAAATATAAAAAACAAGAATTAGGAGGGAATTTATGACTGAAATAATGGATGCTTTAGTAAAAAAATATCCGGAAGAAGGATTGTGGATGGAAAAAGTACCGGTGCCGGAGCTTAAATATGGAGAAGTAATGGTCAAAATTCACAAAACTTCAATTTGTGGAACAGATGTTCATATTTACGATTGGAATGAATGGGCTAAAGAAACTGTACCAACACCTATGACTATAGGACACGAATTCGTAGGAGAGATTATAGAATTGGGAAAAGGTGTAGTTGACCTTGAGCTAGGACAGATTGTTTCAGGAGAAGGACATATAGTTTGTGGTAAATGTAGAAATTGCTTAGCTGGGAGAAGACACCTATGCAAGGATACTATGGGAGTAGGAGTTAATAGAACTGGAATTTTTTCAAATTATGTAGCTCTTCCTGCTTCAAACATATGGGTTCCTCATGGCGATATACCTGAAAATATTATGAGTATATTTGATCCATTAGGAAATGCGGTACATACAGCCTTATCCTTTGATTTGCTTGGGGAAGATATTCTAATAACAGGAGCTGGACCAATAGGTGCAATGGCTGCAGCGGTAGCTAAACATGCTGGGGCAAAAAATGTAGTGATTACAGACATAAATGAATATAGACTTGATTTAGCAAAGAAACTAGGAGCAGATAGAATTGTTAACGTAAAAGAAGAAAAAATTTCAGATGTAATAATGGAGATGGGCATGTCCGAAGGATTTGATGTAGGATTAGAGATGTCGGGAAATGATCAGGCTTTAAATTCTATGATTGATTCTATGGTTCACGGTGGGAAAATAGCTATATTAGGAATACAGGATAAAGAGACAAGTGTTGATTGGAATAAGATAGTTTTCAACGGATTACATTTAAAAGGAGTTTATGGTAGAGAGATGTATGAAACTTGGTATAAGATGAATTCTATGCTGCAATCTGGACTAGATATATCTGAGGTCATAACACACGAATTTCATTATAAAGACTTTCAAAAAGGTTTTGATGTAATGAAGAGTGGAAGAAGTGGTAAGGTCATATTAAACTGGATTTAATTATATTTTAAAATTAAGGAGGTTTCTATGTACAAAAATAGTAAAAATATTTACAAAAAAGAGCTAGAGGAAATTAAAGAAAGTGGACTTTGGAAAGAAGAAAGAATTATTACTACGCCTCAAAGCAGTAGAATAGATACGACTATGGTAAATGGAGTTTTGAATATGTGTGCTAATAATTATTTGGGACTTTCAAATAACGAAGATGTAAGAGAGTCTGCTAAGAAAAGTTATGACAATTGGGGATACGGATTATCATCAGTTAGATTTATATGTGGAACTCAAAACATACACAAACAGTTAGAAAATAAGCTTTCAGAATTTTTGAAAACAGAGGATACTATTCTATATTCTTCTTGTTACGATGCTAACGGAGGATTATTTGAAACTATAACAACAAAAAATGATGCTATAATAAGCGACGAACTTAATCATGCAAGTATAATAGATGGTGTTAGACTTAGCAAGGCCATGAGATACAGATATAAAAACAACGATTTAGAAAGCTTAGAAGAACAGCTTAAAGAAGCAGATAAGGATGGTGCAAGAATAAAGCTCATAGCTACAGACGGAGTCTTTTCTATGGACGGGATAATTGCAGATTTAGAAGGAATTTGTGATTTAGCGGACAAGTACAATGCTTTAGTTATGGTTGATGATTCCCATGCAGTAGGATTCATAGGAGAAAAAGGAAGAGGTACTCATGAATACAGAAATGTAATGGATAGGGTAGATATAATTACAGGAACTCTTGGGAAAGCTTTAGGTGGTGCCAGCGGTGGTTATACAAGTGGAAGAAAAGAGATAATAGATTTGCTAAGACAGAGATCAAGACCTTATTTATTTTCTAATACATTATCTCCAGCTATAACAGCTGCTTCATTAACTGTGTTGGATATGCTTATGAAAGATACTAAATACAGAGATAAGTTAGAAGATAATACAAGATATTTTAGAGAAAATATTAAAAAACTTGGTTTTGAAATAATAGAAGGGGAACATCCTATAGTTCCTATAATGCTAGGAGATGCAGTTCTTTCTCAAAAGATGGCAGACCGATTACTTGAAAAAGGTGTTTATGTAATAGGTTTCTATTTTCCAGTTGTACCTAAAGGTCAAGCAAGAATAAGAACACAAATATCTGCAGGACATTCAAGAGAAGATTTGGACTTTGCTCTTAAAGCCTTTAAAGAAGTAAAAGAAGAACTTTTGTAGTGAAAATAATCTTTAATTAAAAATAAAAAGAAAAGCTTGTTAATTATTAACGAATAATTAACAAGCTTTTTTGTTATAAAATTTTCATAATGTGGTATAATATTAATGTAATAGGTATTAAAATATATAAGGGAGGTTCATATGAAAAACAAGAAAATTTTAATTTTTGTATTAACATTTGTTTTAGTAATTTCTACTATGGTTATGCCTGGATTTGCTGAAAGTTATAATGTTCAGAGCGGAGATGTACTGTGGAAGATTGCTGAAGATTATGGAGTAACAGTTGACCAATTAGTAGAACTAAACGACATGGAGAACAGAGACCTTATTTATCCTGGTGATATAATTCAGATTCCAGGAACAGTTGAAGAGACTGATACACCTGAAGAGGTTATTGTTTCAATTGTGCATACCAATGATACTCATGCAAGAGTAGAAGCCGGTAAATACGATGGTATGGGACTTGACAAAGTAGCAACAATTGTAAACAATGTAAAAGCAGTAAATCCTAATACTCTAGTTTTAGATGCTGGAGATGCTTTGCACGGTCAAACTATAGCAACTTTAGTTGAAGGTGAAAGTATAATAAAAATATTTAATGAAATAGGATACGATGCTATGACTGCTGGAAACCACGACTTTAACTACGGTAAAGAAAGATTATTAGAGTTAGCCCAAATGGCAGATTTTCCTATATTAGGAGCTAATGTTTATGATGAGAATTATGAAAACTTTTTGCCTGAATATGTAATAAAAGAAGTAGGTGGAGTTAAGGTAGGTATATTTGGTTTGGCAACATCAGAGACTAAATATAAATCTCATCCAAAGAATACAGAAGGATTAGAGTTTTTTGATTCTGTAATTATTGCAAAACTTATGGTAGAAAAATTACAAGACAAAGCAGATGTAATAGTTGCACTTTCTCATCTAGGAATGGATCCTAGTAGTACAGAAAGAAGCGATCTTGTAGCCGAGTATGTTGACGGTATTGACTTAATAGTAGATGGTCACAGTCACCATGCCTTAGAAGAAGGTATGATGGTTGGTAATACTATGATAGTTCAAGCAGGAGAATACGACAAGAATGTTGGACACGTAGATATATTGGTTAAGGACGGAAAAGTATCATCTATTACAGCAAAACTTATCAATAAGGAAGAAGGAGAAGCTTTAGAAGCTGACCCTGATGTAGTTGCAATAGTAGAAGAAATTAAAGAAGCTAATAATTTAATTACTGAAGAAGTAGTTGGTAATACAGAAATTAAATTAGAAGGAGCTAGAGAATTTGTTAGAACAGGAGAAACAAATCTAGGAAATTTAATTACTGATTCTATGCTAGATTTTACTGGAGCAGACGTAGTACTTACTAATGGTGGAGGAATAAGAGATTCAATACAAATTGGTGATATTACAGTAGGAGATGTAATTACTGTGCTACCATTTGGAAACTATGTAGTGACCATAGATGTTACTGGTGCTGAGCTAATGGAAGCTCTACAACATGGATACAGTGCTTATCCTGAAAGTCTAGGAGCTTTTCCACATATTTCTGGTATGAATGTAGTTTTGGATCCAAGTCAAGAAGCTGGAAGCAAAGTTGTAGAAGTAACAGTAGCTGGTGAAGAATTAGATATGGAAGCTATTTATTCATTAGCAACTAATGACTTTTTAGCAGCAGGTGGAGATGGATATGCAATGTTTGGAGATAATGAATTAAGTGCTCTTTATCCAGGACTAGATGAAATATTGATTGAATATATAAAAGAATACGGAACTGATGGTTCTCCTGTAGAAGGAAGAATCCAGACCGTTGATGAAGTTTCATATTTATATTTAAACACAGTAGCTTAATTACAAGCAGAATAGATGAGCTGTATTTACAGCCCATCTATTTTTTATTTTATGCTGCTTTTTCTTTGTATAGGGTTGATAAATTAGTAGCATTAATAGATTTAGTTATTAATTTGTATAAAAGAACTGTAATAGGTGTATTTATAACTGCAGTAGGAATCACTACAGTAGCTAAAAGAACATTGAAGCCTACAGGTAATCCTACTAAAGCTAAAGCAGTAAGTAGAAATACAGATCCACTAAAGACAGTCCCGATAAATCCTATTACAGCTAAAACAGGTATTTTGTAACTATTTTTCCCAAACATCTTTATTATTCCCAATATTAAAAAAGCAGTTAGTAATTTATCTACTAAGTTAGCCACTTGACCTCCTGGAAATGCAGTAGTCATAGCTGTAATGATTCCTGCCAGAAGTCCTGTGAGTATTGTATTTTTAACTGTTGGGTTTAGTAATATACATACAAATATTATTCCCAACATTATATCTGCCTTCATACTACCTATTCCTATAGGTATAAAATTCCTTAATATAAATCCTATTGCAAGAAGTAAAGCCGTCACTAAATTTTTTCTTAAATCCATATTCTTTTCCATTTTGAAACCTCCATTTTTTTGTTTTAATTTTTTCATAAGATTAGTTTTATTATTAAACTTAAGCTTTAAATTTCATAACATTTCTACTCCTCCTTTCAAAAAATCAAAAAAGCTCCTCGTCCACAAAGGGACGAAAAGCTTAACTTTCCGCGGTGCCACCCAAATTAGGTATAAAAACCTCAGCTTCAGATACAGAAATTAATCGATATCATATTCCTTTAACGGGGAAAACCGGCATCAGATACTACTATTCTCCTTGCATCTCACAAGTCCATTCACTAAAAATATTATTATCGAATTCCCAGCAAGATCGATTCTCTAAGAATAATATTTACAAGCTACTTCTCTTGATCAAAGATTTTAAATTTTCTTAATACTATAACATAATAGCTTTTGTGTCAAGAAATATTTTTATTATTATAACCAAGTAAAATTCAAAACTATATAAATTATATAAATAGCTAATAGGAATATTCCTTCTTTTCGATCTATATCAGATCCTTTTTTAGAAAAGTATCTAAATGCAAAAAGAGCCACAAGCATTGTAGGAAATTGGAGCTTATAAAATACAGTAGGGACATTTAGGCCACCTGGTGTAGCAGCAGCAGCTCCGCCTACAACAAAAAGTACATTCAAAATGTCTGCACCTATTATATTGCCTATAGCAAGCTCTCCGTGTCCTTTTCTAACAGCAGTGATAGCGGTAATAAGCTCTGGTAAGCTTGTCCCAAAGGCTACCAAGGTTGCAGCTATTATACTTTCGGGTATTCCTAATCGAGTTGCTCCTATTTCTACGGTAGGAATCAAAACTTTAGAGGATATTATAACTAAGGCCATTCCTGAAACCATAAGAATAAATTTAATTAGAATAGGTCTATTATCAAGATTTTCAGAAACTTCTTTAATAGATATATTTTCCATAGATGTTTCTTTTGCTTTCTTTATAGAATAATAAATATAAGATGCTAGAAGAACTAAAAACATAATTCCTACAGCTTGAGATATGTTTCCTCCTAATCCTTCGGATAGAAAGGGCAAACTTACTAGTACTAACAAAACTCCTGTTAGATATTGAATTCTTCCTTGTTTATTTATTGTATTTTTATCTAAAGGTAGTTTTCCTATAAGAGAAGCTATACCAATAATAAGAGCTGTATTAGCAATTATAGAGCCTACTGAATTACCCAGAGCTAAATCAGGATTACCGTTTAAAGCAGCTAGAACTGAAACTGATGCTTCTGGAAGAGTAGTCCCTAGGGAAACAATGGTAGCACCTATAATAATTTTAGGTACACCCCACTTTATGGAAAGACCTACAGCTTGATTAACTAAAATATCTGCTCCCTTACTTAATGTAAACAATGAAAATGCACCAACTAAGAATAGTAGTATAATTGGTAAATTTATTAAAAAATCATATACTAATGCTTCCATAATGTAATCTCCTTTCAGTAAATAAAAAAACTCCACAACTTAGTCAATAATAATTTATTGATTAAGTTGCAGAGTCTCACTTAGCATTTAATGCCATCTAAACCGGGAAATGATTTCCGTAATGACGACTTAGATTCTTTGAAAGATAGTTACTCCCTCTTCACTGGAATTATATTCCTAAGACTATCATATGTCAAGAATAATTTCATATAGAAAGTTTGCAAAAAAATAATTATTAATAAAGTGTTAAAATATTATCTTGACTTAAATATCTAAATAACGTAATATATAGATATAACAATATAGAAAAGAGGATTATAATGGAAAAATTAAAATTCGAAGATTATTTTCTTGAAGATAGTGCTGAATTATTTAAGGTATTGGGTCATCCTTCTAGGTTGTGTATTTTGTATAATTTAATAGAACAAAAGGAAGGAACAGTTTCTCAAATGCAAAGTTGTTTAGATGAACCTCAATCTACAGTTTCTCAACACGTAGCTAAACTAAGGACTGTGGGAATAATAAGAGGAGAAAGAAATGGTACTGAAATTAATTATAAAATAATTGATAAAAAAGTAGTGGAAATTTTAAAATTATTGAGAAAAAACAAAGGAGATCAAGATGTCAAATAAAGTTTTAATAGTAGGTGGAGTAGCTGGCGGAGCAAGTGCGGCAGCAAGGTTGAGAAGAAATGATGAAAATGCTGAAATAATAATGTTTGAAAAAGGAGAATATATATCTTTTGCAAACTGTGGATTACCTTATTTTATAGGTGGTGTAATAGAAGAAAGAGAAAGTCTTTTAGTAGAAACACCTGAAGATATGAGGAAAAGATTTAAAATTGATGTAAGAGTAAATAATGAAGTTTTATTAATAGATAGAGAGAATAAAGAATTAGAGGTGAAAAACTTAAAAACAGGAGAAATCTATAGGGAAAACTACGATAAACTTATTTTATCACCGGGGTCTTCACCTTTAAAGCCCAAAATACCTGGTGTTGATTCTCCTAATATATTTACTATTTGGAATATTCCAGATACAGATGCCATTAAAAGTTATATAGAATCAAAAGAAATTAAAAAAGCAACTGTAGTTGGTGGTGGATTTATTGGATTGGAAATGGCAGAAAACCTAAATAAATTGGGATATGAAGTCTCTATTATTGAATTAGCAGATCAGGTTATGGATTCTATTGATTACGAAATGGCTCAAATTCTACATAAAAACATTACAAGTAATGGTGTTAATTTAAAATTAAATGATGGAGTTAAAGAATTCAACTATAAAGATGGAGTAACTGAAATAACCTTAAACAGCGGAGATAAAATAGATGCAGACCTAATTATACTGTCTGTAGGAGTTAAAGCAAACAGTAAATTAGCTGAAGATAGCGGACTTGATATAAACCAAAGAGGTGGTATTCTTGTAGATAATACAATGAAAACCTCAGACCAAGATATATATGCAGTAGGAGATGTTGTAGAAGTTGAGGAATTTGTAAATGGTGGCAAAACTATGGTGCCTCTTGCAGGTCCGGCTAATAAACAGGGAAGAATAGCGGCTAATAATGTGGCAGGGATTGAAGATACCTACAAAGGAACTCAAGGAACATCTGTTGCCAAGGTTTTTGATTTTACTGTTTCTTCAACAGGATTAAATGAGAAAAAATTAAAAAAATTAGGAGAAAAATATAAAGAGAATTATTTGTTTGCTTATGCCCACAACAATAATCATGCAGGATATTATCCAGGTTCCTCTAAAATTAATATGAAAATTATATTTGATAAATATGATGGAAGAATATTAGGGGTACAGGCAGTTGGGATTGATGGAGTAGAAAAAAGAGTAGATGTAATAGCAACAGCTATGAGATATGGTGGAACAATTTACGATTTAGCAGATTTAGAATTAGCTTATGCTCCACCTTACGGTTCAGCTAAAGATCCTGTTAATATGCTTGGTTTTTTAGGGGAGAATATTTTAGATGGAAAAATGGATATAATTCAGTGGTTCGAATTAGAAAACTTAAATGATGAAGAATATACAATAGTTGATGTAAGAGAAGAAGAGGAAAGAGATTTAGGATTTGTAAAAAATTCAATAAATATATCTGTAGATGATCTTAGAAATAATTTAAATAAATTAGATAAAAACAAAACTATAGTATTGTACTGTGCTACAGGAGTGAGAGCTTATGTAGCAACAAGAATACTAATTCAAAATGGATTTGCAAAGGTAAAAAATCTTCTGGGAGGCTTTACTACCTACAGCGATGTTGAATTTGATATAAGTAGTTCTCCTATAGTCGGTAGATCACAAAAATCTGAAAGTAAGAAAGAAGTGGTTGAAAGTATTGATTTTGATAATATTGAAAAAGCAACTCTAAATTGCAGCGGGCTACAATGTCCGGGACCTATAATGAAGGTTTATCAAAAAATTAAAACTATGAATGATGGAGAATACTTAGAAGTTAAAGCAAGTGATCCAGGATTTTTTGCTGATATAGCTTCTTGGTGTCAAAGAACTGGTAATACTTTGATTAAGACTGAAAAGAAAAATAAGGAATTTATCGTTTTACTTAAAAAAGGTGTGGAAGTAGAAACAGAAGATAATGTTAAAATGCAGAACATTGTAGAAAAAACAGACAAATCTATGGTTGTATTCAGTGGTGAATTAGATAAAGCGTTAGCATCTTTTATTATAGCTAATGGAGCTGCAGCTATGGGAAGAAAGGTAACTATGTTTTTTACTTTCTGGGGTCTAAATATTTTAAGAAAAGATGAAAAAGTAAATGTTAAAAAGAATTTTATGGAAAAAATGTTTGGAGCTATGATGCCAAGGGGAAGTAAAAAACTAAAGCTTTCTAAAATGAATATGGGTGGAATGGGTTTAGCCATGATGAAAAAAATAATGAAAGAAAAAAATGTGGATAGTTTAGAAACTTTAATAAAACAGGCCCAAAATAACGGCGTACGTATGGTAGCTTGTACTATGTCTATGGATGTAATGGGTATAAAAGAAGAAGAATTAATTGATGGTATTGAATATGCAGGAGTAGCCACATTCCTATCTTCGGCAGAAAAATCAGATGCCTCTCTATTTATATAAAAATAGTCAAATAAATAACGGTAATATGTCATATTAGGTGATATATTACCGTTTTTTTATTAAAATAATGAAAAAACATTTTCAAAAATAGCTAAAGTGTTGTAAAATGGTTACAGATGTTGCATTTGGGAGGTAATTATGAACTATTTAGATGTTGAGAACTTTTTAACGGAATTAAAATCTATAAATTCTTGCAAGATTGTTTGCGGCGACATGAAAAATATTGAAGAAATCCATATTTTGGCTGATAATGAACGAAATAGCAAACAAATATCCAGAGATATACAATCTACACTGCTTTCTAAATTTAATATAAATGTAGACTACAAAAAGATTAGTATAGCTCAAATAAATGAAAAAGCAAAATTTGCAAGTAACGAAAGAATTAAACTAGGGGCAATTAATTATAAAACTAATGGAGATGACCTAGATGTTCAGGTTACCTTGAATTTTAATGATAAAAGCTACCAAGGCTCAGCAGGTGGAGTTAAAACAGAAAGAAATACTTTAAAAATAGGTGCTGGAGCTTTGTTAAAAGCTGTTGAAGATATAACAAAACGATATAATACTTTTCTATTAGAATCCCTAGAATTAAAGTCTTTTTCAGGAAGGGAAATAGTCTTAGTGGCTGTGAGTATAATAGAAGATGGAAGAGAAGATGTACTTTGTGGATCTGCCTTTGTGGAATTTTCGAGACTGGAAGCAACTGTAAAGGCTTGTCTTAGTGCTGTTAACAGAAGGGCGTTGAGATATACAAATATTTAGTAATTTAAAAGACCGGCATAATAAATTACATAAAGCGAAGCGAATATAGCCTGCTAACTAGCGAATTGGCAGAGATGATTAAAAGGAGGCTATATTCATGAAAAAAATATTAGCTGTATTAGTATCTTTATTAGCATTGGTACTAGCAAGTGGTGCTAACTTTTCTTGGATTTAATATAAAGAATTAGTTCGGCCGGTCTTTTATTTTAAGGAGAAAGTTATGAAAGGTATACCAAATAATCTTAAAATTTATATAACAATTTTATCTTTATTATCAATTACACTTCTTACCTACTTAAGCTTTAACTATAAGTTAATAAATACACCTTCATTTGTGATATTGAGTATTTTAATGATAATTGCAGAGACTTTTTTAATCTTACTACCGGGATTTGGAGCAGTATCCGTAAGCTTTGCATTAAGTTTTGCTGCAATAATTATTTCAGGTCCATTAACTGCTGCATTAATAACTGCAATTGGCCTTACATTTAGAAGACCACATTTAGAAGGTAGAGGATATGTTCATTTATTTAACTCGCCTCCCTACAAAACCATATATAATGCTTCTCAAAGCATATTATGTGCAGGTTTGTCGGGTATTTTGTATATATATATTCAGAGTAATTTTTCCTATTTGGGAGTAGCTGGAGATACAATAGCATTGGTGTCTACTGTTGTAGTATATGTGATTTTAAATACCTCAATAATGACTTTTCTCATTAGATTTTTAAAGGGTGGAAAAATATTAGAGATATGGAGGGATAATTTTAAAGGTGTTTT
>Ga0102941_1000286_pt1 | contig 23104 bp, 20 predicted proteins | sample SalPonR2_C_D2_MG_FD_79281 | JGI IMG/M metagenome (GOLD analysis project Ga0102941, IMG submission 79281) | Salt pond soil microbial communities from South San Francisco under conditions of wetland restoration - Salt Pond MetaG R2_C_D2_MG | ecosystem: Environmental > Aquatic > Marine > Intertidal... | reverse complement strand
GAAATACTATACCGGGCAGATGCTTAAATTTTTAGGAAAAATCACATTTTTAGCTCTTGTGGGAGCAATTATTGCTGGATATTCTGGAATGATTAGAGAAGTCTGGTCTCTCATAACTAATGTAGAAACCGAAGCACTTTACTTTCAATTGATTGATATGAACAATATGATTAATATTAAGAATTTGTATCTCCTTCTTTTTATTCTATTCTTATTTTTAGGAGGGTATATAAGTGTTAGATTTGCTTGTAAAAAAATATTGAGTATAAGTCCAGGCGACCTTGTTAAGGATAGGGTTGAATAAAGAATTTATAAATTATTCTGGATCTCTTTCATTTTTTCTATAAATATATTCAAGTCTTGTAGAGGTTTAATATAGATTTTATTTGCAACTTGAGATAAGTTCTTGACCTCTTCAGGTACATCATATTTTAAAGACCCAGTATAGATAATAAAAGCAGTATTAGGGTTGGTTGGGTAGGACATCCGAATAAATTCAATTCCATTTTTGTCCGGCAAACGTAGATCAACCAGCGCTAGGTCTATTTCTACTGATTCGATTATTGATTTTCCTTCTTTTGTACTCTTAGCAACATAAACTTCATACCCATAATCTACAAAAAAGCCTTTCATACTAACTCTAACAGCCCTATCATCATCTAAAATCAATATATTTTTATCTTGTGGCATCAGGTAGATAAACTTTATATTAGTTTCAATTTTGGCTTGTTCAAGATAATTATATCTGCCATTAAATGCAAATGATATTGATATGTGTGCAATTGTGTTTTATTTACCTTAATTATTCATATATTTTCTTGATTTTTGATACAGTACAAAACTATTTTAAAATGGTAGGTTAAGAATATATTTTATATTATTTTAAATACCCTTTTCTATAAAAACTCAGTTTTTCCGAAGGATCCCCCTAGGGATCTCCCTGGGAGTCTTCATCGAAGTCCCTGCTGACCGTTGTGACCTAAGGGACCTAAGGGAAATGGTAATGAATTTTTCAGGTTTGATAAATTTTTTCAAAGATAGTTTTGATTATTTCTGAGTCTTTTTCATAGTTCTGCAGATCAATCTCTGTATAATCGGATGTCATATTTTTCGAGAAGAAAATAACTTTGCTAGATAATTTTGGTACTTCATCTATATTATGAGTAACGAATAGGATTGTAGAATTTTTATAATTATGCAGAATAAAATCGATTATTTTATTTTTAGAACGAATATCAATGGATGTAAAGGGCTCATCTAGTAAAATAAATTCAGGATCAAGCAGGAAGCCACGAATCAGAGCGACTTTTTGCTGCATACCCCCTGAAAGTTCTGATGGATAACAATTTTCATTATTTTTTAGTTGAGTTAATTTTAACCATTTTTGATAAATTTTTTCGAATTCATCATTAAAATCAATATTATTTAATTTAAAGGGTAAAAGAATATTTTCGCGTACTGTTTTATACCAGAAGAGATTAGGCTCTTGAAATACTGTTGAAATATTACTTGTATCAATTTTCATTCTGCCATTATACTCACTTATAATTCCATTAATTATTTTAATCAAGGTTGTTTTACCAGTTCCTGAGGGAGCAAATAGACAAACGGATTCATTTTTATTAATTTGGAGGTTGAGATTTTTGATTATCGGTTCTTTTTCATAAGATTTAGATAGATTAATAATCTCGAGGATAGGGTTCATCTATTTATCCCTCTGATTTAATAAATATTTATCAAAGAAGATCACAAAAACTAGGTTAATTATAATCTGAAAAACAAGCATGATGGTAATTAAAATAAAGAGATAAAAGAAGACTTCTTTCATATTAAAATAAACCTTTGAAACATTTAGAAGGTAACCCAGACCGGATTGAGATGCAATGAACTCTCCTAATACAACTATCTTTAAGGCAAAACCAAACCCGATTGTACAGTTACTACGCACTACAGGTACAAGTGAAGGGAGATGTACTGATTTGATTATGTCCCAGTAATTTCCACCAAAAGCAATAATAACGTCTGATAAGTGTTTATTGGTATTAAAAAGAGAATTACTAGTGTTGATAGCAATTAAAGGAGTTGTAAGTGTAATAATTAAAGCAACTGGGGCGGCATTCCCCTGTCCAAAAATGAGTAAAAATATAATTCCTAGAACAGTTCCCGGTAAAACTTGAAATAAAACTAATACACTTTGAATAGTCTCTTCAAGTTTGATTATATATGAAATAAAGCCGAGAATAGTTCCAATGATAAATGCTACTAGAAATCCTGCAAAAATTCTATAGAGAGTGATTTGAAAGTGATTTAGCAGGTCAGCTGTCATTAAATTATCAAAGTTACTAAATAAAGTGACCGGAGAAGGTACAATGTAATTTTGGAAAAATATGGAACTAATTTGCCATATAATTAAAAAAGTTAAAAGGGCAATCAGATTATTTTTTATGGTTGAGAAAAAAGTTTTGATATGTTTTATCAAGGGGGGACTCTATTGTTTTATAATAATGTTTAATCTCATTTTTGAGCTTAGAACCTGTATGTAGTAGAAAATTAGTTCTTTTTAAAGAATTTTTCAGGATTAATTTTGAAAATCTGTACTTTTTTTCAACCTGTTGAATTGCTTTTTCTGGATGATTTTGAATATATTGAATACTTCTAGCAAGATTTGTATTAATTGTATTGATCGTTTTAGTATTGAGCTTTTTATTATCTGATTTGATAAAGGTAGCCACTTGAGGGAATCCATCTTCATCATTACTATATTTATTCCAAAGTTTGGTATATGAAAAACAGATATGTATGTTTTTATTTTTTGAAGCAAGATTGGATATAAAAGGTTCGGGTAAAACTGCGTATTTGGCTTTTCCGCGTAATAGTAATTTAACGGTAGAGGGAAAGGGGGAATATTGTGGTATTAGGTTCTTTTTCCACTTCAGATTTTCCTGCCGACTAAAATATTTTGTCACTTCAGTTAAAGGGGCGCCTTGAAAGGGTAGATAGATCTGTTTACCCTTTAATTCTGAGAAATTGTTGATTTTGCTGCCTGCCGAAACCAGATAGGATAATTCAGACACATATGAATTAATTATTTTGACTGGAATATCTTGATCATAAAATTTTTTCCCCACAGTAAGACCTGTAACCAGTATATCTACCTTCTTTTTCAGAAATTTTGAGTGAGCTTTGGAGTGATTCATAAAAAGGTTAGTGTTTAAGCTATCGTTCCGTTTGGAAGCTATTAGAAAAGGAAGGGACGAAGGAGTCGCAGGAGCGAGAATAGAAATATTTTTTGAACCAATTAATAGATAGAAAGGTAATAAAATCACGATAAATAATTTTTTCATAAAAACACCTCTCATTTATTTCAGTTATAAAATAACGAATATTAGAGAAAAATTGGATAAATTTTTATCACTTACAAACTTATTATAATTCAAAAATTAATATAAATAATATTACATGTAATAAAGTAATAAACAATATATGAAATAAATATTATTAACAAACATATCGCCCAAGGGAAGAGTTGAAAAGATTTATGGATAAGAACGATATTTAAATATTTATCCAATATTTGGTTAAATTTTATTAAGTCTGATCTAAATTAAGTCCAATTTGAATAGGCCTGGTTGATGAAAAAGGGGAAATCAAAGTATGAATCAGTTACTTCAATTCTTAAAAATGACGCACAAACCATCCTGTAAAAATAAAACAAAATTTAAAGTAGTATTGATTACATATATTTGCCTTGTATAAATATTTTTGATTTCTTGAAGCAATTTTTTAAAATAGAAGGCAAATTATTAAAAATATTCTCTTATTTGAAATTTAAATATTATATAGGTCTTCTCACCAGGTTCACTGGAACTATCTGATGAGAAGATGTCTGATGACTCTAGAGAGACGCAGAAGGACCAGTATCAAAGTTTTCATGAAACCATTAAAAATAAGTCTTTATAATCTTATCTAAATATAATAAAAGAGGATTTAATGAAAAAAGTATTAATAACAGGGGCAGCAGGTTTTATTGGTTATCATCTTGCTAAAAAATTAATTCAAGAAAATTATCAAGTAGTAGGTTTGGATAATATTAATGATTACTACGATGCAGATTTAAAACGGGATAGATTGAAACAATTAGGAATAACCCCGGAAAATATGTCAAAAAATGAACTGGTAAGAAGTAAAAGCAAAGAAAATTTTAGATTTATCAAACTTGATATATGTGATAAAGAAAGTCTTGAAGACTTATTCCAAAATCTCGAATTTAATTATGTAGTAAATCTTGCTGCACAGGCTGGTGTTAGATATAGTTTAAAAAATCCTGATGTATACATTCAAACTAATATCACAGGTTTTTTTAATGTACTTGACTGTAGTAAAAAATATGAGATAGACCATTTTGTATATGCCAGTAGTTCTTCGGTTTATGGATTGAATGAAAAGCAACCTTTTTCTACTTCTGATAATGTAGATCATCCTGTCAGCCTCTATGCTGCCAGTAAAAAAAGTAACGAACTTATTGCCCACAGTTATTCCCATCTCTATGATTTACCCAGTACTGGACTAAGGTTTTTCACTGTTTACGGGCCCTGGGGGAGGCCTGATATGGCTTTATTTTTATTTACGGAAGCTATTTTACAAGATGAACCTATTGATGTTTATAATTATGGAGAAATGAAGAGAGATTTTACTTATGTAGATGATATTGTTGAGGGAGTCCATAGAGTTATCCTAAATCCGGCTCAACCGGATAAAAATTGGACAGGGAAGGAGCCGGACCCTCATAGCTCAGAAGCCCCCTATAAAGTTTATAATATAGGTAATAATAAACCGATAGACTTAATGGAATTTATCAAAACAATTGAAAAGGAATTAGGGAAAGAAGCTGAGAAAAACTTGCTTCCTCTGCAACCTGGCGATGTAGTTGAAACAAATGCTGATATAGCCGATTTAAAATCAGAACTGGATTATCATCCTTCCACCGGACTCAAAGAAGGAGTAAAAAAGTTTATTGAGTGGTATAAGGATTATTATGAATATAAATAAAAGTTTAAATTTTGAAAATAATAAGAATCAATGGATTTAGTCTGTATTATTTGCTATTTTAAATATAATAATATGGAACAATTAGCAGGTTTTTATTAATTAATAATGAAGTTGCTATATTTTAGTGGATTAACATATATTGAAGAAATTAATTTATGGTATTGTAAAAAGTTTATGAAAAAGAGATATATAGACAATGAGAAGTTATGATATCAAAGGAAAACGAGATAGACAAAATTTCTCAGATAAAATTCAGAGGGGTAGATATGAATTATAAGTCAATTTTGGGTGCATTATTAACAATTTTATTAATATCCACCGCAACAGCTCAGTTCTCTAAGGCAAATGTGGAGGTTGAAGCACAAAATTTACCCAGGAAAGCTCGTCAGGATATCAGAAATTTAGGACAGAACATTCCACAATATTTTACCGATTATGAATGGTTTGATAATCCATATAATATTAATATTCCCATTAGGATAAATTTGTATGCTAGTAGTGTCAATACCTCGGGGAATGATCGTAGGTTTACTGGTCAATTATTTGTCGCTACTAAATCTGGGGATCAGCAGTTCATAGAGAAAAAAATAGACTTTGTTTATAATACTAATCAGAGTTTGATCCATGATGAAACTATTAGGCCACTTTCCAGCATTTTCGACTTTTATGGCTACGTTATTTTGGCTGGTATCATGGATACATATGATATTTTTGGTGGGGAAGAACTATATGAAAAAGCCCAAAGTATTGCTAGCCGGGCGCAATATTCACAATATTCTGCGGGATGGAAGGATAGAATAGAAAAAATTGAAAATATAATGAATTTGCCCGAATACAGGAAATTTAAATATTATTTTTGGAAAATAATAGATCTTGAAAATAGGGATAAAACTGAAAAAATTTCCGGAGTAATTGATAAGATGTTAAAAAATCTAGAAGAGGTTTATAATATCAATTCAACTGAGCGGAATACTACTTTATTTATTAATGCGAGAAAGAGAGATATTATTGGGCTTCTACTGGATTATGGAACAGAACTACAAAGGCAAAAATTAATCAAAATTGATTCTAGAAATGCTAAATACTATAAAAAAAGAATCAAAGAATACAAAAATAAATAGTTTTTAAAAACAATTAATTTGAGAAATTTTTGTCCACTCTACTTGAATTATTCATTCCGTAAATATTCGGGAAAGATTCCCCTGGAATCATTTCTTATGATCTCGAAGAATTTCGGAGTGGGCTGAAAGGTAAAAAATGCTCCAACGGCCTAAGGGGGTTCCTCCCAGGGAGTCTACTTGGGAGTCTTCATCGAAGTCCCTGATGACCATCGTGACTAAGGGAAATGGTGATTAATTTTTCAGGTTTAATGAGGAATAGTCCCTTAGCCTGGATTATTCATGACTATGCTAATTTTAGAGTCTAAACCAATTAAATATATGATTATATACTTACCACCCTAGAAAAACTCAGTTTTTAGAGTCATGAATAATTTTAAGGTAACCCCCAGGGCCTTGTGTGAAAAATAAATCGTAATGAATTTTTCAGGTTAGAGGGCTTTTCATATAAGATTCATTCTATGATAAAAAGAAATAATTGATATTATTAAAATAGGGAGGAATTATGTTAAAATTAAAGAATTTAATATTTTTAATATTGTTGTTACCTTTCCTGATTTATTCTCAGGTAAATGAAATTGAGGAAAAAATTGACGACCATGATAAAATTCCAGAAGGTTTGAATTATGATGGAATGGTTTCGACTAATTTGGCTCAAACTGCTTTAAAAAACTGGTCAGCAGGTGGTAACAATTCTATAGCAATATCAGGTGCAACTAATTGGAATATTCGCTATAAAAAGGGAAAGAATATTTTGATGAATATGATAGATGTAAGATATGGTCTCGTTAAACAGGGTGAGGATAGAGTTAAAAAAACTGATGATATTATTGAGTTAACCTCAAAATATGGTAGAGAGGCAGCTTCAAACTGGTATTATTCAGGATTATTAAATTTCAAAACTCAAATGGCAAATGGTAAAAATGACATGAGAACCAAAATTTCTGCCCCATTTGCTCCAGCCTATCTAACGACTGCTATAGGAATGGACTGGCGGAAATACTCCAGCTTTAGTCTGTTTATATCTCCTGTCACTTCAAAGGTAACTTTTGTTTGGGATGATGAACTATCAAATCAGGGATCCTTTGGAGTTGAATCAGGTCAAAAAAGTAGACATGAATTAGGTGGGTATTTAAGAGCGCAGTATCGTAGAGAAATTATGAAAAATGTAACTCTCGATAATAAATTGGATATGTTTGCCAATTATAATAAAAATTGGAAAAATATAGATATAAAGTATGATCTATTGCTCAACATGAAAGTAAATAAATATATTTCTGCTAATTTTAGTGCCAATTTTATTTATGATAAAGACATTGATACAAATGGAAAGGTGTTTAATCTCTCAGGTTTGCAACTCAAGGAAAGTATAGGAGTTGGTTTTTCCTATAATTTTAAATAATTTTATTCTTATTCGTGTTGATTATAATCAAGTTTTTCAAGAACTTCAGTCAAATCAGAGCGATTGCTAAACAAATTACCTTTTTTTGTATTTTCAATCCAATCATAAATATCATCTAATAACTCAAGAGCTTCTGCTTCTTGAGTAGATTTAGCAGCGTATTTAACTAAATCTATATTTTTTAATATTGCCTTTAATTTTTCAATCTGAGATGGACTTATATTGAATTCATCTGAAACATTTATAATTTCGGTAGTAGACATCTCAAGAGCCAGTATGAAAAAACGGCGTTCTAAATATTGTCTTAAGATTCTAGATAATCGGGTATAAAATTCTTTGATTTCATCACGAGAAGCAAAATTTGCCGATTGTTTTAACGCTTCCAATTTATTTTGGGCAACTATATGAGGAGGCTTTAAATATTCTTCCTTAACTTCAGGCTGAGTTTCCTGATTTTCCTTCCATTTTTTCCAGCTGAAAAAAGCACCCAAAGTTAGTCCTATTAATAAAGTAAAAAATATTACCAGATCCCAGGGTATTACTGTTCGAATAGGGAAAGGAGGCTTGATGTCTTTGATACTACTCGATTTTTGGGCCTTTGGGGGAAGTACAGAAATAATATTAACCGGTAATGAGTTACTTTTCATAACCAGAGATTGGCTGGTGTCGTTTGTGTGCTGGAAATGTATTTTTAATTGTGGAATCTTTGTTTTTCCTGTATCATAGGTAGAAATAGTAAAAGTACAGGCTGAAGATAATTTGCTGGATTGCGAATTATTTTTTATGCTTCGGTTAATCACTTCAAACCTGCCAATAGTCTTTTTGGTAGGAAATTGAACTGAATATTGTTTTGAATGAGTGGCTGTAATTGTGAGATGTAAATGATCTCCAATGGTAGCCAGAGAAGTGTCAAGTTTAGTTTGGAGGGAGGCACCAAATAAGGAGTTTACACTGACTAAAATTAAAATATATATTGATAATTTTTTGATTTGATCAACCTGTCTTTTCATTTATAAACGATCATTATTTTTTCAATCTTTGTTCACGTTTCTTGAAGAAATTTATAAGAGGCTTGATATAGGATTCAGAGGCATCAATTTCCACATGATCAAGGCTCATTTTATTTGCTTCTTTTATAAATTGTTGTCTTTTTTCTTGAATGTAATGTTTATATCGTTTTCTAAATTCTTTTTTGCTAGTATCGATTGTGATCTCTTCTCCAGTTTCAGCATCTTTTAAAGTAGCCATTCCAATATCGGGTATCTGTTTTTCTCGTTTGTCAGTAGTATGGATTGCTACAACATCGTGTTTCTTATTTAATATTTTTAATGAATTATAAAAGCCTTCATCTTCAAAATCAGAGAGTAGAAAGACGATACTATTTCTTTTTAATCCCCTTAATAAATGTTCTAAGCCATTATTTATATCTGTCTGAGCAGATTCAGGATTAAAATATAGAATTTCTCGAATAACTCTTAGAACATGGCTACGACCTTTTTGGGGAGGAATATATTTTTCAATTTTGTCTGTAAAAATTAATAATCCTACTTTATCATTATTTTTTATGGCCGAGAAAGCCAATAAGGCACTGATTTCTGCTGCTATTTCAGATTTAAATTTATTATTTGAACCAAATTTACCCGATCTGGAAGCATCGACAGCCAGCATGACTGTTAATTCTCTTTCTTCCTCAAAAACTTTGACATAAGGATGGTTATTTCGAGCAGTTACATTCCAGTCAATATTTCTGATGTCATCTCCATACTGGTATTCTCTTACTTCAGCAAATTCCATACCCTGGCCTTTAAAAACAGACTGATACTCTCCGCTAAAAACATCATTAACTAATTGGCGGGTCTGGAGTTCGATTAATTTTACTTTTTTAAGGACTTCTTTAGGTATCATGGATTAATTTGAATTTTTTAGAAAGGTTTAGGGTACTTCTATATTTTCTAAAATTCGTGTTATAATATCTTCTGAAGTAATATCTTCTGCTTCTGCTTCAAAGGTCAATATTATTCTATGTCGCATTATATCATAGATAATATTATGGATATCTTCCGGAGTAACATAACCTCTGCCTTCCATAAAAGCACGTGCTTTTCCTGCTAATGAAAGATAAATAGAAGCACGGGGCGAAGCACCGGTATCTATTAAGTCATCAAGTTCCTTGAGATCAAATTTATCGGGTTCACGAGTGGCAAAAACTAGATCTAAAATGTAATCATGAATTTTATCATCGATGTAAATTTCATTAACCGTCTGGCGTGCTTTTTTAATCTTTTCTGTATCAACAACATCAGAAACTGAATTATCAACATTTGTTTTAGCATTTTTTTTCATTATCTCCATTTCTTCTTCTCTATTGGGATAGGAAATAATTACTTTGAACATGAAACGATCTACCTGAGCTTCAGGAAGTGGATAGGTACCTTCCTGTTCTAAAGGATTTTGTGTAGCGAGAACCAGAAAGGGGTCATCCAGATCAAAGGTCTGTTCTCCAATTGAAACCTGCCTTTCCTGCATTCCTTCCAGTAAAGCTGATTGTACTTTAGCAGGAGATCGATTGATTTCATCGGCAAGAATAATATTATTAAAAATTGGACCTTTCTTGGTTTGAAATTCTGCTGTTTTCTGATTGTAAATGAGAGTTCCAATCAAATCAGCAGGGAGAAGATCAGGAGTAAATTGGATTCGATTGTAGGAAGCATTCATTGCCTGTGATAGTGTACTTACTGTTAAAGATTTGGCTAGACCAGGAACACCTTCAAGTAGAATGTGTCCATTACAAAGCAGACCCATTATCAATCTATCTATCATCTGGTCCTGACCAACAATCACTTTATGTATTTCACTCTGCAAATCTTCTACAAAACTGCTCTGCGACTCTACTTTTTCATTAATCTCAGATAAATTGAATGACATCTATCTAACTCCTTACTTATTTATTTATAGCCTGGGGGGATGTACCTGAGTAACTACTGTCCTGACTTTTGATAATGTCATCAGGAGATTTACCAAGATTTTTTAATTCCCATTTAACGGATTTAACTAGTTCATGATCGGGATATTTATCAAGAAATTTATTGTAAATTGATTTGGCTTTTTTGGTCTTATTTTCAATATCATTGGCATAGGTATAACCAATCAAGAATAATATATTGGGCGCTTTGGAGTTATTAGGGTATTTATTTAAAAAACTTTTATAAGTAGAAATTGCCTTTTTATAATTTTTGAGTTCTGTTCGGTGTATCTCAGCAATTCTCTGTAAAGCTTTGGGAGCAAGTGAATCATCAGCATAGTATTTAGTTATGTTTTTAAATTCTTTCATTGCTCCTTCAAAATTACCAACATCAGCTAAAAGTTTGGCGGATTTCCAGTATTCTTTAGCACTTTTTTCTGGGCCTCCACAATTAAACAATAGAAATAAGCTTAATGAAATTAAAAACAGAATTGAGATTTTTTTGATCATTCTGTCCCTCCATGTAATTTGGATTATAAAAATACGAGTCTAATTTATCATAAATTGACTACAAATTAAATGTCAAAGATTTTACAAATTCGATAAAAAAATGTTCCATAAAACTAGTTACTGATTAGAATTTCGACATAAAATTTTCGATTAGAAAATTATATCAAAAAATATTTTGGTTGTTTTAGAGACAAACCATAAATTAAGACGTGATTTATCAAACAAGAAATACTAATTTGTTGTATTGGTGGTGGCAGGGAAGAAATACATATATATGGCTTCCCTTCGGGAACGGATTTTAAGCAATAGTAGATAAAAGAATTATTTCAAAGCCGTTTATCCGAGAGGGTAAACGGCTTTTTTTATTTTTCATTCAATTAGATTAAAAAGGAGTTTTATATAATGAACGAATATCAAAAAATAAAGAATGCAAATAAAGGAGATATGATCACGCTTCATCGTGAAATCGAGAAGGTGCCGGAGCCGGTGTCTTATTTTGCAAAATTGACAAATTATGGTCAGGAAGAAAATTGTCTCATGCTTGAATCAGCAGATATTGTAGATAAATATGGAGAAAGGAGTATTGGAGCAATCAATCCCAGTCTCAAAATTAAAGGACGGGGAGATGATTTTATTATTCGTGCTTTAAATACTTTAGGTGAGTATATGCTTGATGATCTTGAGCAGGAGCTAGATTTTTGTGATAGCATTGTACACAATGATGATAAGATTTCCGGAGTATTAGTGCCTGAGAAAGAGAATGTTAATGAGGAAGATCGATTGAAATCAAGTAACCATTTTGATATTATTCGAGCGATTAACTCAAAATTTACTCCCAAAAACAACGGTCTAGATATGTACGGAGGATTATTTGGCGCTATTAGTTATGACATGATTGACCAGTTCGAAGAATTACCCCAAAATGAAGAGGATGTGATAGATGATCCGGATTATGAACTATTTTTTGTGGATAATTTATTTGTCATGGATCATAAAGAAGAAAAGATGACAGTTATAGCAAATGCTATTATTACCGAACAAAATCGTGATGAATTATATATTGACTGTATAAAAAAGATGAATGCTTATGAAGAGAAAATTGATGCTGAGGATCCTGGAATAAATTTGCCAGAGGAGGGAGAACAGAATGTCATTTCTGATACTTCTAAAGAACATTATATGGAAAAAGTGGAGCAATTAAAGGACCATGTTAAAAAAGGTGATGTATTTCAGTCGGTTTTATGTAGGACGATTATAACTGATACAGATATCCCCCCTTATATCGTATACTCAAGGTTACGAGAGATAAACCCCAGTCCCTATATGTTTTACATAAATAGTTCGGATGGTACTTTACTGGGTTCTAGTCCGGAGATGTTTCTAAGGGTCGAAGGTGATGAAGAAAAAAAGATGGAAATCAGACCTATTGCAGGTACGAAACCGAGAGGTAAAATTGATGGTGAAATCGATAGAGATCTGGATTCCAGATATGAATTAGAATTAAAACTAGATCCTAAAGAGCAGGCCGAGCATACCATGTTGATCGATCTGGCCCGAAATGATGTGGCCAGGGTATGCAAGGAAGGTACTCGATATGTTGACGAGCCCCTCATTATTGAAAAATATTCTCATGTCCAGCATCTGGTCAGTAATGTCCAGGGTATACTAAAGGATGACCTGGATGCACTGCATGCATATATAGCCTCCATGAATATGGGAACATTAACTGGAGCACCAAAGATAAAAGCAATGAAGTTGCTGAGACAATATGAAAATTCAAAACGCGGTTTCTATGGAGGAGCTGTTGGTTATTTAACTCCTGATGGAAATTTTGATTCCTGTATTGTAATCAGATCTATCCGATTTAAAAAAGGGCATGCTTATATCAAAGTGGGAGCCGGTATTGTTCATGATTCTGATCCTGAGAGTGAATGGGAAGAAACAAAGAATAAAGCTTCAGCATGTCTGGAAGCTTTAAAAGTGGATCCTGATGAAGCTAATTTAGATAGGGAGTAAAAAATGAGAGTTTTATTTATAGATAACTTTGATTCTTTTACTTATAATCTAGTAGAAGAATTTGAAAAAAGAGACAATCAAGTACTTGTATATAGAAATAATATTTCTATGGAAAAATTGGATAAAATAATTACAGATTTTGAACCACAACTTATAACTTTGAGCCCCGGACCGTCTACACCAGAGGAAGCAGGTATTTGTGTTGAACTAGTCCAAGAATACTATCAAAAAATTCCAATCTGGGGGATATGTCTGGGATATCAGTGCATTGTGGAAGCTTTTGATGGTAAAATTGCAGAATGCGAAGAAAAATTTCATGGCAAAGCAAGTATAATTCAACATAATGAGAAAAACTTTCTGGAAGGCATAGAGAATCCTATCCAGGTGGGAAGATATCATTCTTTATCTGCTGCTCATATTCCGGAAGAATTTGTAGTAGCATCTGAAATAAGAGATATTCCAATGGCAGTATATCATAAAAATTACCCTATTTATGGAGTACAATTCCATCCCGAAAGTATACTGACTCCAGTGGGAGGACAAATAGTGGAAAATATAATAAGGAGGAATAGGTAATGATACAAAAACAATTAAACAAGTTACTTAAACAGGAAAATTTGAGTATGTCAGAAGCCCAGAACGTAATGGATAATATAATGAGTGGAGAATGTACTAATGCTCAAATAGGTGGTTTTTTAGCTGCTCTGGCTACAAAGGGTGAAACAGTTGAGGAAATTACTGCCTGTGCTAGTGTTATGCGCGAAAAGGCAACAAAGATTGAAGTGGACCAGAATGATTCAGAAGTCATCTTAGATACCTGTGGAACGGGAGGAACTGGAACTGATACTTTCAATATTTCAACTACTTCTGCTTTTGTAATTGCTGCAGCAGGTGTAAAAGTGGCCAAACATGGAAATAGGTCGGCCTCATCAAAGTGTGGAAGTGCCGATGTCTTAGAGGAGTTAGGCGTAAATCTGGATGTTACTCCAGATCAGGTAGCGAATTGTGTTAATGAAATTCAGATAGGATTTCTATATGCGCCTCTTTTGCACAAAGCCATGAAATATGCGATCGGGCCCCGCAAAGAACTTGGTATCCGCACTGTTTTTAATATCCTGGGACCACTGACTAATCCGGCTGGTGCCAATGTACAGCTCATGGGTGTATTTGACAAAGATCTCACCGAACCTTTGGCTAAGGTATTAAATAAATTAGGTGAGAAAAAAGCCTATGTTGTACATGGTGAAGATAATCTAGATGAAATCACTATTACAGGAGAGACGCAGGTTTCAGAACTGGAGGATGGCAAAGTTAAAACATATAAAATTGCGCCGGAGGAATTTGGTTTGGAAAGGGCAGATTTGTCTGAAATTAAAGGCGGACAGGCCCAGGAAAATGCTCGGATAGTTAGAGATATATTTGATGGTAAGAAAGGTCCTAAACGAGATATAGTTCTTTTAAATGCTGCTTATGGGTTGGATGCGGCCGGAAGGGTTGATTCGCCTCAAGAAGGCATAAATCTGGCAGAAGAGATTATTGATTCAGGTAAAGCAATGCACAAATTAGTACAATTAAAAGAGATGGTGGCGGAATGATACTGGATAAGATTGTAGAACATAAAAAAGAAATTCTGGCTAAACAAAAGCAATTTTTGCCGCTAGATCAGTTTGTAGATGATCTATCAAAATCAAAAAGCAACTTCAAACAAAGTTTAAAACAGGGTAGAGGTATCAACTTAATTGCAGAAGTGAAAAGAAAATCGCCCTCACGTGGCATGATTAATAAAGAATTGAGCTACACTTCAGTAATTGATATATATGATCAAAATCCATTGGTTAATGCGGTTTCATTTTTAACGGATGAAAAATATTTTGGAGGAAGTTTAGAAAAATTAGAGCAGGTTAGAGATAGAACTAATAAACCTATTTTGAGGAAAGATTTTATTATTGATCCCTATCAGGTTTATCAGGCCCGCTATTTTGGCGCAGATGCAATTTTGCTGATTGCCAGGTTATTATCAGAAGATCAAATTTCAAATTTTATTGAGATTGCAAATGAATTTGATATGGATGCACTTGTAGAAGTTCATGATAAGAATGATCTGAGAAATATTCCTGATGAGGCTGAAATCATTGGAGTTAATAATAGAAATTTGGATAATATGGAAATTTCACTCCAGACAACTCAAAGTCTGGCTCCTCAAATAAGAAATCAGGCGGAGGTGATTGTTACTGAATCCGGAATCTTAAATCGTACTGACCTGCAGGAAGTGGAAAACCAGGCCGATGCAGTTTTAATTGGCTCTGCAATCATGGCTGATAATGATCCTGGACGTAAAATAGATTCCTTATTTTGTCCCAAAATAAAAATATGCGGTATAACCAGACTGGAGGATGCTTTGTTTGCAGCAGAGAATGGTGTGGATTTTCTCGGTTTTATATTTTATGAAGGATCCGATAGATATATTAATCCAGCAGAAGCAAAAAAGATAATTGAAAAAGTTAAAAATCATGCCCCTGAGATAACTTTTGTAGGAGTTTTTGTGAATCAATCCGTACAGAAAGTGGAGGATATTGCCGAAACATGTGAACTGAATATGGTCCAGCTACACGGGGATGAAAGCCCTAATTATTGTGATCAGTTGGATATAAAAACTAGCAAAGCAATTCAAGTCAAAAAGAATATGGATCTAGTCTTACAGGTTAATAAATATGATACAGATTATATTCTTCTGGATACTTTTCATCCTGACAAATATGGAGGTACTGGAGATACGTTTGATTGGAATATTTTGGATCAAATTTCAGGGAAAAAGATATTTTTAGCTGGTGGAATTTCACCTGAGAATTTTGAAGAGGCTCTTAGTTATCAAATTTTTGCAATTGATATCAATTCAGGAGTGGAAAAATTCCCTGGTAAAAAAGATAAAGATGAAATGGAAAAAATATTAAGGATAAAATATGAGTAAAGAAGGCTATTTTGGTGAATTTGGTGGACAATTTGTTTCTGAAATTTTAATGCCCGCTATTAGTGAGCTGGAGAGCAATTTCAAAAAAGTGAAAGAAGATGATAAATTTCAAAAAGAGTTTAAAAAGATACTTGATGAATACGCAGGTAGACCGACTCCTATCACTTATTGTCCCGGATTGAGTGAGGATTTGGAGTGTCAGATATTTTTGAAAAGGGAAGATTTAAATCATACTGGCGCACACAAACTCAATAATGCTCTTGGTCAGGCTTTACTTGCCAAAAAAATAGGTAAAAATAGAATCATTGCCGAAACCGGAGCAGGGCAACATGGAGTAGCTGTGGCTACGGCTTGTGCAAAACTGGGCCTAAAATGTGAGATATACATGGGAGAGAAAGATATTGAGAGACAAAAACCGAATGTATTTCGCATGGAATTACTGGGGGCTAATGTCATTCCTGTTGATTCCGGCACTAAAACACTAAAGGATGCTATCAACGAATCATTACGGGATTGGAGTACAAATGTTGAAAACACACATTATTTATTGGGCTCCGTTCTGGGGCCTCATCCTTTTCCAGAGATGGTTGCCTATTTTCAGAGCATAATTGGCAAAGAATCACGCCAACAGATATTGAGTATGATAAATGAACTACCTGACAAAGTAGTCGCCTGTGTCGGGGGAGGTAGTAATGCTATTGGTATTTTTAAAGCTTTTATGGAGGATAAAGATGTAGATTTAATTGGAGTTGAGGCTGGTGGGGAAGGATTAAATTCAGGTAAGCATGCGGCTCGGCTTTGTGAAACTGAAGATGGACGAATTGGAATAGTACATGGCACTAAGACATACGTACTCCAGAACAGAATGGGACAGATCATGGGTACTCACTCTGTCTCTGCTGGTCTTGATTATCCAGCAGTTGGCCCTGAGCATTCCTACTTAAGAAAGCAGAATCGTGCCGAGTATACCAGTGTAACTGATGAGGAATGTCTGAAAGCATTCCAATTATTATCTGAGAGAGAGGGAATAATTCCAGCGCTTGAGTCGGCTCATGCAGTAGCCTATGTTGTAAAACATGCTGATGAATTTGATCCAGAAGATGTTATTTTGATTAATCTTTCCGGCCGGGGAGACAAAGATATCTTTGAAGTCAAAAAAATACTGAATCAGGATAAATAGTGATGTTTTAAAAGGCAACAAGTAAGTGAGCAAACACAGTATAGAATTTAGCTGTAAAGTAGTTAGGTTTAAAAGTGAAGTATTTTCGAAGAATGAGCCTACTTGAAAAAGGGATGGTGCATAAGATTGTATGTTACTCCTAAACGAATACGAAGGATGAAGGGCATTCACCCTTTTTCTAGTGGTTCAAGAATGATATAAAATAGAAAATTGGAGATAAAATGGAATACAAAGAAAAATATTTGGAATTACAAGAAAAAGGGGAAGGAGCTTTTATACCATTTGCAGTCCTGGGTGATCCAGACTATCAAAGGAGCTGGAAGATAATAAAAACTATAATAGATAATGGTGCGGATATTCTCGAACTTGGTATGCCTTTCTCAGATCCAATTGCTGATGGACCTACTATACAGACCGCAGATACACGAGCATTAAAAAATGGAATTGATATTGAGGATTGTATGAAGTTACTTGGTAAGATACGTACCTATAGTGAGATTCCAATAGGATTGCTTTTGTACAGTAACTTGATTCTTAACTATGGCCTTGATAGATTTTACAAGCAACTTCAGGAAATGGAGATTAATTCTGTTCTGGTAGCAGATATGCCAATTGAAGAATCTGATGATTTTATTGCAAAAAGTAAAGAATATGGAATTAAAACAGTATTTTTAGTAACTCCTATCACAAAAGAAAAAAGAATGGAAGAAATACTCAATAGATGTACAGGATTTGTGTATTTAGTGGCTAGATTGGGTGTTACAGGAGCCAGAAAAGATCTGGAGAGTTCTACTCTAGAATTAATAGAGAGAGTCAGACCTAAAACTGATCTACCTTTGAATGTGGGTTTTGGAATTTCAACCCCAAAACATGTTCAAAAAGTTATCAAGGCGGGAGCAGATGGAGCTATAACAGGTAGCGCATTAATCAAAAAAATAGGAAAAAGTATAAACAATGAACAAAAAATGTTGGGTGAAATTGGAAAATTTGTTAGTAAAATGAAAAAAGCGACAATTAAATGATACAAAAAAAAATTATGATAAAAAATTGTAAATTAAAAATTACAAAATCACGTAAAATGTAAAATCAGTTATAATTCTGAAATTACGATTCTACAAATATGAAATTTAATCTAAACTTGCCAAAATTTATGTATTCTTTTATAAAAAAAACCAGCCAACTGATTTTCTTTTTGATCATTTTTAGTTGTTTGCTACCTGCCCAAACCAGAATAATGACCTATAATATTGAAAATTATGGTGCTAGTATAAATGATGATAACACAACTCAATATAAAAATGAAGAAAAAAGAAATGATGACTTAAGAATGGTTATTAATTCAGTTGCTCCCGATATTTTAGCCGTGGAAGAAATGTTTGGGGCCCATTCAGCCGGAGAGAGATTGCTGAACAAGGTTGTAAATAAAAATAGTGATAGTTATAAAATGGCCTTTATTGATCAGAAACAGGACAATAATCCTGAGGGAGATGTATGGCAGGATATAGCAATTTATTATAAAAAAGATAAATTCAGGTTATTAAGGGAGCAGGAAATAGATATAACACCTGGTGAATCTTATGTCAGGAATGCTTTGAAAGTGAAATTAGAAAAAATCACCCACAAAGATACTTTGGTTATATTTGCTGTTCATTTTAAAGCCGGTTCAGGGCCTTATGATAAAAGAAAACGTGAGAAAGAAGCTACAAAATTGCGGCAATATTGTAATCAATTAAAAGAGGACCTTCCTTTTCTCATATGTGGCGATTTTAATATGTATTCTTCCAATGAAGAAGCCTGGAAAATATTGACTGGTCAAGATTCAAATAATAACGGTAAAGTATACGATCCTATTAATAGAATAGGAAAATGGACTGAAAATAAGAAGTTTAGCGATATCCACACTCAGAGCACTAGAGAAAGTTACGGAGGGCTGAATGATAGATTTGATTTTATTTTAATCTCTGAGGAATTAAAAAATAAATCTGGCTTAAGCTATTTTAACAATAGTTATACTGCATATGGAAATGATAATCTGCATTTCAATAAGTCAATCAACTGGAAGGATAATAAAGCTGTTCCTGATTCAATTGCCGATGCTCTCTATAATGCTTCTGATCATATTCCTGTATTTGCGGATTTTAAATTTGATACTAGTAGTTATAACTTTAATGATTATAGATTATTCCAGAATTATCCTAATCCCTTTAATACTCAAACGAAGATTAAATTTTATCTTCGAAATAAGAATCATGTCACGGTTTCTATATATAATTTAAAGGGGGAGCTAATACAAACAGTTACAGATACAACCTTTGAATCAGGTAGTTCTATTGTAAGCTGGAATGGCAAAAACTCAAGTGGAGAAATAGTTAGTAGTGGGGTTTATCTATATAGAGTGTTGGTTGGAAAGAACAGGGCTAAATCGCGAAAAATGATATTTTTAAAATGAATATTCCAAAGGAATAGTAATTGAGAGAGTGAAGAATAAAATCAAAAAATTTTTAAAAAATATATATCTTGATCTAGGGGGATGGATAGGGTCCCGTTATATTTATAGGGAATTATTACTCCCCTTTTTATTTTCTATTTCGGTAGTTACTTTTGTCTTACTTGTAAATTTTTTAATAAGAGAAATTGATGCACTTTTAGGGAAAAATATTTCCTGGGGGGTGGTGCTTCAGTTTCTCGGATTGAATTTAATGCATATTATTGCTCTGTCAGTACCAATGGCTGTTCTGGTCGCCTGTATTATGACTTACGGCAGATTATCGGAAGATAATGAAATAACGGCGATGCGTTCTAGTGGAATAAGTTTCTTTTCTATACTCAGACCGGGCATTATTTTTGGAGCAATAATAACTATCGGAATGGTTTTTTTTCAGAATAATGTTTTACCTCATACGAACTATAAAGCTCGTTTATTAGAGGCTGATATAAAGCAAATGCGGCCTGATCTCAGCGTACAGCCCGGGTATTTCATGGATGACCTGGATCAGTATTCTATTTATGTTAAATCAAAAGATAAACAGTTATTGAAAGATATAACAATCTACAATAAGAATCCCGAAGAAAAGCAACAAACAATTTTTGCTGATAGTGGCAGAATAGAAATTAAAGGCAGCAAACTTCTCTTCCATCTATTTTCTGGTGAAATTCATGAGTTGAAACAAAAGCAGAAGGAAGAGTACCAAATTATAAAATTCAAAAGACATCAGTTTGCTATTCCGGTTGACAACCTCACTTTGCAGAGGAGTAAAAAGGGGAGACGTGGGGATAGAGAGATGACGATCGGTATGATGAAAAAGGAGGTTAATAAGTATAAGAACAGGATGGATACTGTTGAGAAAAACATTAAAAAATTAGTTGCAAAGCGTCTGGAGATTGCACCTACTATTAAATACAAAAAAATAAAAAAAGAAATAAATAGATTAATACAATTAAAAAAGGAAAGATTCTCTAGCGAAAATTTCAGGCCCGAAAGGAGAAAATTAAATTCTTTGAAATCAAGAATACGATCAAAGATAGATCTGTACCAGAGTTATAAAGAGCAGGTCTATAAATTTCAGGTTGAAATAAATAAAAAATATTCTTTACCTCTTGCATGTTTGGTCTTTGTTTTAATTGGAGGACCTCTAGGCATAATGACCAGAAAAGGGGGGATGGCAATGGCCTCTGTGATCAGTCTGGTATTTTTTATAGTATATTATATATTTTTAGTAGGGGGCGAGGAACTTGCTAATCGAACTCTTATTACTCCCTTTTGGGGGATGTGGACCCCGAATCTTATTTTGGGTTTATCTGGTGGAATTCTGATATATATGACAGAGAAAGATAGAAAGACATTTAATTTTACATTCATTAAGAAATTGTTTAACAAAGAAGATAGTGAGGTGGAAGAATGATTATTAAAGAGTTTATAAATAAGAAGAAAAAGGGCCTGGAGCATACTAAGTATGAAATAAAAGAATTTATTGCCAAATATGTCGATGGAAAGGTACCTGACTATCAGGTTGCTGCGTGGTTAATGGCAGTTAATTTTCAGGGCATGACTAAAAATGAAATTGTGGGGCTTACAGATGTTATGGTGCATTCTGGAGAAACATTGGATTTGTCAGGTACTGAGGGATTTAAAGTAGATAAACATAGTACAGGTGGAGTAGGGGATAAGGTTTCGATTATTTTGGCTCCCCTCGCTCAATCAGCTGGATGTCAGGTGCCAATGATTTCCGGAAGAGGCTTAGGACATACAGGGGGCACTCTGGACAAACTGGAAAGTATACCTGGTTTTAATGTTAATTTAACTGAACAGGATTTTGCTAATTATATTAAACAATATGGACTCGCTATGGGGGGACAAACAGAAAAATTGGTACCTGCGGATAGTAAATTGTATTCACTCAGAGATGTTACTGCCACAGTTAGATCTATTCCATTAATAACGGCAAGTATATTAAGCAAGAAAATTGCTGAAGATATCGATGGATTAGTAATGGATGTAAAAACAGGCAATGGCTCATTTATGCCCGAATTAAGTGGTAGTGAAGAACTTGCCAACACATTAAAAAGTGTTGGAGAAGAATTTGACCTGGATATCAAAGCAATCATAACAGATATGAATCAACCTTTGGGGAAGGCTGTAGGCAATTGGTTGGAAGTAAAAGAATGTATAGAAGTGCTTGATGGTGGCGGGCCGGAAGATTTGAAAGAGGTCACTCTGGACCTGACTGCCTGGATGGTTGTGTTATCAGGACTGGAAAAAAATTATACTAAGGCGAAAGAAAAATTGCAAGAAAAATTGAATAATGGTGAAGCAAAAGAAAGATTTATACAAATGATTGAGAATCAGGGAGGAGATAGTAGTTATATTAAAAATCCTGATAAATATAAAGATCCTGCCCATATTAGAACTGTCTCCTCTCAAGAGGAAGGTTTTGTACAGTCAATTGACACCTATAAAGTTGGAATGGCTGGAGTAGAATTGGGAGCGGGGCGCTTGGAATTGGGAAATGAAATATATCCTGAAGTTGGCATTGTATTTGACAAGAAAATTGGAGACTATGTGGCAGCAACTGAGCACATTTGTGAAATACATACCCGTGATCAAGAATCTTTTAAAAGAGCGCGAGAAAAAATATTGGATGCATTTGAAATAGGTGAGAATAAAGTAGATCTACCCCCTAGAATCTATGATACTGTGTGAAAATTTAGGCAAATAACTAATTGTTCAGAATCACTTGAATAATAAACACATAGTTTTGTATAAATTTGTTGAAAACAGCCAGATCTCCAATTTAACTTTATACTACAAAAATTATCTTTCCAGCAGGAATATCGCAAATTCCGGGGGAAATATGATGTGGATTATAATGAAAAATATGGTTGGGGATGTATATAATAAATATTATTTCATTTATAGACGATAAATATTGATTTATTCAACCCTTTCAGGGTTGTTAATTTTTATTCTCCTACCACCCAGGGCGTTGCCCTGGGCTGGGATATTATTCCCCTTTGGGGAATTTCATCAAGTTTTCTTTAGGGATGAATTCTATTACTCCAATTTGTAAGAGAGAAAAAGATAAATTGGATCAGAATGTTTCCTAAGATATTAATATTTTTTTTATTAAACAAAAATGATAAATGAGGTAGGATCTCCTACGAATATTTTCTAGCTGAGAATATTATTACTTTTGTTCTTTATGTAAATCAATCTTGGCACAAGTGGTAATAATAAAAATTTTATAGGACTAAAATTACATAAAAGACAGCTTCGGCGATATATATTTAATAATTAATTCATAAAATTTAAAAGCTATTTTTCTCCGAAGGAGAAATATAACCTAGCCCAGGGCAACGCCCTGGGGACAAGGTAAACAGTAATACATATTCCCTGAAAGGG
>Ga0102941_1000284_pt1 | contig 23135 bp, 19 predicted proteins | sample SalPonR2_C_D2_MG_FD_79281 | JGI IMG/M metagenome (GOLD analysis project Ga0102941, IMG submission 79281) | Salt pond soil microbial communities from South San Francisco under conditions of wetland restoration - Salt Pond MetaG R2_C_D2_MG | ecosystem: Environmental > Aquatic > Marine > Intertidal... | reverse complement strand
TATTTGTCTGGCTTGTACAATTTCGCGCTTTCTGGTTTTTGATTTAAGCTGATCGACCGGCATACTGAAATAATCGCATACTGTTTGCTGAATCACATCCAGAGTAATCTCTTTGCGGGTATTACTGACCAATTTATCAATAAGGTCCTTCGCCAAATCAATGGTAATTTCTTTTCTATTGAGTGTACTCTGAGCCATGAGTGATACCAAAGCGCCTTCTAATTCACGCACATTGGTATTAATATGATTGGCTATGTAGTCTATAATTTCATCCTGTAGCTCAATACCATCTTTATAGGCCATTTTTTGAAGGATGGTCTTCCGGGTTTCAAAATCCGGCACCTGTAAATCGGCGCTCAGCCCCCACTTAAAGCGTGATAGCAAGCGTTGCTCTAAACCTTCAAGTTCAACCGGTGGTTTGTCTGAAGTTAGAATAAGTTGCTTACCTGATTGGTGCAGGTGGTTGAAAATATGAAAAAATACATCTTGTGTTTTCTGTTTTGCGGCCAAATGCTGAACGTCATCAATAATCAGCACATCGATCATCTGGTAAAAATGGACAAAATCGTTGCGCTCATTGCTGCGGGTAGCATCGGCATATTGGCGTTCAAATTTATTGGCTTCGACATACAACACTGTTTTTTCCGGAAACCTTTCCTTTACCTGTATTCCTATTGCGTGCGCCAGGTGAGTTTTTCCCAAACCTGAGGCTCCGTAAATAAAAAGAGGATTGAAGGCAGTTTTACCCGGATTTTGAGCTATGGCAAATCCCGCTGAGCGGGCCAGTCTGTTGCACTCACCTTCGATAAAATTCTGAAAATTATAATCACTATTAAGTTGCGGGTCGATATTAAGCTTTTGAATACCAGGTATTACAAAAGGATTTTTAATATTATTGGTACTATTAGATCCCATAGGCATGGATACGGGACGGTTAGTAAGGTCAGATTTATTTTGCGTTGGTATTTTTACAGCATATGGCTTTGAGTTGTGTGTATTATTATGCACAATAATGCTGTACTCTAATTTGGCATCTGCTCCGATAACCTTAAAAAGGGTTTTTCGAAGAATATCAATAAAATGTTCCTCAAGGTACTCATAGAAAAATGATGTTGGTACTTCTATCGTGAGTACTTTATCGGATAACTTAATTGGCCTTATCGGACTGAACCAAGTTTGGAAACTTCTCTCAGGTATGTTATCGCGAATAATTGACAGACAATGATCCCATGCTTCTTTGTGATCCATAGCGAGCTAATTCCTAACAATTTATATTAATGATGATTTTTTTTATTGCGAATACTAAATTGGTGAAAAAAAACATTAAAAAAAAATAAAATTTCGCTTGTATTTTTCATTTTTTTGATATTCGTTTTAAAATCAACCGCTTGTAAAAGTAATTTTTTTTTGCTTTATAACTACTTGATTTTAAAAACATTACAGCAATTGGAATTTTAAACTGTTGAGTGTTAACCGGATTAACGATATGTTAAAATAATGTTAAGGGAAAATTAACAGGTAAAAATACCTATATGGAAATAAAATTAATCTACATAGGTAAATTGACCCTTGTTAATGTAAATAATGCGCGCTTTGGGATAGTTTTTTCTTACCTTTTTCAGAAAACGTTTTGCTTTACGCTTTTTCTCATAATTACCAACAGTATATAAGTAGGTATCTTTTACAACGCGTTGTTTAACATTGTCAATTTTATCATAATATTCAAGGGAAACAGGCGAAGGCGATTCATCAATTAAAACATGATAGTTTCCATCGTTTTTCTTCGCACGCTTTTCCATTTTATCGTCATCGAGTACATACATTGTGCGACCAAGATCAAACGCTGAAAAGTGTAAGTACCTTTTAGGATTTACGCGCAAATCTTCGGCAAGCAATCCTATATCTTCGGTACTCTCATTAAGAGCATTATAGAGCGAATCGTTATAGATAAGTTTGCCCAGAGTGCCCTCCTGAGTCTGTATTTTATTCAATACACTATTAATGGCTAAAATTGTTGAGTCTGCCTCTGCCACAGTTCCATTAAAATCTACACGTTTTAGCGAGTCTGTTAGTACCTCCAGGTTTGCCATAAGGTCTGTAATATTTTCATTATTCTCGCTAAAATTATTGGTTATAGATTCCAAATTAACCAATAGCCGGTGAATGCGTTGCTTTTCATTTAAAAGTAAAGTATCTACACTGGCAGTGCTGGAACGCAGGTTTTTAGATGTGTAATTCAATTCTTCTATAATCTGTTTTAAATTTTGCCTGGTACGCTCATTAAAAATTAAGTTGATAATATTTATTGCATTCTCCATTTCGCGCAACAAATCCTCTGCTTTGTTTTTTAATGGTAGCATTTCAATACTAACCTGTTCCTTCAGGCTCTCTTCGGTTTCAGCAATTAAGGTGTCTCCTGCGGTTAGCAGACTGTCTTTATCTGAGAATACAAGATCAATGGCTTTGGTACCCATTAAATCCTGACTAAAAATACGGGCTATGGACTTTTGGGGAATGTGGATATCTTTTTTGACGACAAATTCCACAATCAGATTGCCTTTTTTAACGTTATGAAAACTAATTTCGCGCACCTGACCCACATTATAACCGTTAAGCAGAACAGGACTGGATTTGGTTAACCCTTCTATCCTATTATAGACCACATAATAAGTATCTTCCTCAATAAAATAATTTTTGCCTTTAAGATAATTTAGCCCGAAAACAAAAACTAAAATGGTAATAGCTGCCAGAAGTCCAATTAATATGTATTTATATTTATTATTCATCACTTAGTACTTTCATTGCACGTTATGTAAAGATCAACAATATACAATTTTATTGCACACTTTTTATAGCCTTTTGCACAGAAATGGGATTATCGCCTTCGAAAGCAACTATAAATGCATCTGGAAAATGCGCCTCGCAATGTTTCTGGAGTTTTTTTGCTTCTTTATAGTTATTAACCTTCCCGTAAAAATATTTATAATATTTGCCTATTTTTTGTATTTCAAGCGGATTATCAAGATTTGAGAAAGGTGCTTTTGCAGTATCTGCCATTTGAGAAGAAGCTGTTAGCTGCACCATAAAATATACATCATTAGATTTATTTTGTGTTTCTGTTTGTGCGATTTGCTTTTCACTTTGAGGTTTTTCTTCAGCTTTTTGAGCTTTCATCTCTTCATAGTATGAACGAATGGCTCTGAATATGGCCGAAGCCAGATAGTCTTTTCCCTGGTCCGAATTCAAATAAGCCTCTTCATTGCTATTAGAAATAAAGCCTGTTTCAATAAGTATACTTGGCATGGTGGTTTTCCATAAGACCAGAAAACCGGCCTGTTTCACCCCTCTGTCTTTTCGCCTGGCGCGCTCGCGGAACTCTTTTTGAGTTAACTCGGCCGCCCTGAGGCTCTGTTCCAGAAACGCATTTTGCATTAAAGAAAAAATAATGTAGGATTCTGCACTGTGTGGATCATAACCTTCATAGTGTTCTTCATAATTTTCCTCCAGGGTTATTACAGCATTTTCCTTTTGGGCAACTTCCAAATTACTTTCTGTTTTGTGCAAACCCATTACGAATGTTTCGGTACCAAAAGCCCTGTTACTTGGCGAGGCATTAGCATGTATAGATACAAAAAGATCAGCCTCATTTCGGTTGGCTATTTCGGCCCTTTTAAAAAGCTTCACAAAACTATCATCTTCTCTGGTATAAAGTACCCGTATTTCGGGTAAATGGTTTTGTATATAATGACCAACTTGTTTGGTGATATCCAGAACAACATCTTTTTCCATTGAAAAGCTACCCCTTGCGCCACTATCTTTTCCACCATGACCAGCATCAAGTACAACCACAAATTGATCCTCATCTTCAGTACAATGTGCGGTATATGGCAAAATAAACACACTAAATATTACGTATATGATAGAAATCTTCTGTAAACGATTCATAAGGAATAAAAGATTTTAATTAGTTTTGAACCGCAAAAATTATGCATTCAAGAACAAACAAAAATAGAACAAACTAACGGGATTTGAAATTTGTGTTGAAGGTTTTTATTCGATATACTATTTACCTTTTTCTTGTTCAGATACTTTACCCGGTAAATTTATTGGGTCAGGAAGTACCTAAATCTGGCAATAGTGATAGCATTCCTCCTGTGGACACCTCCGCATGGACTTATACTAAACTGGATTCATCCAATATAAAACCCGACACAACTAAATCGACTCCTTCATCTACCCTTTCAAGTCCTGTCGATTATCAATCAGCAGATACCATAGAATCGTTTTTAAATGAAAAAAGGATCATATTAAAAGGAGACGCAAAAGTTTTATATGGCGATATTGAACTGACAGCATCTTATATCGATATAGACTTCAATAAAAATGAAATCTTTGCCAAGGGTAAAACAGATTCGTTAGGTAATGAAATTGGGTTGCCAATTTTTAAAGAAGGCGAAGATTTGTATGAATCACGGGAGATCAGGTATAATTTTAAGACCAAAAAGGGAATTATTACCGATGTCGTAACAGAGCAAGATGGTGGTTTTTTGCACAGCCGGCGCACTAAAAAGCACACCGAAAACATCATCGACCTTAAAGCAGGTAAATACACCACCTGCGATCATGAACACCCGCATTACTATATCGCCATGAGTAAGGCACGTGTAATTCAGAACGATAAAATCGTTTCGGGTCCGCTTTACCTGGTTATTGAAGATGTCCCCACTCCAATTGCCATTCCTTTTGGTTTTTTTCCATTTACAAAAGAAAAAACTTCCGGTTTAATCCTGCCCAGATACGGAGAATCGGAAAGACGCGGTTTTTCACTCGAAGATCTTGGTTACTATTGGGCGTTAAGCGATTACATGGACCTAAAAGTAGTCGGAAGTATTTATTCAAAAGGGAGCTACAAAGGAACCATTTCGTCACGATATAAAAAACGGTACAGATATAGCGGCCAATTGTCGTTTATGCTCGAAAAAATAATTGAGAGCGAAAGAGGACTGGCAGATTATGTCAACACCGATGCATACAACCTTACATGGCATCATAATCAGGATCCTAAAGCAAGGCCTAATAGTAATTTTTCAGCCAATGTAAACCTTAAAAGCACATCGGCCAACCGCTATTCCACACAAATGAATAATTACCTGCAAAATACGGTAAACTCATCAGTAAATTACAGCCATAGCCTTCCGGGTACACCGTTTTCATTTAATGCACAACTCAGGCATACACTTAACACCAAAGACAGTAGTGTAGCTATGACTTTACCGAGTGTAAACCTCAACATGCAAAGAATAACCCCTTTTGCTCCAAAAAACTCAAATAAACCACCCAACTTATTACAAAAAATTGGCATCACTTATAGCTCCAGGCTTGAAAACCGCTTTACAGTAAAAGAAGATGAACTTTTTAAAAAAGATGTGGTGGATGAGTTTAAATTCGGGGTAAAACACGATGTGGGAGTAAAAACTTCAGCAAAATTCTTAAAATTCCTCAATTTTTCTCCCAGTGCCAACTACACTGAACGTTGGTACTTTAATTCATTGCGTAAAAAATACGAAGGGAGTCTTTTTACAGAAGGAGACACTGTTTTTGGAAAAACCACAACAGATACAATTACCGGTTTCAACCGGATATATGATTATAATGTAAGTGCAGGGGTAAATACAACCCTATACGGACTATACACGTTTCAATCCTACATTCCGGTAGAAGCTATCAGGTTTGTGCATTCTCCATCGGTTTCTTATAGTTACAGACCCAATTTCTCGCTTGATAAATACGGTTACTATGACGAGGTCGAAGGGCAGCCAAATCAAACATATAGTTATTATGACAATGGCATATATGGTGTGCCATCAGGTCCGAGATCCGGGGCTATAAATCTGAGTCTGGGCAATCAAGTCAGCATGAAGGTAAGAACACCGAATGATTCAGTATCAAAAACAAAAAAAATTGATCTGCTCAAAACCTTAAACTTCTCTACTAATTACAATATTGTAGCCGACTCTATGAACTGGAGTCCCTTGTCTATGCGAGCCTCGACCAATTTATTTCAAAAGGTTAATGTACAGTTTAATGCAACTATGGATCCCTACGCTTTAGATCCAATCACCTATAAGCGCATAGATAAATACCAGTTCAATGTAGATGGAAAATTGGGCCGCATCACCCGCGCAGCGGTTTCATTTAATTTTAAGCTCGATTCTAAAATGTTTGAAGGCGATGAAGTTTCGGAAGAAGAACAGCAAAAAGCCGTGGTCGATTATTACGACTATTTTGATATTCCCTGGAGCTTTACCCTTAACTATAAATACACTTTCTCAAAGCCACAAAATACTAAAAGTGTAATACAAACCGTAGGTTTGAGAGGTAACTTCAGCGTTACCGATAAATGGAAAGTAGGTTTTAGAACCGGTTATGACTTTGAACGAAGAAAAATGTCGGCCACGACGCTTGATATTACACGAGACCTGCATTGTTGGGTAATGAGTTTTCACTGGGTACCTTTTGGAGAACGACAGAGTTATTCTTTTACAATTGGTGTTAAATCCTCAATTCTGCAAGATCTTAAATACGACAAAAGAGAAAACTGGTACGATAACGGACAATATTAATTATGGAATGGTATACTTATGTAATTCTGCCTGCACTAATCTTTGTAGCACGCATTTTGGATGTGAGTATTGGTACAATTCGCATCATCATAGTTTCGCGCGGAAACCGTTTACTGGCCCCCTTGTTGGGCTTCTTTGAGGTGCTTATTTGGATTCTGGCCATGGGTGAGATCCTGCAAAACCTCGATAACTGGGTTTGCTACATTGCATACGCCGGTGGTTTTGCTGCAGGTAACTATATTGGGATGCTCCTTGAAGAGCGACTGGCCATCGGAACCCTTGTATTTCGGATCATTACACAGAAAGACACTACACCATTAGTTAGTGCACTCTATAAAGAAGGTTATGGTGTGACCGAAATTGATGCCAAAGGAAAATTTTCAAAAGTGAATGTTATCTACATTATCTTAAAAAGAAAAAAGCTGCAACAGGTGCAAAGCATTATTCAGCAATACAACCCCTCTGCATTTTACACGGTGGAGGATATAAGAAACGCACAATATGGCGTTTTCCCCGTAAACCGCCCGAGCACATTCCGCAGGCGCATACTCAAAATTAAACGATAACACATGGCTCGATACTCAGCATCTATCATCACCATCGGAGACGAGATACTCATTGGTCAGATTGTGGACAGCAATTCGGCATGGTTGGCAGACTACCTTTTTCATGCAGGGTTTGAAGTAAAGGAAATAAGAAGCATTAGCGACCAACCCGAACATATACAGCAAACACTTGATGATGCAATAGCCACAACTGATTTGGTTTTATTAACAGGCGGGCTTGGTCCCACAAATGATGACCGCACAAAATTTGCACTAAATGCGTATTTCAATGGAGAAATGGTATTAAATGAATCGGTGCTTGATGATATAAAAGCTTTTATTGTAAAAAAAAGGGGGTATTTAAAACTGACAGAGAATAATAAAGCTCAGGCCCTGGTATCTGATAAAGCAACGGTTTTACGTAACCCTATTGGCACAGCTCCCATTCAAATGTTTAATAAATCAGGCACGCTCATTGTTTCAATGCCCGGTGTACCCTTTGAAATGAAACACGTGTTTGAACATAAAGTAATGGCAGAACTGCACAAACATTTTGTACTGGAAGCACATGCCTATCGAACTTTTCACGTAGTTGGATATCCCGAAAGTGAACTGGCAAACAAACTTGAACAGTGGGAAAACGATCTGCCGGAATCACTTGAGCTTGCCTATCTGCCCTCACCAGGTGTTATAAGACTCAGATTGAAAAACCAGGTGAATCATACACATAATATAAATTTACAGGCAAAAAAACTATACGAAATTCTGGGTTCCCAAATTATAGCAGAAGGCAAAGAAAAGGTTGAATTTACTCTGGGTAAAATATTAAAAGACAACAACAAAACAATATCGGTGGCAGAAAGTTGTACCGGCGGTTTGCTAGGCCACAGAATAACCTCCGTGGCAGGGGCTTCAGCGTACTTAAAAGGCGGAATTACTGCCTATAGCAATGAGGCTAAAGAAAAGCAACTCGGTGTGAATTCTGCAACACTTAAAAAACATGGTGCTGTAAGCGAAGCTGTGGCTAAAGAAATGGCCATTGGAGCAGCTAAAGCGCTTAATACGAATTATGCAATCTCTACTACCGGAATTGCAGGCCCGGATGGCGGCACCGAAACAAAACCGGTAGGTACAGTTTGGATAGGATTTTACCTGGAGGGCGAAGTACATGCACAAAGTTTTCTTTTCACCCACGATCGCATGGTAAACATGGAGAGAACCGCTACAGTAGCCATGTACAACATGATCGATTGGCTAAGAAAAAGTTAAAAAATGTGCTTTTCTTAGTTTAAATTGCTAATTTCTTGAAAAAATATTTGATTTATTCATTTATTATCATGACATTTGCACACCGATTTAGAAAAAGAATTAAAAAAAATAGAAAGATGTCGAGAGTTTGTCAGATTACAGGAAAAAGACCGATGGTTGGACACCACATTTCGCACTCTAATACGAAAACGAAGAGAAAATTCTATCCCAACCTGTTGAAAAAGCGCTTCTTTCATCCGGAAGAGAAAAGATGGATCACTTTGCGTGTTTCTGCTAACGGACTGCGCGTAATTAATAAAAAAGGCCTTGCAACAGCGTTGAATGAGGCAAAAGAAAAAGGATACATTACAAAATATTAATTGAGGGAGGTCAGTCATGGCAAAGAAGAAAGGAAATCGTGTGCAGGTAATATTAGAATGCACTGAACATAAAGATAGCGGAAAACCAGGTACATCGCGCTACATTACGACTAAAAATCGTAAGAACACACCTAATCGTATTGAGTTAAAAAAGTATAACCCAGTACTCAAAAAAGTAACTTTACACAGAGAAATAAAATAATAAGATATGGCTAAGAAAGTAGTTGCAACCCTTAAGTCGGGGACAGGAAAAGAATTTGCCAAAGTTATTAAAATGGTAAAATCACCAAAAAGTGGTGCATATCAATTCAAAGAAGGAATTGTGAATAACGAGCACGTTAAAGATTTCTTCTCAAAAAAGTAACGACAATACATTCAATATCTCAAAAGGCCTGCATTTGACAGGCCTTTTTTTTTATAGGAAATATTGCTAAATTGCACGGCTTAAATGACAAATGAAGATGGGAATATTTTCAAAAGATAAAAAACAGAATCTCGATAAGGGTTTATCTAAAACAAAGCAGAGTGTTTTCCAGAAGCTGTCGAGAGCTGTGGTTGGAAAATCAAAGGTTGACGATGATGTTTTGGACCAACTGGAAGAAGTACTGATTACATCTGACGTAGGTGTCAATACAACCCTTAAAATTATTGAGCGAATTGAAGAGCGTGTTTCAAAAGACAAATATACCTCTACCTCTGAATTGAATCAGATTTTGCGTGAAGAGATCACGGGTCTGCTTACCGAAACAGAACATAAAAGCCAGAACACCTGGGAGTTACCCGAGGGTAAAAAACCTTATGTAATAATGATAGTAGGTGTGAATGGTGTTGGCAAAACCACAACCATTGGTAAACTGGCTCATAAATACAAAGAGAATGGAAAGAAAGTCATCATCGGTGCTGCCGACACTTTCCGTGCAGCTGCAATTGATCAGTTGGAAATTTGGAGTCAACGAGTGGATGTGCCGCTGATCAAACAAAAAATGGGCTCCGACCCTGCGTCTGTAGCCTACGACACTGTAGCCTCTGCACAAAAGCAGGATGCAGATGTGGTAATCATTGATACTGCAGGCCGCCTGCACAATAAAGTAAACCTGATGAATGAACTCTCTAAAATAAAGCGTGTGATGCAGAAAGTAATCCCCGATGCACCGCATGAGATTTTGCTCATTTTGGATGGATCTACAGGTCAAAATGCTTTCGAACAGGCCAAACAATTTACCAAAGCCACTGAAATTACAGCAATGGCTATTACTAAACTCGATGGAACTGCGAAAGGTGGCGTTGTAATTGGTGTTTCAGATCAATTACAAGTGCCAGTGAAATACATTGGAATTGGCGAAAAAATGGAAGATTTACAAATTTTTAATAAAACAGAGTTTGTAGATTCTCTCTTCAGCTAGTGAAAGCGAACGAATAATATCCCGCTGTTTCATTTTCAACTTTAGACAAATTGAAGAAAGTCAATATCATAAATCTGGGTTGTGCAAAAAACCTTGTCGATAGCGAACACCTGGCTCGCCAATTACAAGCCAATGGCTATAGAGTTGTATACGATCATCCGGAATTGCACGACTATACATTAATTAACACTTGTGGCTTTATACACGATGCCCAACAAGAATCTATTGATACCATACTTGAAGCTGTTACGCTAAAAAATAAGCATCCCGAAAGTTTTGTAGGGGTTTTTGGTTGCTTAACACAAATTTTTAAGGAACAACTCAAAAAAGAGATCCCCGAAGTTGATGGCTGGTTCGGGAAATATGATTTTAAAGCCATTTTAAGTGCTTTACAGGGCAAACACTATAAGGATTATGACCATGAGCGGGTAATCTCTACCCCGTCCCATTTTAGCTATTTAAAAATTTCAGAAGGCTGTCATCGCAAATGCGCCTTTTGCAGCATTCCTGTAATTACCGGAAACTATAAATCAGTACCAGCCAAAAAACTTGTAAAAGAAGCTGAGTTTCTTGCAAAGACAGGCGTTAAAGAACTTATACTCATTGCACAGGATCTGACCTACTATGGCCAGGACCTGGAACAAGGCCCTACTCTTACCGGATTAGTACAAATGCTTTCAAAAATTGAAGGAATTGAATGGATCAGGTTCCATTATGCGTATCCTGTGGGGATTCCTGAAGATTTATTTGATGAAATGCAAGCAAATCCAAAGGTCTGTCGCTACCTCGACATACCGGTTCAACACATTTCAGACAATGTACTCAAAGCAATGAAACGCGGTCACAACAGCCAAAAAACAGCACAACTCATTCAAAACATAAAAAATAAGGTGACTGGTATTGCCCTGCGAACCACAATGATGGTGGGTTTCCCTGGTGAAACCACGCAAGATTTTGAGCAATTACTCGAATTTGTCCGTACAGCAAAATTCGACCGGTTGGGTGCCTTTCCGTATTCGCATGAGAAATATACCTATGCCTATGATCATTTAAAAGATGATGTATCTGAAGAGATTAAAGAACAACGCTTAGAACAATTGATGGAGGTACAGCATGAAATTGCTCTTGAGCGAAATACAGCAATGGTTGGGCAAACCTTACGTGTAATTATTGACCGGAAAGAGGATACTGTGGGTTATGGAAGAAGCGAATTTGATTCCCCTGAGGTAGATGGAGAAATTATAATTGAGAATGGTGAATTACTTAAGGTTGGAGCTTTTTATGATATAAAAATTACGGGTGCCGAAGCTTATGAACTTTTTGGAAAGGTAACAAACTATGCATGAGGAACTTTTACTTCTTGATCAGTTAGAGTTGAATTTTAACAGCCAGGGACTTTTTGTGCTTAATCTGGTATTGGCATTTGTTATGTTTGGCGTAGCACTGGAAATTAAGCCTCAACATTTTAAGGAAATATTTAAAAAGCCCAAAAGCGCCATTATCGGTTTTTTCTCGCAATTTATAATGTTGCCTGCCCTCACCTTCTTGTTTTCATTGCTAATTAGCGACTTCATAACTGTTGGCGTCGCCCTTGGAATGATAATGGTAGCCTCATGCCCGGGGGGTAACATATCGAACTTCATATCTCACCTTGCAAAAGGAAATGCAGCACTATCTGTTAGTCTGACGGGTATTTCAAGTCTTGGTGCCATTATACTTACACCCATAAATTTTGCCTTTTACGGTAACATGTTTATAAATTACGCAGAGAAACATTCTGACCTGGTCCAACCCCTTACCATCGACCCTGTTCAGATGTTCATAACGGTTTTCATAATTTTAGGAATACCACTTATAGCAGGCTTGCAATTTTCAAGATATTTCCCTGAGTTTACAAAAAAAATTATTAAGCCAATTAAAACATTTTCTATACTTGCTTTTATTGGCTTTATTGCGGTAGCTTTTTCAAACAATTTCACCCATTTTATAAAACATTTTGAGTGGGTAACCCTTATTGTCTTTTTTCACAATCTGATTGCATTAACTTCAGGTTTTTATCTGGCAAAATTTACACGCCTCAAGCAAATTAATTGGCGCACAGTATCTATCGAAACAGGTATACAAAACTCAGGGCTAGCCCTTGTGTTAATTTTTAATCCAAAAATATTTCCACCAGAACTTGAAGTCGGTGCCATGGCCTACATAGCTGCCTGGTGGGGAATTTGGCACATAATTGCCGGATTAACCATGGCACATTTTTGGCGGAAAACACCAATCCGTTTTGAATCGTAGTAAACTGATAGATATCAAATAATTAGAAACCAACTAATTAAGTCACTATGGGGAAGAAAAAAATCGAAAAATACACATTTCCGTACTGGATAACTTATCAAATTGCAAAAGCCATACATAATCTTATTTATCGAGAGTTTTATGTAATTAACCGTCCGCAAAAAAAGCAGGAAAAGCCATCCATTATTACCCCTAACCATCAAAACGCCTTAATGGATGCAATGGCTGTATTATTTGCAAAGAAGGAACCCCTGGTATTTTTGGCACGTAGTGACATTTTCAAACAAAAAGCAGTTGCATCTATTCTATATTTTCTGAAAATTCTACCTATTTATCGTATCCGCGATGGTTTCGACAATCTGAAAAACAACCAGGAAACTTTTGACCATACGGTAAGGGTTTTATCGAACAAACGCGGACTGGTTATTTTGCCTGAAGGCAATCATTACGGAGCCAAACGTCTGCGTCCCTTAAAAAAGGGCTTTGGGCGTATTGCTTTTATGACCGAAATTAATGGTGATGAACAGGTAGATCTGCAAATTGTCCCCACAGCTATTGATTATACTGCTTATGATACTTTTTTCAGCAGGTTAACTGTGGTATTTGGAGAGCCCTTCCCTCTTAAACCCTACATGGAAGAGTACAAAAACAATTCGCAGAAAGCACTCAACAGCATCACACAGCATTTGCGTAAATCGCTACAGGAACATATTATACACATTGAGAGCGAAAAATATTACGACGCCTGCTTATTAGCATCAGCTGTTTATGCCGAAAATAAGCACAGTGGAAATAATGCAGAGGCACAAAAAGTGCGGTTCTATTCTCAACGGGATGCGGCTAAAGTACTAAACAAGGCCGTAGCAGAAGATTCAAATGAATTTAAACAGATGGTAGAATCTGCTGAGGTGTTGGATCAAAAAGCCCATGGTTTACCCCATGAAATACTGGCCAAAAAACCCTCGGCCATGTCATTTGCAGGTGCTTTATTATCTTTCTTACTGGTACCTCTGGCTATACCCGGAACAATTATTTATGGTGCCTTATGGTACTGGCCTATCGTTTTTGTCAATAAAAAAATAAAAGATGTTCAGTTCAGAACATCTTTCAGGTATGTGCTTTACATAGTTCAGTTCTTTTTGCTCCTTTTAGGTATATTTATTTACCTGTTTTCAGCCCATCCGCCTAAAACAGCTTTAATCGTATTTATCATGACCATATTGTCCGGAGTACTCAGTTTGAAAATTTGGCGACTGGTTTATTGGTATTACCTTAAGGCAAAGTGGTTTATCAAATCCCTTAAAAAGCCAGAGCTGCTTAGAGCTCGCAATATTGTGATTGAAAAAGTAGAATCTTTGATTGGTAAAGGTTAATATGGTTATCAGAGGAAAATATTGTGTTATAAACGGGTTGATTAAACCTGCAGAAAGATTTAAAACGGAATTTATCAAAAACGGATGCTCCATTTATGAAGTTTTGCGCGTGTTAAACGGGAAGCCTGTTTTTATTGAAGCACACCTGGTCAGGCTTCAAGGGTCTGCGCATCTTACCGCCGCAGAACTTCCTACGTTTACCACAATTCAAAAAGGTATAAACCAATTAATAGCAGCCAATCAGATTGAAAATGGCAACATTGAACTTGTTGCCAATGCTGCTGATGACTGGAGTGTTAGATTTATTCCGCATTACTGGCCCTTGCCAGAAGAGTATGAAAATGGAGTAAATACTATGCTCTACAAAGCCATGCGTGAAAATCCGAATGCCAAGATCAAGTTTACAGATTTAAGAGCTGCTGTAGGTACATTTATAAAGCAAAACAACATTTTTGAAGCCATATATGTCAGTAAAAATGGCTGTATTACCGAGGGCAGCAAAAGCAATATTTTTTTCATAATCCACAATACTTTTTATACTGCGCCAGATGAACAGGTACTTCCTGGGATAACCCGCAAAGTGGTACTGCATATTTTAAAAAAACACAAATATCCTGTAAAATATCGCAATGTGCATATTGATGAATTAGCTGATTTTGATGCAGCATTCATTACCGGAACTTCGCCAGGTGTATTGCCAATAGCTAAAATAAATGATTATACGTATGATGTAAGGCAAAAAGCGCTACGAAATATTATGGCTTTATTTGAAACCCGCCTGTTTTCAACGTAAAATACCTCAGCCCTGCCCTAAGCATATTTTAACAGGACCCCTAAAGTATTAAATTATAATTTTTTAATACTACTCTTGTCTTAGTCTGTGCAACAAAATCATTTTGTAGTACACGGCAAAGTGCGGCAACAAACAATAAATATTTATTAACACTTTATTTAACCAACAATTAGGCATAGCTGAAATTTTCAATTAAATTTGTGAGTTCTATAACAGCAAAATATAAAAAATACACATAATGGGTTTTGTAGATGGTTTTATAGCCAAAATGTTTGGCACAAAAGCAGATAGGGATTTAAAGGCAATAATGCCCATAGTTGAGCAGATTAAGGCCGAATACGAAAAAATAAAAGAACTTGGTCATGATGAACTAAGGGCTGCTTCTCAGGAACTTAAACGTAAAATCCGCGAGTCGATAAAGGAAGAGCAGCAAGAAATCGACTCCCTGAAGGAAAAGGCCGAAAACACACGTAATCATACAGAAAAAGAGGAGTATTACGACGAAATAGATAAACTGGAGACAAAAATCGACGAAAAGCTTGAGGACAGTCTGAAAAAAGCACTGCCCAGAGCTTTTGCCATTGTAAAAAGTACAGCTCAACGCTTTAAAGACAATGAAGAAATAGTGGTTATGGCCAATGATTTTGATCGTAACCTCGCTGCTGACAGAGACCTTGTAGATATTGAAGGCGATAAAGCCGTTTTTTATAATTCATGGACTGCTGGCGGCAGTACCATTACATGGGATATGGTACATTACGATGTACAGCTTATTGGTGGAATAGTTTTGCATGAGGGGAAAATAGCCGAGATGGCAACAGGTGAAGGTAAAACCCTTGTTGCTACCCTGCCCGTGTTCCTTAACGCACTGACAGGTCGCGGGGTACACCTTGTAACTGTTAATGATTACCTCGCAAAGCGTGATGCCGAATGGATGGGGCCAATTTATGAATTTCACGGTCTTTCGGTAGATTGCATCGATAAGCACGAGCCCAATAGCCCGCAAAGAAGAGAAGCTTATGAATGTGATATAGCCTTTGGTACCAATAATGAATTTGGTTTCGATTATTTGAGGGATAACATGGCCCACAGGCCTGCCGATCTTGTACAAAGAAAACACAACTTCGCCATCGTCGATGAGGTCGACTCTGTACTGATTGATGATGCCCGTACCCCACTCATTATTTCTGGTCCGGTACCTAAAAGCAACGACCAGATGTTTAACGAATACAAAGCCAATGTGCAGAAACTTTTTAATGCACAAAAAAGGCTGGTAACTGATATTTTCGCAGAAGCCAAAAGGCTCATTGCAGAAGGCAACCGGGAGAAAGGTGGATTATTATTGCTGCGCGCATTTAAAGGGCTGCCTAAGAATAAAGCCATCATTAAATTCCTTAGCGAAGAAGGTATGAAAACCCTTATGCAAAAGGTTGAAAACCAATATATGCAGGAGAATGCCAAACATATGCATAAGGTTACAGATGAGCTCTATTTTGTGATTGATGAGAAACTCAACAGCATAGAGCTAACTGATAAAGGTATTGATCTGCTATCAACTGATGTCGAAGATCAGTCGTTTTTTGTTTTACCTGATATTGGTTCTGAAATTGCCGACCTTGAAAAACAGGACCTGAAAGAGCAGGAGCTTTTAAAAGCTAAAGATAAGTTACTCCAGGACTATGCTGTAAAATCGGAACGAGTACATACCATTAACCAATTGCTTAAAGCATACGCCATGTTTGAAAAAGACGTGGAGTACGTGGTTATGGACAATAAGGTTAAAATTGTAGATGAACAAACAGGTCGTATAATGGAGGGCCGTCGCTACTCTGACGGTTTGCACCAGGCCATTGAAGCCAAAGAAAACGTAAAAGTAGAGGCTGCAACCCAAACATTTGCCACCATTACATTACAGAACTATTTCCGGATGTATACCAAGCTTTCGGGTATGACCGGTACAGCCGAAACCGAGGCCGGAGAGTTTTGGAATATTTATAAACTTGACGTGGTGGTTATCCCCACCAACAAGCCAATTATACGCGACGACCGTCAGGATTTGGTATACCGTACCAAACGCGAAAAGTACAATATGGTCATTGAAGAGATTGTGAAATTGCAAAAGGAGAACAGGCCATGTCTTGTGGGTACAACCTCAGTAGAAGTATCTGAAATACTGAGTCGTATGCTCAAAATGCGCGGCATCAAGCATAATGTACTTAATGCAAAATTGCACCAGCGAGAGGCAGAAATTGTAGCTGAAGCCGGACAGCCTAAAGCTGTAACTATTGCCACCAACATGGCTGGTCGTGGTACCGATATTAAACTTACACCAGAAGTAATAAAAGCCGGAGGTTTGGCCATCGTTGCAACTGAGCGCCACGAATCAAGGCGCGTAGACAGGCAGTTACGTGGACGTGCCGGTCGTCAGGGTGATCCGGGTTCATCTCAGTTTTTTGTTTCGCTCGAGGATGACCTCATGCGATTATTTGGATCAGAGCGTATTGCAAAAATGATGGACCGCATGGGAATTGAGGAAGGTGAAGTAATTCAGCACTCCATGATTTCCAAATCCATAGAACGTGCTCAGAAAAAGGTCGAAGAGAATAACTTTGGTATCCGTAAACGCCTGCTGGAATACGATGATGTGATGAACTCACAGCGTGAAGTAATTTATGATAAGCGTAAGCACGCCTTGTACGGAGAGCGCCTCGAAGTGGATATTGCCAACATGATGTTTGATGTTTGCGAATCATTGATTGCAGATAACTACGGCATAAGCGATTTCGAAACCTTTAAGCTTGAACTTATTCGTCACCTTTCAATTGAGCCTTCGTTTACCGAAGATGAGTTTATGAAAGGTTCTCCAGATGATTTAACAGATAAACTTTTCAAAGAGGTTCGAAATGCATTTGAACGTAAAGAAGAAATTATTGCCCAGCAAGTAACACCGGTAATTAAATCGGTATATGAAAATCAGAAGCAGCAGTATGAGAATATTGTCATCCCGATTTCAGACGGTGTGAAAGTTTACCAGGTGGTTGTAAACCTTGAAGATGCCTATAACTCAAAAGGTGAAGAGGTAATGCGCTCTCTGGAGAAATTCATTACACTCGCAGTAATTGACGAAGCATGGAAAGAGCACTTACGTGAGATGGATGACCTGAAGACATCAGTGCAAAATGCATCATACGAGCAAAAAGATCCGTTGTTGATATATAAATTCGAATCATTCGAATTATTTAAAAACATGTTGGATAAAGTCAACCGAGATGTGACATCAGTGCTACTCAAGGCCTTTATTCCTTTGAAAGAAGATGACGAGGTGCAACAGGCTAAACAGGAAGGTACCGATTACAGTCAGTACGAAACTTCAAGAAGGAACGATCTGGTTGCCAACACCAAAGAAAAACAAAAACCGCAACCAGTAAGAGTAGAGAAAAAAGTGGGAAGAAATGAGCCCTGCCCCTGCGGTAGCGGCAAAAAATATAAACACTGTCACGGTCGAAGTGAATAAAAAGTTCTGCGCATGTCGTTAAAGCAAATATATCAGCAAAGTTCTTTAAAAAAGGGCCGTAAACGCAACAAACGTAAACGGGAGCTTAAGAACCTGGAAGATATCAAAAATGTAGGAATCTTATTCGAACGCGACAGTGATCACACTGCATCGAATATGCAGAAATTAGCCCAGTTCTTACACGATCAGGGTGCAAAAGTGCATGTTCTTGCATTTGTAAATATAAAAAAACCAACTTCAGAATTGGTTCAAAAAAAGAGTCTTGACCTGTTTTACCGCAAGGATCTCAATTGGTATGGGAAGCCTGTTTCCGATGAAGTGAAATCGTTTATTAATCAGCCTTTTGACTTATTAGTAAAAGCTGACTTCAGCAATGCATTTCCTTTGTCGTGGATTTGCACAGTATCGAAAACCACACTTGTAGCCGGGCCCAATGATGAATTAAAAAGCGTGTATGATTTTATAATCGAAACGCACCAGAAAGACCAGAATCAGTATCATCAGCAGTTAATACATTACCTGTCAGTAATCAATCAAAAATCACCTTAAAACAGAACCAATTATGCAGAGTAAGAAATTTGAAGGCACCGGAGTAGCGCTTGTAACTCCATTCCGAAAAGACGGAAGCGTAGATTTTAAAGCTTTTGAAAAGTTACTTGATCACGTTATCAATGATGGCGTGGACTATTTGGTTGCCCTGGGCACCACCAGTGAATATCCTGCATTAACACCCGATGAACGTGAAGCTGTAGTGAGTTTTATAACCGAAAAAAATCAACGTAAGCTACCTTTGGTGATGGGAATTGGTGGAAACAGCACATCAGAAGTAGTGAAGCAAATTCAAAAAACAGATTTTACACAAATAGATGCTATCCTATCTGTAGTTCCATATTATAATAAGCCGAGTCAAAAAGGTATAATTCAACATTTTACTAACATTGCCTCAGTTTCACCAGTGCCAATTATTTTGTATAATGTTCCAGGCCGTACAGGCAAAAACATGGAAGCTGATACCGTATTGTATCTGGCACACAACAATGACAATATCATTGCATTAAAAGAGGCTGCCGGTGATATGGTACAGGCAATGGAGATAATAAAGAAGAAACCGAATGATTTTCTTGTACTTTCTGGCGAAGACGTTTTAACAATGCCTTTAGTTGCAGCAGGGGCCAATGGAGTAATTTCGGTAACAGCTAATGCTTATCCTGCAACCTATTGCAAGATGGTACGCGCGGGTCTCGATGGAAATATAGCAGAATCAAGAAAGCTTCATTATGAACTACTGCAATTCTCTGAAATGATTTTTGAAGATGGTAATCCATCAGGAATCAAGGCTGCGCTACAAGTTAAAGATATTACACAATCTGCTGTTAGGTCGCCTCTAACAACCATTAGTCGGTCACTATACGGGAAATTAGACAATGAAATTAAGCAAATTAATCGCAAAAAGTAATCTACTTTTTGTTGTGTCCTTTTTCATTTTTTGTTTTTCGGCACATATGCCGGGAGTGGCTCAAAACAAGGGTGATTTTGTCGTAATTTCGGTATTTGAAACCAAAGGTAAAATATATGGTGACCCACTGGTTACCGATGATACAACTGTAGTTTTGGGATGCCACAGAAAACAGGTCTATTTTCTCGATGCCACAGGCAATAAAATAAAAAGTGTTAAAACCGGTGGTTGGGTGCATGCTGCGCCAAGTCAGTTACAGGATGGCACGGTAGCAGTTGGGTGTTATGATCGCAATGTGTATTACTTTAATACCCACGGCGATATTCTGAAAAAATTTAAGCCAGGTGGCCGTATTTTCAGTAAAATAGAGCAGTTTAAAGATGGAACAATTGTTTTTGGAACCAACAGAAAAAAAATTCACTTTATTAAACCAGATGGATCCGGATATCATTTTACCACACGTAAAATGGTGCATGGAGGCATTACCATTCTCGATGATGAAAGACTTGTAGTGGGTACACATGACAATATCATCTATATGCTCGATAAACTCGGTAATATTGAGTATGAAGTTCCCACTGAACATTGGATTGTACATAGTAAGCCTACCGTGCTGCAAGACGGACACATAGCTGTAGGCAGCTATGATAAGCAACTGTATATTTTCGACGATCACTCGCAGCAAATCAAGAAAGTAAAGGTTGATGGCGCTATTCACTCCACACCATTGCAACTGGCTGATGGAACTATTGTTTTTGGATCACTTGATAAGTCTATTTACCTGGTAACGCCAAATGGTGAAATAAAAAGACGAATTAAAACCAACGGTTGGGTCGTTTCTTCACCACGCGCCCTGAACGATACTACCTTTTGCATAGGTAGCTACGATCATAATCTTTACGTTATTACAAGCAGCGGCGATATACTTAATAAATTCGATACCGGAGGAAAAATATTCTCTACTCCTGCTATGCTCCCCGATAATACAATTGTAGTAGCATCAAATAATAAAAAAGTCTATTATTTGCGGTTAAATACACATGATATTCCACTCAGCGCCGATAGCGATAAAAAGAAAGAACGTATAAAGCCAAAGCTATAAAAAAAAGGAGCTCAAATGGGCTCCTTTTTCCATTTTGAATTAGTATTAACTAATTGGCCAAATATGAGGCAATACTCTCCTGTGTTTCAGAAATGGCTTTTTCACCGTCGTGCCATTCTGCAGGACAAACCTCACCATTTTCTTCATGGAATTTCAGTGCATCTACCATGCGAAGGGTTTCATCCACACTTCTACCCAGCGGCATGTCATTTACAACCTGATGCCTTACAACGCCTTCCTTGTCAATAAGGAATAAGCCACGGTATGCTGCAGGCTGTCCGTGGAAAACAATTTCGCCGTTTTCATTGTAATCATACGCTCCGGCCAATACACCAAAATTCTCAGCAATTGAATTCGAAGCATCGGCTATCAATGGGTATTTCACACCTTTTATACCGCCATCTCTTTGATCGGTTTGCAACCATTTCCAGTGAGAGAATTCACTATCGACGCTACAGCCAATTACAGCAACATCTCTCTTTTCAAATTCTTCTATTTTATTTTGAAAAGCAATGATTTCTGTCGGGCAGACAAAGGTAAAATCTGCCGGATAGAAGAAAAATACAACATGCTTCTTTCCAATGTACTGTTCCAATGAAAAATCTTCAACAATTTTATTTCCATTAAGCACTGCTTTTGCAGTAAATACTGGAGCTTTTTTTCCAACCAATATTGACATCTTTTTCTCTTTTTTTTAGGTTAAACTTACATGTGGCTTAACAAGCGTAATCTTTATTTGTTTCTACAATCGCTACATAATCCGTAGAGATAAAATCCGTGATAGCTAATATCAAAGTCATTCTCTTCTGCTACGCGTTCCTGAATCTCGCTTATTCTGGAATCAGAAAATTCGATCACTTTGCCACACCGTGTACAAATAAGGTGATCGTGTTCAACAGAATTATATGCTTTTTCAAATTGGGCAATGTTTTTCCCAAACTGATGTTTAATGACGAGATTACACTCTAACAGTAATTCAATGGTGTTGTAAAGCGTAGCCCTGGAAACCCTGTAGTTATTATTTTTCATAAAAATATAGAGGGATTCCACATCAAAATGGCCTTCATGAGAATAAATTTCTTCAAGTATTGCAAAACGCTCTGGTGTTTTGCGATGTCCTGTATTTTCGAGGAAAGTCGTAAAACGTTCTTTCACGGCTTCCTTAGCATCTTTAGTATTCATAACTGGTCTAATTAAAAAGAACAGTTCAAATATATAATTTTATTTAGATTAAATCAATACTCAGCTGGTAGATTCATGCTCTCTGAACACACGATTTATGCCTTTCAGGCTCTTCAGGTTTTGAATTAAGCGCCTTAAGTCCTTACGGTCATAGACATAGAGCTCAATCCAACCATTAAACGTGTTTTGATGTGTTTCGAAGTGTATGGTGCGGATATTGGCTCTTAATTCTTTAGAAATTACACCCGTCACGTCGTGAACAATACCTGGTTGATCGATGCCCTCGAGTCGAATATTGGCCAAAAACGCCATAGCCTTGTGAGATGTCCATTTGACCTTTACGATGCGATCGCCAAAACTTGATGAGAGTTTTACAGCCTGCGGACAGGTAGATTTATGGATATGAATAATGCCTTCATCGTCCTGGTATCCAATTACCGTATCTCCTGGAATGGGATTACAGCAATCTGCAATATGAAAATGTCGCTGAACATCTTCATCTGATATATTGAGTGTTTTCTTTTTGTCAAACTCAATTACTTTATCCTCCATTTCAGCTTTTGGATCGCTTTTTAGCGACCAAAAACGCATCCATCGGGGCGCACCTCTGAATCTGAGTACCTTTCGTATATCCGATGGGGATATACTACCATTCCCTAATCCGTAAAACAGATCATCTTTTTTACGGATATTCAGACGATCGCGCAAGCGCATAAATAACCGTTCACTAATCTTGATATTTTGTTTTTGCAGCAATTCAAGATATATCTCCTTTCCTGCCTCTATTTTGTTGTTTCTTATTTTGTTGAAATAGGTTCGTATGCCATTTTTGGCTTTTGCTGTAGCCACCATATTGAGCCACTCGTTTTTTGGCTGGGCTTTCGATGATGTAATTATGCGCACCTGATCGCCACTTTTCAATTTAGTGGTCAATGGCATGCTTTTATGGTTTATTTCGGCATACAAAGCCTGGTTACCCACTTCTGTGTGTATTTCATATGCGAAGTCCAGTGCTGTGGCTCCCTGAGGCAGGTTTTTCAAATCGCCTTTTGGCGTAAAAACCATTATCTCCGACGTATAGAGATTGAGTTTCACATCATCTAGAAACTCAAGTGCATCGGCATCGGGAGATTCAAGTGTCTCCTGTATTTTCTCTAACCACCGGTCGAGTTCACTCTCCTGGTCATGATGTCCTTTGTATTTCCAATGTGCTGCAAAACCACG
>Ga0102941_1000280_pt1 | contig 23223 bp, 25 predicted proteins | sample SalPonR2_C_D2_MG_FD_79281 | JGI IMG/M metagenome (GOLD analysis project Ga0102941, IMG submission 79281) | Salt pond soil microbial communities from South San Francisco under conditions of wetland restoration - Salt Pond MetaG R2_C_D2_MG | ecosystem: Environmental > Aquatic > Marine > Intertidal... | reverse complement strand
TAACTGGACTGAATACCATTAGCGCTGTTGGTAAACTAAGAAATTTTGCTAAAAAAGAGTATGATAAAAAATTCGTCAAGAAGTCAAAAGACGTTTACGGATTTGAGGATTAGATAAACCTTTAACAATTGTTGTAAATTCTTTACTACCATACTCACAGCAATAAGTTTTTGATTCTTTTCCTTGTATTTGTCCAATTTTCCAGTTTATACCAAAATAATCAGCTGTTTTTTTATCCAAAATTATTATTAATTTAAACCAGCACTGACTTAATGAATCTATCTCCAGATCAATGAACGGACACTTGTAATCGCAATTTCCTGGACATTTAACTATAGAAGATATATAAAAATCGTTTCTGTTTTCAACTGGTATTAACTCGCCAAAATCATCGCCGTCTGGCTGCCACTTGAATATAGCAATTTCTTTGTGCCATATAGAAGGAGGATAGTGTGGGTCTCTTAATGTATTGTTTTTTAATAAAAGAGAAGTTCCTCTTGCGCATAAAGAGCAAGAGTATATGGCTCTTCCAAGTTGTCTTATAAATCTTTCAAATTCTTTTATTTTGTCTTTTGTATTAGATTCTGATAAAAATATTGGGAGTTTAGGTGGATTTGGTTTTGATGGTGATGTTTTGAAATCCCATTCTATAGCCTCTTGTTTGTCACCAGATTGTGAACTCTTTTTATAACGCTCCCGATATCTATCAATGGATCGCATTGTGCATAACTCCCAACGCAAGTAATTTTATTTGTATTCATGAGATTTTGATTAATAATTCCTTTAGTAACATGGCCATCTTTTACCATTTTTGCATCTATTATATCGAACTTAGCGCCAAGAATTGGCGTCAGAGTGTTATATATGTCTTCTATATACTCTAAGAATTCAAAAACATATTTGTTACCATGAATTTTTGTGCATTTATGAAATGGTATTTCTGGATCACATACTAAAGCTTGGTTAGAACCTTCTAAATCTATACTACTATCATGAATATAATAGTAATAAGTGTCATTAAAACATTCTTTGTTGTCATCTCTGCATCCAAGCATTTGGCATAGAGATGGGTATGGTACTGTTGATATCATTTGGTCGTATTCTATAACATCCCCATTATTTAATACTATAGTATTATCTATTATTTTAGCAATATTTTTGGCATCCCTGTGTTTTGGATAAAAACTTTGAATTTCATCAATAAACTGCCTTAACAAATATTTCCAAAGTTGAATATTACCAAATGGAAATACAGTAAAATCATTTTTGAAATAATCTTTTGTTTGAGGGTTATCTTCATATCCAATTTTATCAAAATAATGTGATGCGAACACATTATTATACATTAGTTCACCACTTATTGAGTATGGTCTTTTATACAATAATGGAACTTTGTTGTTTATACCCCAATCATCTATTATTTCTAAAACTTTTTTGTCGTATACTATAAAATCATCACCAAGTGGCGGTACACCTTTAGAATAAAATCTGCTTGGCCCTACTGGGATTATTTTCCAATCATCCCCAAGCACTTTTCTGCAGATTAAAGATACTAACCCACTGCCAAGTATTATATTACAACTCATCAGTTATAAATAAACCCATTTCTATAGGATCTCTAAACGGACAGCTAGATTTAAGACTTCCACTTTCTTCATCCACAGTGATAGACTTAGTATTTGTCTTAATTCCCTCTGGCTTCTTTTCTTCATTTAGAATGTTTAATATTTCATCTTCTATTAATGATCTATCAACCGAAACATCTTCAGCATATAGCTGAGGATCAACTTTATAAGCATCTTTTCCAAATCCGCAGTTATCACATTCAATTACTATGTCGTCTGTTCCAAGATAAACTTCTTGCCCATGTCCACAATTTGGGCAAGTTGTTATTGCTTTAGAAGCGCACAATAGATTTCCGTCTTTGTCTTGATCAAATTCAAACGGTCTAGCTAATACTCTTTCTTTTCCAAACCTAATTTCAATTAGATCATATATTGTTTTTTCTTCCATAGCTTTTTCTCTTTTCGTCATTAATCAAGGACACTTTATGTACTCTTTCATATAGTTTGGTATGGCATTCTTCACAAAAATCCATTTCCATAGTGTCTTCTATATCGTGAGGCATGTCTTTTCTAGCTATTACTTTTCTCATATTAATTGTGTAATACTGTATTTCTTTTTCTTTTATTAAAACTTCAGCGCCACATAGATCACAATATACCCCTTTCCTAGAAGGATGAATCATAACTCTCTACCAGCCAATGGTAAAGCACTTATAGTTGTGTTTCTTGATAAATTGAAATTTTGGTATTTGTCACTCCAATCTACAAACATTCTTACACCAACGCCTTCTTTTATTGGCTCTTTGTCCATTGTCTTCAAAGAAGTCTCCCATACTCTTACAGCGTTTGTTTCTGTACCATCGTTTATCATTATGTCTCTGTATTGATGGCCATTTTTAGTAACGCCTTTGTTTATCTTTTCTATTATGCCATCAACTCTCCAACTATTTTTCTCATCTTCTTTAACAGCTTGAAAATTGTAATCTGAATTGTAGTTGAAAAGCCTCATAGGAGAAGACCAGTATACTCCTAAATATTCTTTTTCAAAATTCAATAAATTTTTGTCATTCCAATCTCTGTGAAAGTACCTTTCATCGGCATCTTTACACGGTTTCTTCACAACCCACAATTCTTGCCAAAAATCAATAAATTCTTCGAAATTAGGCTTATCATATTTATGACCAATTTTAGGCATCCACTTGGTTATTTTAGCTGGAACCTTTTTCTTTGGGTATAAAGATTTAAATTCTTTTTCTTGTCTTTCTCTTTCTGTTTGGATTTTATCTTCAGGCCAATGTTCATCCATATAGTTTTTATTAAATATCTCTCTTACTCTGTCTGTTTCTGGGTTTTTTGAACAGTATTTATACTGATACCAGAACCAAACTGCTTTCCTTATTCCTGGGTGCACATCTTCAAAAGCACCTAATTTGATCAATCTTTCTAGTGGGCCTTTCTTTTTCCCATATCTATTAACAAAATCATCAATACTGGTGCAATATCCGCCAGTTTCAGTTAGAGAGTCAGCCACTGATTGACCGATTCCTTTAACCATAACCAAGCTGGGATAAACATTAAGATCTGAATCAACCGTCAGCTTATCATGTAGGTGTCCTACTTTAAGTCTTTCAAAATTGACGCCTTCTGACCTAGCAACGCCTACGTATTTTGATATTTTGTCAGGATGGCAAAATGTTAGTATGGAAGACCAGAACTCAGTAGGATAATGTGCTTTTAACCATAAAGATCTATATGCAACAACACCATATGCATAAGCGTGAGACTTATTGAAACAATATCTACCAAAAGTAACCATTTTATTCCACCATCCTTGGGCGGAATTTGATCTTGCTTTTTCATATATGCCATCATCATTTCTTGGCTTTGGATCATCTTCAAATCCATTTTTTATCATACCCTCAACAATTTTGGGTCCTAGCTTAAGAACCTCTTCTTTTTTCTTTTTAGCAACTGACTTCCTTGCTTTTTCAGCTTCTGGAACAGTCAAGCCGCCAAACTTTGTCCAAAATTTTGTTAATTGTTCTTGATAAACAATAATGCCATGAGTGTCTTTTAACATTTCTACGACTCGTGGATCTTCTTTTTTGATCCACAATTTTTTAGGGTCATCACGTCTTGCTACATATTCTGGTATCATATCCATAGGACCTGGCCTAGCTAAGGCGGTGTAAGCAACTAAATCATGGAAATTTGTGACACCATTTGATAATACACCTTTCGCGACATGTGTATCGAACTGAAAAACTGCTTCAGTTCTTACTTCGTCTGCCATATTAATTGCAACTTCGTCATTAAACAGTACAGGTAGTTTTTCACCATCTGGTAAAATTTCATACCCAGCGTATGGTTTATTGCAACTGGGATCGCATTCATTCCAGTCTATGGTTATTCCTCTTGACTTTTTAATTAGCTCTTCAGCGTACACATTGTATGCCATAGTTTTTAAGCCAAGAATATCAAATTTCACCAATCCAACTGGGCTTAACTGAGTGGAAGCCATACCTTCAGTCCATTGACTGATGGATTTGCCATCCCTAATGGTCATAGGAACTACGTCAGATAATGGCTCACTTGAAATAATAATTCCGCCAGCATGCTGACCCTGTGATTTTATCCTACCTCTTAGTTCAAGTGCTAAATCAATTATTTCTTTGTTGCTATCATAATACTCTTTAAATTCTTTACTATGTTCACATAGTTCTTCTGCATCCATTGTGTCAAATTCATCGTCGTTAAGAACCTTTGTTAATCTTATTGCTTGGCTTATATCACCTTCTAACACTCTGCAAGCATCTTGAATAGCCTGTTTTAATTTAAATGTATTCCAGTTACCAACGGTGCAAACTTTATCATCACCATATTTTTCTGCAGCGTATCTTTTAATCTCGTCTCTTGCATACGGTAAGAAATCTGTATCAATATCAGGGAAGTCAGCAATATATGGGCAGTTATGTTCTATTCCTTCCTTGATTGGATCTATATCGGTGGCATTAATTAAAAATGCTATAACCAGACCATTTTTATTATGGTCGAATTTTTGTTCAGAATTAGTCAATTCAAGCCAGTATTCATTGGCACCTTGCTTAACTATTTCTTTAAACTCAAATTCTAGTCTTTCTACATATTCATCGCCTAGTTTTTTGGCTTTGAACATGCATACCTTAGCTAAATCGTCCCACCTTTTAATCATTCGTTATGTCCTAATTTATTATAAACAGTTGATTTGTTTTTTAATATCTGCATACTCATCAATATCTCCATTTGATGCAATTTTGGCTTCCTCATAATGGCTCATTACTCTTCTTTGAAATTCTGTTTTAATGCAGTCTAGAGTCCCACTAATATGATCCATATTGTCGTAATTTATTCCCTTTGCTAAAAGATACTTTCCTATAATTCTCGAAACAATATAGTTTAACTCTCCATGTGTTTCAATCTTGTTTGCTACTTTATTTAGCTCCTCTTCAGTCCATTTTTCTCTGTCTTCTTCTTTAATATAAGGCATAAGTATTCTCCTTATTTAAAATACCGTAAATAAAATATGATAGTTATTTATGATAAAAAAACTTTATGTAATGCGCCAGACGTGATGTCTATTGGCGATACTTTATTAGTTAATAATAAAGCTTATCATATTTTTAGTAAAACTTGGGATAATGACAATGAGGAGATATATTGTAAAGTTCAATTAATAGATGAAAAGAAAAATATTCATGAAATTTTAACCGAAATATATGAAAATCATCATTTTGTTACTAGTGGTTTTAACACTAATGCTGTATCTTCTAATCCAAGAATTCTTATTTTGATGGCAATATGTACAACCATAATTGATGATGATTACATGAAGTCAAAAGGTAACATGTACAAAGATTTGATAATTAAGCAGTGGAATTACAAGAAGATTTTATGGGAAGACATCTTTACAGACAACCCTCCCATAAAAAATGATGATTTAAAAAGTATTGCCAAGAATTCAGCAGCTTTGTTAAAAATGAGCAAAGTGGCTGATAATCTATGGCCTGAGTTTATCCAAAAAGCATATCGTCAGTCTTAGCACCAGTGCCAAGGAAAGAAACCTTGGCATTGGCTGGTAAAATCGAAGACACATTTTCATTTAGCCATAATTTGAACGATTCAGTCATTGATCCAAGTGGTCCCCTAACTGCATTCATGCTGGCATCAACATAATTTGCAAAATTGATACTTACATGAATGTCGCTACCAGTGTCGTTATATCTAACAGCTTCCAAAAGATTATCTCTGCTAAAAGTAAAAACTCTTCTTGGCATTTTTGTAACTGATGTCAATTCTACTATTTTAGTTTCAGAACCTGATTGATCGGTTACAAGATCCCAGGTGGTTTCTTCCTGATCGTCGTATCCAGGGCCAGAACTTCCTTTATAAACAGTGTGCGGCACTCCATCTTCTATCTCTTCCCACGTAAGATGGTGGCCGTCATCGCCAATATACTTATCGTTGGCTATTCTGATTGGGAAAGTCCTGAAATTTAAAATTGTTTGGCCAGCATATTTTGGCGGCACCATAAGGTCGTCAAGGCCAGACATGACTGTACAATTCCTGCTAGTGCAAAACGGATAGAACCTATCCAAGCAATAACTTAACTGGAAACCTTGAGCAACTTCAAGCAATCCAGCTTGTCCATTATCTAACCTATCCATTATTTCTACTGCTGTATCGCACAAGAACGGTTTAAGCTCTGGTATGTCTCTAGCTAATAAAACATTCGGCCTTCTTAGAATTCTTCTAGCCCTGGCGGCACCTACACCGTGACATGTTGAGCCAGATTTCATGGTTCCATCGCCAAGAGACTCTAGTGGCTTACCATCAAGGTCAACTTCACCTCTTTCAAACGCAGAGTCAATGTCCTGTAAAACAGCTACGACTGGATGAATACCTATTTTGGACTTGTCTATTCCACTTTCTTCTATTTCGCGCCAAAAAGCTGGTAGTTCTATTATGGAACCTGGGCCGATGTACATCTTTTCATATTTGTCTTGATAGGCACAGCTGTTGAATGTCTGATAAAAATATTCGCCACCATTGTCATTTTTTACCCAATGACCAGCTTGTGGCATAAAAGTATTGCATGCAAATTGCCAATTGTCCGCGTGTTCAGTAATAAAAGCGCCTAATTTGCCTTTACCGCTGCTTCCTGCGCCACCGTCCATGACGGTTGTCAATTTGCCTGGGTTGAATAATGAGTTCGTATTGAACATCACAGCTCCTTGGCGAACTTGAATAGTTCTGATTTGTCTATAAGCTCTAGTTCGATATTGCCGACACCAGCTATAAAATCGCCTTTTTTATCTTCTAAATCCATAACAGTTTTTAATTTATTGCTATAAAATACTTTTTTGATTCCAGCTTTAAAAATTGCCAACATACACTTATAACATGGTTTTATGGTTACATACATTGTCCAATCAGTCATATCTTCGTTACAATAATCTATTAAATTTCTTTCAGCATGATCGACTAAATCATATTTTGTAAACAATTCTGTGTTTGGATCTCTGTTATTCCACCATTTTTCATAATCTGGAAATCCCATTGGAAATCCATTAAATCCAGAGGCTATTTTGGTTTTGCAGGTCGATACGGCTATAGCTCCAATTTTAGAAGAGGTATCTTTACTAAGAAAAGAAATTGAGTAAGCCATTTCCATAAAAGCAATATCCCAATCTCTTGGATCTCTTTTGATGCTATTTATATCCATTCTTCAGGAACCTTTGTTACTATGTTATCTGGCATCCATATGTTCATTTTTTCAAATTTTATTCTTACATGCATATGGTCTAGCTTTATAACTTCACCAAATTCTAAGAAATTTTCATTTTTAGAATCAATGCATGTTACCAGATCACCTACACTGTAATTTGGTATGGTTGTTTCGCTAACGTTATTTAATTCGGAGAAATTAAAAGAAGACAATGGTTCAAATACTTTTATTGTGGTCGAATTTGGTTTTTTAGTGTTGAAAACACATCCACATTCGTGACAATGAACTAAATAACTGTCTTTAAACCATTCAGATTTTATTTCTGCATCGCAGTCTTGGCATTTCATACTAACAAATCTTCGGCACTAAACTCGTATAAAACATTTTGAACATTCTTTATTATATCCTCGTTGAATTTAGACTTGATTTTTATGACCGCTTTTGCCATGCCAATATTTTTTCTAGCAGTTTTTACCAAACCATGCAATACTTTAGGATCATCATCGTTGTGCTTGATTGTTATTAAATCAAAATTGATATTTTTTGCTTTTGATTTTCGTATTGCTTCTAAGCAATTATTAACATGGTCTTGCCCATATTTTGCGTCTATGACCCACCTTATAAAGTATCTCACTCCGGATAATACAAAAGTATTGGATATTGACAATATTTCGTTTAATATTTCATTGGAGTTTTTATTAGCAGTTAATCCTATTTCATACCCATCGACGTCAGTACATTCCCTTATTTGATGAATTTTATTATTGCCAAATTTTTTACACTCTGGGTCTATAGACGCAAACAATTTGTATTGAGAATTTCTTTGAAATCTAATTAAATTAATTTCGCTTAAAAGAGATGGATTTACAATTAAAGCTGGCGAATGCATACTAGATGCTAAGGTATCTATATCAACAATACTTCGTATTTTATGAGACATATTCTCGTAATTTATTTCAACTCTATTCGATTTGTCTAAAGGTAATTTAGTCTTCATTTGGGCTCCACGTGTTCCATCCAAAGTCTTTTATGAAAATCCATTCAAGCTTATCTACTACTACAGAACCATCGTTGATTCCTTTTATTCTTTCTACAATACCATCAAGGCTATTAAACCAAATTTTATAGTCGTTATAAAATTGTGCTGCTCTCCAACAAGAATCCAAATTTTCATCGTCACTGAAAAACAAAACTGGCTTGCCCTGTTGTTTTGCAACATTTATTTCTTCAAAAGTACCAACAGTGGGTCCTGACACTTTACAAACAATCCAGTCACTTGCAGACACTAATCTTAAACAAGTATTTCTAATAGTTATATTTCTTTCTAAAATCCTGTCACCATTCCATTTATCCATCTGGACTAGTCTTGTTAAACAATTTTTATCATTTCTTTGTATTTGTGGCGAAATACTACCGCCGCATTTTTCTTTAAACCATTCTGGATAGTTTAAAGGGCTCCATATATTAATACCCAATGGGTACAACGCTTCCGATATTTGTTCGCGCCATGGTGCGCAATTATCATCTCTTTCGACTGGGCCAGCTAAATAAACAGTCGTTCCTTTTAATCTATTCATTCATTTTAAATACTTGATGCTTTTTCTAATATTTTATCTATCGCAGTTTTGTGGTCTAATTTATTGAATTTATTAACAAATGGCCAAGGATTATAGTCACTGCAGAAAAAAATCGTTTCTTTTATTTTGTCTGGTAATGCTGCGGCCATTCTTTCATAATGTGCTGCCTCAAATTCAAATCTTTGCAATCTTTTATCTTCTGGAACATCTGGATTTACACCATAATGGTGCAATTTACCATTGACGGCACACATATCAACACCAAAAATATAAATCTCGTCATAATTCATCCATATAGCAACTTGTAAATTAGCGTAAACACTACTTCTACCAATTATATATCCTTCATTTATATTCCTTTTTATGCCATTTCCTTGGCATGCTTGTACTATTATTTGGTTGTTTTTTCTAGCTTTAACTGTATTGCTGTTTATTAATGTGCCAGAATACGAATCAAAATATTCTTTATTTCTTGTATATTGACTTTGATCGCAAAATGCCCAATATTTATTGTTTATTGATGGTATTGGTTTATTTATTACCATCATATCAATATTTTCATTATTGTCTATTTTTGTTATATCAATTTCATTAACGGATGGCCCACATGCTACCATCACTAATATTTTTCCATATCCAATATTTTTTAACTTGTTGATGTTCTTGTCCGGTACGTGTTTGCATCTTGTTTTAAGCCTATTCTTGTTAACATTTTCTACTCTTACACTTTTGTCTTTGACTATTTTAACTCTTTTATTTTTTTCACCACTTTTAACAACAATCACATCAGGTCTATTTGAAGATTTATTTTTATCTATAACATTGATTTTTCTTTTTTGTGCTATCTGGCATTTTACTGCTCTCTGGCATTTTACTGCTCTCTGGCATTTTACTGCTCTCTGTTTAACACTATGCAACTTTTTTACATCAATCTTTTTCACTTGTTAAATTTGATTATTCGTATAATGATTTCACTGATGACATGAGTTCTGGAGCTTTTTCACTAACTTCTTTCATCACAAATTTAGAATGTCTTATTTTAGCATTTTTCTGTTTGTTTTTGTAACTGCATAATATTCTATGAACAGTGGTTGTAACGAGATTGAATACAGGACTCCCACCTTCACATCTGGGTTTGTAATTTAGTTTTCCAGTGACAATTTTATTCATCAATGCAGTCATGGCTTCATTGGCCAAATTGTGGTATTCTTCATCTGATTTCGGCCTAAAATTTTTTGCTATGCCCAAGCAAATGCTGTATAACATTTCTGACATTATCTCCCAATTTCTTTCGTCTCCCATCTTTATAAACTCAATTCTTCTTTTCATTTTTTTCTTCTTATCATCAAACTCTTCTATTACTTCAAATTTAGATGTAGCGAGCCACCCAGCCCACCATTCTTCTAATTCGATTGAATTACAGTAATGTTTACTCATTTGAGGCTCCTCATAACAATTTTTAAATACGGAGATGATTATGCCAAGTGTCGGTATGCAAATGCCAGTTTTGTACTTAAGAGGAAGCCTTTGTAATCAAACAATGGTCAATCTTGAAGATTATCAAATAGAAATTTTATCAGAAATAGTTGATGAAGTAATTGATGATCCTCTATTGCAACCGACTAGGATTCAATTTAGAAACGCATTAAGGTATACAATTAAAGGTGATTATGAATCAGTAGAAGCTGCTGATCAAGAATACCAAATAGCTATATGGAAAGCAGCTACAGCCGCAAAATTTGGTTGGGGAAAACACCAACCGAGTGAAGAGGCAATAGCTGATCCTTTACAACGAAAGAAATTTTTTCAAACATGGGTTTTCAATTATCTTAGACAAATTCTAAACGAGAATAAAAAGCCAGCCAGAAAAGTTAAAAAAACAATAGAAGTTACTACAATAGAAGCTTGTAAAACAGATTTAGTGGGCCTTCTTAAAGATAAATGTAGAATAATGAAAGAGCATTCCAAAGAATGTGAAATATTTTGTAATTTGTTTATGTTACCTTCAAGAACAATTGACGAATTATCTAACTTAAAATTAAAGTATTTTACAAAAGGAATAGAATTCAGTCTTAATAGCGATAATATAACCATAAAAAATACAAAAGAAGATGGAGTTGAAATGATAGAAGTGCAAACTAAATCGACTATAAATACTGTTTCAACTTCTTCTAATGATGATGAAGAAAAATCTATACCAGAGCTTGCTTCTATGAATACTGATGAATTTCAAGACCCAGACACAATACAAAATTTTATGGACAATTTGTCAGAAGACGCTCAAAAAGTAATAAAAACAATAATGGCACCATCAGATGATTATATTGAAAAGTACGGTGAAAAGCCAGTTAAAAAATATATAGCAGAATATCTAGGGTTTAGCAATAAACAGATTAAAGAAGTATGGGCAGAACTAAGAATGGTTTACTGCCATACTATTGGCATACCGGATATTGATTAAACTTTTCTTGAAAAATTAGGTATTGGTTTTTTGGTAGAAACCTCATTAGGCCTAATTGAATCAATGCTGGATTGGTCTATTCCTAATTTTTTATAAATGTCTGATACTTTGTTAGATTCGCCTATAAATTCAACCATTGATTCTATAACTGATTTTAATTCTATAGGTCCATCATGAGTCTCATTGACATCATTTATCCTATTGTCTATATCATTTAGATTTCCATGAATTGTATATCCCAAAAATATTCTTTTACTACCTAATACAAAAACGTTCCATCCCACTTTAATTGATCCATCACTCATATCAATATCTTCAAGAAAATATTTAACTTCAATCATGTTCCCAAAAACAGGAATTCTATCAGCTAAATCCATCAAAGTAGGAGGATATGGCTTGACCAAAAAATTATCATAGCCCTTTTCTTCAAAATATTGGTTTAGACTACGCCTAACGTACTCTTTTTGTAGAGTTTTAACTAAAGAAGTTTTAGTGGAATTATTCATTATTGATATAGGCTCTCTCTTGTTTATTTTTTACTCTAATTTTATGCGGGAACCTATCTTTCATTTCCTTTCTATGAGAAATCACAAATATATTATTAAGACCATCATCTCTTTTTGATATATCGTCAGTTAAGAGACTGACTAATTTATTTATAGTGAACGGATCAAGTTTACCATCCACTTCATCTAAAAACATAAAATTAGATTGATGACCAAAATTGTTGACATGTAAATCGTTCAATGCAAACATTATGCTTAAATCAATCCTCTTGCATTCCCCACCACTGTGGGTAATGTACGACCATCTGTCCATTTTTGGTGATAAAAGTTCGTTAAAATACAATTTATCCCTAACTTCAAAATGGTCAAGGTAATATTTAAGATATTTATTAAAATCTGGTATCAATTCACCTATCCAAAATGCTTTAATTTTTCGTTTGTTGCCATATGATTCTCTAATGTAATCAACATGAAGCTTTAGAGTCTTTTTCTCATTTAACTTCTTTATTAATGACTCTTTTTCCTCTTTCTTAGATAAAATTACAGCTCTATCTTTTGATATCATTTTGTCATATGGGCTTTTTTCTTCTTTGATTCTTTTGATGTTAGCATTGTTTTCTAAAACTTTAGTCTTAAAATCTTTTTTTATTTCAACAATTCTTAATTCTAAACTTTCGATTTCAGAATCTATATTATCTATATATTTATTGCTAGTTTCTGCTTCTGATACACTAGTTAAAGGCTCTTTTGGTTTATTAATACTAGAAGAAGCAATATCTCTTGCTTTTGTTAATTTTTCAATCTTTAATTTTAATTTGTCTCTATCAATAATTTTTTGTTCATTTAAATGATTGCTTTCATCTATTTGAATATTTTTCAGATTAGCATCATCTAAAGATATAACATGACTCTTTTTAGATTCTAATTCTGATATTTTTAAGTTTATTTCATCTATTTCTTTTTCAGCTAATGATACAACCTTTTTTTCTTTATCTATGTCTTTTTGTACTTGTTCTTTTTCTTTCTCTACGTGTTCTTCAGTTACTTCTTGTTTACATTTTGGGCACTCTCCTGGGCCTATGTTACTATTTATGAATTTTTCGTCAGTTTCTATTTTAGCTTCTATTTTTGCTGTTTTAGCAATAATTGAATCTTTATCAGATCTAAGTTTATCAATTGAAATTGAAATATTTTTTTGCAATTTTATATCTTTTTTCACCTCATCGATATTTATTTTGTCTCCTGAAACATGAGAATCAATCTCATGATTTAATAAAGATAATTCGTTATTAAGTTGTTGTATTTTGTGCGATGTTTCAGAAATACCATCTTCTAATTTTTCTACTTTCTCTTTATCGACGTTATATCTATCCCATTGTTTGCGTATGTCGTCAATATCAAATTTTTCTTGATTATCTTTTTCTAACTTTTTTGATTTAATTTGTTCATTAATTTTTGATATTCTTGATAAGATATCTTCTTTTTCATACAGTAATTTTTGTTTTATTTGTTCAATCTTTTCTAATTTGTCTTCTTCAAACCCAGCATCTTTTAATTTTAGTTCGTCTATCCTTTCTTCTATTGATAATATATCAGAGTCAACTGAATCTATTTTAGACTGTATTACTTCTATTTCATTATTTATTCCAACTAACTTAGACTTTGCGGTGTCTGCTATTGGTGATATATTATCAACATACATCATTTTTTCTAAAACTGATCTCATTTTAACATCAGATAGTTCCATAAAACCAGAAGCGGACTGAGAAAAAACCCTACTTCTGGTAAAAGTGTTAAAATCAATATTAAAAGTTTCATTTATAAATTGTTGAACAGGTTTAGAGGTTGATCTGGTTATATCTTGACCATCTTTGAATACGAGGGTTTCATCTAAGCCCTCATATTTTCTCATCCTTATTATTTCATATCCATCTTTTGTTTTGATGTGGACTTTACAATTTTTACCTGTAAACCAATTTATTATTTTATCACCAGGGTTAGACTTTTTGCTAAGATTCCCAAACAATCCCCATATTATTGCCTCAAATATTGATGATTTACCAGACCCATTTAATTTTTCATCGCCTTCTTCACGCTCTTCATTTTCGTCATGTTCACCTTCAATTAAACATACACCGGGATAATCATCGAAGTTTAATCTTGAAGTATAATTTCCATATCCAAGAAAGTTTTCCCATGATATGCTTTCAATATCAATCATCTTCAATTATCCTTGTTTCAGATCTAATTTCTTTTTCTAAACCCATCAGTAATTCATGATTTAAATGTTTTGGGTCATCATGTTTCAGCCACGATTTAAAAACACTATTTGATCTGGCGTAAGTGTCTCCTTTTTTGGTAAAATTTGGTGTTTCTTCTTTGGGGGCTATAAAAACAACCTTAGATGCCCCAGCATCTATCAGTTTTTTACTTATTTCGCTTTTATCATCACCGTCTTTAAGCTGTATTTTTACATTATTACCATCACATGAGCCAATTATGTTTATTATGTCATCCGATGGCGCAGTTATAAAATCAGATGGTTTATCATCGTCTTCTTTGCCTATATCATAAATATCAACAAATTTGTGGGAGTTTTCTTCAATATCATAAACAAAAAATCCATGTTCAACTTGTCCTTCATCAAACTTGAACGGTATAGGACTTCCTGGGTACCAAGATTTTTCTCCTACTTTTTGGGTGCAATGGAAATGACCAGAATATACTCTTGAAAATTTGGTCTTTTCAAAATTAACTATATTCCAGTTTTGTACTAAAAAACAAACGTTAAGTGTGGCTGCGTTTATCCCAATATGAGTTAACAAAATATCCTCTTCTGAAGACATATCACTTATTTGGTTTACAATTTTCATATAGGATGGTTCGTGTTCTATGAATGGAACCATCCAAAATTTTCTCCCCGATAATTCAAAATTTGATACACAGTCTACACATGTCATCTGTTTAGCAAAAGGCTTAATAGCGTTTATTGACCATTTATGCCTCATGAACATATCATGATTACCAATAAGAGTAATCATTGATATGTTTTTTTCATACATATAGTCTAGACATTCTGATAAAGTGTTACTGACATCATGAGTCATATGTTCTCTATCATGTGTTAAATCACCGAGCATTAATATCAACTTAATATTATTGTCTACGCAATAATCAACCAGGCTTATGAAAGCCCATTTTAAATCATTTAACCTTCCAGGGTAGCCAAAATGCCAGTCAGCAGTTATTACTATTTTCATCTACTTTAAAATACACTTACTATTAGCCAAATCCTGACTTATTATTTCAAAACCAATGTCGTTTTTGTAATCACCAACAATGTACACTTTCAGTTTAAATTTATCACATTGCTTCTTTATTTGTATTAATTTATCATAATCTTCTTCACCAATTGGCGGATTGTTTAATACAACAGTTCTAAAACCTAAAACAAACGGCAATTTAATAGCTGCGACCACTGATGAAAAAACACTGCCGTCATGCCAACATGTTTCTTCCATTAAAAAATTATGATAATTTAATGATGTGTGTCTTCTGAAGTAATAACAAAATGGCGAATGGCATAATAAAACGTTATTTTCTTTAAAATAAGACGCAGCCATTGGTAATATCTTGGTAGTTTTGGGATATTTAGAAAGATTTTTGGGTATATTAAAAAATGTCATGTACTCAGTATTGAATTTAAAAGTGTCAAAGGACCATTTTATGCAATCTTCAGGTGGATTATACGATCCATCAAATAAAGACATCATTGGCAAACCTCTAGCTGTATCCTGCAAATGAACATTGTGTCCTTCAGCTGTAAAAAAGAATGGAAAAGAAGAACGACCTATAATAAAGCTTGAATTAGATTCTTTCCCCCATTGCATTGAATTAAAATCAGCTTTATTAGTTGACAGCCCAGGATTTTGGGTATAAAGACTGTGACCTGTTGGAAATTTACTCATAATATCCTCTGGCTTTATATACAAGGAATGATTCATGGATAAAAATTGGAAGCAACATTTTCCATACCCAGAGCCTAGGCCAGACCAGCCTGACGTTATTGAGAAAATTCTAAATGCTTTCGATGGTGGTAAGAAATTTGCCATCATCGAAGCACCAACTGGCACTGGAAAATCAGCAATAGGTTATACTATAGGCCGCTGTTTTGATGACTATTGGTATGTTACTGCCCAAAAGATTTTACAATCTCAATTATCAGAAGATTTTGGTGAAAATGGTAGGTGGGCCGATCAGCACCCCATGATAGAATTAAAAGGTAGAAATTCATATTCATGTGATTATTATGAGGCAGCATTGAATGATGAAGAACATCCTCCGCTAAGCGATGATCAAATAAAAAGATTTAGGCAAAACATTAAAGACAAAGTTGATTGTTCAAAAGGGGAATGCAAAAGGAAAGGGAGATCTAAGCTATCATATTGTGATAAAAACAATATCTGTCCTTATTTTAACCAAGTTAGTAAAGCAGTTTATTCACCTGCAGTTTTGATGAATTTTCATAGTTTTATATTTCAAACTGAGTTTGTTCCTGACAGATGGCCTCAAAAAACTCTTTTGATTATTGATGAAGCACATAATGTAGAACAAGTATTGATGGACTTTGTTAGCTTTAAAATAACTGATGCTAGCGATTGGATGCCAAACTTACCAAAATACACATCATCAGAAGAATATCTTATTTTCTTTGAAGAAATTGGAATGGAAGACATTCTTAAAGAAAAACTGTCAGAGGCTTTGAGTAAGGGTGATTCTGATGAAGAAGAATATTGGGGCAAACAATTAAGCAGATATCAAAATTTCAAAAACTCAATGAATGAACACGAATGGATACCACAATATGAAGAAAAATCATTTGTCAAGGGTAAAGGTGACGGTTCTAAAAGATATAGAGAAGTAGAGTTAAAACCTTTATATATATCTGATTTCGCTGATGATTTATTATTTAACAAAGTTGATTATATATTAATGATGAGCGCTACTATTTTAAGCGTTGATATAATGTGTGAGTCTTTAGGAATTAATAGAAGCGAAGTATATGCAAAAAGAATTGGTAGTGATTTTCCTGTTGAAAACAGGCCAATTTATTACGAACCAAGCGGTAATATGTCTTTCAAAGAAAAAGACAAAACCATACCAAAAATGATGAAAGATATTGAAAGAATAAGCAAAAAACACGATAATGTTAAAGGAATAATACACACCCATAATTTTGCTATATCAAAATATATCAAAGACAATGCTTCTGAAGATCTTAAAATGAGGCTGTTTTTCCAAGAAGATTTCGATAGTAAAGAGAGTATGCTGGCTATTCATTCTAAATCTGATGATGGAATAATAGTTGCACCAGCTATGCACGAAGGTCTTGATCTAAAAAACGATCTGTCAAGATTCCAAATAATTTGCAAAGTTCCATACCCAGGTCTCGGAAACAATCCACAGCTTAAAAAGAGAATGGACATTTCACCCGATTATTACACATACTTGACATCACTGAAACTAGTACAACAATACGGCAGAAGCATAAGATCAAATACAGATTATGCTGATACATACATTTTAGACGGTGGCTTTAAGTCGTATTTTCATAGAGCTAAGTCTATGATGCCAAAATGGTTTGTTGATGCTATCGTTTGGTAATAATGCTTAATATTTCTTTTTTAACAGTTTCAGAAATATAATCTTTTATTTGATCTTCTGACATGTCACTATTTTGACAATTGTTGCACAAAGATATTATTCTGCGTGCTGCTTCAGAAATACAATTATCATCAAATTCTGGTTCTTCTTTTATTTCTGGTTCTAATGGTATGGCTATAATATTATTGGAGTACAATACGTCTATTAAATCTTTTTGTTCTTCGTTGTAAAAATTTGTTGGGTTTATTATTGCTTCTATTTCTTCGTCTTTAGACTCGCATAATTTTACATATCTTCTTGAACATTCCTCTTTTAGAATTTCTGTTTTTGCAGAGACTGGAGAATACAATACATTGTATTGTAAACCAGATATTCTATTTATATCTGTTATTTTACTACATTTTAATATTTGTTTTAGTTTATCTAAGTCCATGACTTAAATTTGATTATTTCTTTTCGTTAATTTCTTCGTTGTTTTTAACAGCATCTTCAACCAGCTTTGCGCACTCTTCAGCAATATCCCCCTCACTTTTATGAACAGAAATATTTTTAAAAGTGTCAAACATATTTCTCAATTCTGTTATTATATCAGCATTTGCTTTGGCTACTTTTAAATAACACCCGTCTTTGTCTTTTTCAAGCATGTCTCTGACGTATTTGTTTTTTATCATCAATTTAGTTTCTTCATTTTTGTAAGCGTCAGTTACGCTGAGCATGCCAAAAGTTGCTGCTCTTATCTCTGCCTGATTTGCAGAAAGATTTCCATACGATATTGATCTCTTCCAAATGTTAGAAGTTGATCTTAATATTACAGCAAACCCAGACCCAAGTTTGCCGTATGTTCTGCCATCTACATGTATATCTATCATGCAATATTTACTCTCTTTATGGCGGATGCGGCAGGATTCGAACCTGCGGAGGACATAGCCCTCACTTGTTTTCGAAACAAGCACTTTAATCCACTCAGTCACGCATCCATTTGGTGGGGAGGGAAGGGATCGAACCTTCAAGGTCTAAGACAACGGATTTACAATCCGTACCGCTTCCACTTACGGGCTACCTCCCCCTATGGTCCAGGGAGAGGGAGTCGAACCCCCACAGCATTAAGCCACTGGTTTACAGCCAGCTAGTCTCGCCACATGACTTATGTCCCTGGATACGATCGGTATGTCGAACGATAATATCGTCCATTTCGATCATTCAACAAGGCATAAAGAAAAGTCATCGTGACTCCTAATTTGGCGGATGAGGAGGGATTCGAACCCTCGAAGGACTTTCGTCCTTACACGCTTTCCAGGCGTGCGCCTTAAGCCGCTCGGCCACCCATCCATAAAACGGTGCTGACTTACAAGGGGAATCCCAACGCAGGCGTAGGAGGCTTAAATCTCTCTTATCCTTTCGGAACCCTACTCACCGTTAATTTGGCGGAAGGTCAGGGATTCGAACCCTGGATACCTTGCGGTATGCCGGTTTTCAAGACCGGTGCATTCAACCACTCTGCCAACCTTCCATTGGCGGATGCGGCAGGATTCGAACCTGCGGTAGAATTTCTCCTACGCTTCTTTAGCAAAGAAGTGGTTTAAGCCACTCACCCACGCATCCAATTTGATTGTCAAAGAAAGAAAAACCCCAGGCCGTCTTAGTTGCCTGGGGTTTCAGTGAATTATCGCTACAGACGTTAAGCGTTTCACTAACCCCCAGGGCTAGATGATGACGAGCTTGAATAACTGTAGGAACTAGAAGATTTCATGATGTCTCTTTATATACATTTGCCAGAACTTGTAAATATATTATGGATCTTTTTGAGCTAAAAAATAAATATTCATTTCCTCAGTCTAACCCAACTTTGAAAAATGTGTACTACGGGCATAAAATAAAACACATTGACAATGATATCGGACAAGATTTTATTAGCGATTCATTAGGGCACCATGTCAATATAGTCTTAGATCTTGGTGCAAGACTAGGAAGAACCACTAAATTTTATGCAGAACACTGCCTTAATGCTCATATAATAGCCGTAGATTACTGGAACGAGTTTAATACTTTCACATCTGATGAAATATACGACTTTTTTATTGGCTTTTTGTACACTTACAGATACAGAATTAGTCCAATTAATGCCAAAAATGATTATATTAAAGAATTGTCAGGTATAAACAACCAAATAAACATCATTCATGTTGGGCGTGACTTTAATATTGACATAAACTATCTTATTGAAATATTTCCAAACGCTACGATTTTTGTTAACAATAATAACAATTTAAATCATCTGTCAAATAACAAATATGAAATAATAAGAGACGCAATTGTTTCTAAAATTAGGAAAAAGCCAATATATCATGATTTGATGAACTGTGAATTTAAAAATAGCGGAATAACCAATAGTAGATTGTGTTTTATAATAAATTGTTATAATGAAAGCAATATTACAGTTGATAGCTGTCTTAATAATGTAAGAAAATTTTATCCATCTCAAACAATTGTATTGATAAACGATGGTGGCCCAAATGATTATAGTAATCAAGCAGCTAAATATGATGCTAACTACTTTGATGGGTCTAATATCAAAATACACAGTTTGAGCTTGCTGTGGTGGCAAAGAATACTGTGGTTATGTCTAGAAAAATTGAATCTAAAATGTAGTTATTTCATTAAGATGGATCCAGATACCATCATTTTAAAAAGAATGGCTGATTTTCCTGACTACGATTATTTTGGGAAATACAATTTAATAAGACGAGCTGGGTTTGAATACAAAGAAATGATTCAAGGGTTTTTTAAAATATGCACTAAGAGATTTATGACAGTGTTGTATGAATCAAATTTGTGTTGCGATCCAAAATACAAAATGTTTGAATTTAGAAGAGAATTAACTAGGCAATCATCTGAAGATAAAATATTGTTTGATATATGTTTAAGAATGAATATAAAATGGGGTAAATTTGATAATTTAGCAATAAGCCCAAAATACAGGGATGAAAATACAATAGCTATGACTGGTTTCAAAGAGCACAATCCAAATGATGGTATGAATAGATATTGGAATAAAAGAAAGAATATGCAATATTATAAAAAGGTAACAGAAATAATAAATGATTTGAAGCCGAAATCACTAATAGATATAGGAAACGGCGGATGTCCTTATATCTCTTGTGAACATTCAGAAGATACTGTTACTTTAGATATTGAAAATGCATGCAAGTCTGAAAAAATAAGATCAATAGTTGTTGACTTTATGGAGTGGGAAAAAGACAAAGATTATGAATTAGTTGTGTGTTCGCAAGTGCTTGAACATATCCACGATGCAAAAAGTTTTGCAGAAAAACTTTTTACTATTGGAAAAAGTGTTTTAATAAGTGTGCCCTATAAATGGCCAAGTGGCACTGAACTAGAACATATTCATGATCCAGTAGATGAAGAAAAAATCAGAAGTTGGACTGGCAGGGACCCAGACAAATCGTGGATAGTTACAGAAAATGTAAGGCGTAAAAACAGAAAAGATATTAAAAGAATATTGTGTTTATATAAAGCGAAACCCGCCTTTTGAGCGGGTTTCGCACAATTCACCATCTACCAATGCGATCAAGAAGTGCTTAAAATAAATCCTGCTGTTGAAACTGCAGCGACAAATCTGGCATTTAAAACAGCGTCTTCCATTGCCTGACCAAAATAAGCATCTCCGTAATTGCTTAATTGATCTGAAGAATCTTCCACTGAGTTGAACAAATAGTAAAAATCACCCCAAGTATCATCATCCAGTGCAACTCTGCCTGATAATTCTAAAACAACACTTGATGCTGTTTTGCCACTGGCACCAGTTATGCTAGCAGCAAAATCATAAGTGCTACCATTGTAAGAAAACTGCAAGTTATCTAAAGCAGAAGTCTGATCTTCCATATCATCAGCTGTCTGGTCATGATTCGTTGAATCATTAACAGAAATCTGACCATTTTCATCCAAATAAGACAGAATTTGTTCAGTAGTGTTGTCTGCATAAGTAAATGTAGCAGAAACTTTTAAAGTAGCGTCCATAATGAAATTCTCCACAATATTTTTGCTGGAGTTATAGTTAGTAATAGTTAGCAAATTGCAAAGTTCATCAACTTAGATTTTTCATAATCATATTTTTAACAACTTTGTAAATTCCTGGATTAACCTTAACAACTTCTGGCATAATTTTATGTCTAATAATTGATCGTGCATATTTATCGTCGTAATTTGATGGATCATCCAAGTATTCTACATTTTTATCTTCAGACCATTTCAAAAGCTCAGATTTTGCTGTAGTTAAAAACGGTCTGACAACATTATTTCGTGATGCTGGGATGGTCCAGCTTTTGCCATTGATACAATAAAACAAATAAGATTCAATTGCATCGTCTAGATGGTGGGCTAGAGCAATTTTGCTATTTATTGTATTAAAAAATTTATATCTCTGATTCCTCCAATATTCTTCCCAAGATTCATCCTTTGGTTTTGGAGAAGTAATTTTAGCTGAAATTACATCAATATTTTTTGAATGACCATATTCTTCAACAAACTTTTGGGCTCTTTCGCCAAATTCTGTTCCATGATTAAAATGAATAATTTTCTTTTTATGTCTGCCTTTGTTAACAAAGTCAGCCAAAACCATTGAGTCAATGCCGCCAGAGACTGCAATGAAATCGAATTTAGATGGTGTGAACAATAATTTAATCATACCTATTCCTTTACACCAATATTGGCACCCTCGGCAGGATTCGAACCTGCGACCTTTGCTTTAGGAAAGCACTGCTCTATCCACTGAGCTACGAGGGCAAATTACCAGGCCAATTTTCTAACGGATTTATCAGTTTAATCAACTCCCTGTGGATTTCAGAACAGTTTAAATTTTCATAATGAATATCTCCATGGCAGTTATGACAAACCATTACACATTTTAAAATTTCTGGCTTAACTTTACTCCATGAATATTGACATTTTCTTCTATCAATTTCAAATTCTTTGGTTGATTCATTAACATGATGAAAAGCCATATTGTATGGTTTGCTATGACCACATATTTGACATCCGCCGATTAGATTCACCAGTGATTGTTTCCTATTAATTGATATTTTTTCTATCTTGTCTTTGTTTCTTTTATAAAAATCTTTGGTATTTTTTCTTTTCCTTTCAAGATACTTCTTTTTGCGTTCTACCTCAGAAAGTTGTGAAGTAGCATTGTTAGAATCTCCAAAGGGGAGACAATTAAGACATTTAGTTCTGTTTTTAAGATTTCTTCTTTTGTTATCAATCACAATTGAATATGGTATTTTTCTTCCACATGCACATTCTCTTGACATAAATAGCCCCTCCGGTTTTGTTATTTACTAACCGGAGGGGCTATGGTGGTGGTCCCCCTGGGACTTGAACCCAGAACCTACGGTTTATGAGACCGTTGCTACTAACCGATTGAGCTAGAGGACCTAATAAGGAGCTATACCCCCGTGCGCGGCAATTATTTTTATGACCGATCACCGACAGTCAATTGGCACTGCTGGTAGGATTCGAACCTACGACCTACGGATTAGAAGTCCGTTGCTCTATCCAGCTGAGCTACAGCAGCATGTGGTACGGGTGAGAGGACTCGAACCTCCACTCTCATTACAAGAATCGGATTTTGAATCCGACGCGTCTGCCAATTTCGCCACACCCGCATGTG
>Ga0102941_1000279_pt1 | contig 23268 bp, 7 predicted proteins | sample SalPonR2_C_D2_MG_FD_79281 | JGI IMG/M metagenome (GOLD analysis project Ga0102941, IMG submission 79281) | Salt pond soil microbial communities from South San Francisco under conditions of wetland restoration - Salt Pond MetaG R2_C_D2_MG | ecosystem: Environmental > Aquatic > Marine > Intertidal... | reverse complement strand
CCTTCTCTGTTTCAAAACCAATCACTTTACCCGTAAGATTCATGGAGTGCTCATACTGACTGGAAAGCGACAACAGTTCGGTTGAGGCATCTTCCTCAGTATCATCACCTGCATGGTTTTTATTGAGGGAAGAATTCTCAGGATAAACAAACACAACAGGATCAATTGCGGATGACTGATACATGTACCCTTTGCCGGGTTGCATTACGGAAAGACTACCGATCCATTCAAAACCATCCCACATGGCAAACTGATGCTGACCTTTAATGACATCATTCTGTTGTGGTTCGAAACCAGCTAGTGCCTCATTTACGGTCATGTTCACAGAAGGTACAAATCCGATACGGTTCCATCCGTTCACCAGTTCGATGGGGTGATCAGCAGGTGATACCTCTGTACCCAGGTATGTGAGATCGCCTCCGGCTTTTGAATAAACCCTGTAGAGTTTGCCGATACCCAAACTGTTAAGCGTACCCATCCAGGAACTGCTCATACTGTCGTAGATGCTGAACCATTCGGCATGCTTCACGATATCTCCGTTGGAAAGTTCCATGCTTTCAAAGATGGACTCTACGGAAGGATCCGGAGTTTCCAGGTTGAGCGATATCCAGTTCCAGCCAGTGTTGAGGGTGAGGGTGTTATCCATCAGTCCGCTCACATCGAAGATCACCGGTTCGGAAATACTACCATGTATGGCGTTGGGCGTGAAAGCGAATGCGGGATTCACATCTGCATAGATCTTACCCTCGCTGGCATCCCATACCTTGTAGGTAAGGTCAACTTGTTCGTTGTTTCCGTAAACAACCAGGAATACAAAGTAATCGTCGTAGTTGACTTTGTATTCAGGATGTACCACACCGCGGCACTCATCACCGTAGAATACTCCGATCATATCATCCTCGTCAGCGCTGAAGATATTTTTGATGCGCAGTTTTCCAATGATGTTCATACTGTTGTCGAAGGATGTATCATCCACGAACCAGTCGGGTGCAGGTTTGAATACCTCGAGGTTGAGCAACATTTTCTCGTTGAATCCGGCGTCTCCGCCCAGATAGATGTCTTCACTGTACTCGCCAATGTTGAGACCCTCGCTGATGGTGAATGTCACTTCCAACGTGCTGTTGGGGTTGAGTGTGCCATTGGTGGGTGTTACGGTCATCCACGACGGGATATTGGTAAGACTAAAGGGTTGCTCTGTACCACCCAGGTTGATGATGGTGTTGGTGAAGGTAAGAGCTTCGCCGGTCTGTTTTTCCAACGTGAACTCTTCATCCTGCCATCTGAGTAAGTTCTGCTCCATGAATGCCGTCCATGTTACAGGCGAGGCCAGACGGTTGGCATTGATGTCCTGTATGTTCTTCACGGTGATCTCCAGGATGCATCTTTCGATCTCTGCCAACGGCGCTGTTGGTGTGATGATGATCTTATCGTTGTTGATCACAAAGTCGTAATTTACAGCACTCTTCGGACGCTTACGCTTGATGGTGGGAGTGAGGGTGGTGAAGTTTTCTACACCCATCGCCATCAGTGTACCCACATGATTTTCGCCGGTATCGCTGTAAGGGTCGATGGATTGATCTTCCAGTGTCGGAACAGATTCCAATACACCCATCACTTCTTCGAAAACTTCAAATGGGATGTACGCCATCAAACCTGTTTCCTCGCCATCCAGTCGGTGGTTTTTATACAGCTCGATGTGTTTCTGTCTGCGTGCCACGTTCCAGATGCGCACTTCGTCCATTGTTCCGGAGAAGAATCCGTCGAGTACATGTTGAGAGCTGTTGTCCATATAACCTCTTGCACCCAGATAGGTGAATGCACTCTCGAGCGCACCCGCTGCCGGAGCGGTTATACTTGCCACCTGTTCGGCATTCAGGAATAAGGTGGCATATCCTCTGCGGTTGATCACAAAGGCAAGATGGTGCCAGTTATCATCATCGTAACTATCGATGGATGTTACCGTGCTGCTTTTGGTTTCCACCACTGCCTGTCCCATCTCATTCAGATAGATGTTGATGGTTTTGTGGGGTTCGCTGGCAGTTTCAGTGTTTCCATTGGAGAACAGGTACTGGTTACCGGATGATGGGGTTGTCTTGAACCACATTTCCAGGGTGATATCATTGTAATTGGCCAATGGAATGTTGCCGGTACTCATTACCAATGCCTGGTCGATACCATTGAATGCATAGGCATTCCCTGTAGGTTGCAGTTCCCACTGAGCAAATGAGGTGGCATGTCGGCTGCGTGCCACATCTTGCAGCAGGTTGCCTTCTCCCTCGTTCATGGGCCAGTATCCGGTGAGTCCGGGTTCGTTGCCGGTAAGTGCAATGTTCATATTCTCGATTACCTCCATGATTGTAACCGCACGTTGCCACACTCTGAAGTCATAGATGTTGGCATTGAGATGATTGTCGTCGGTGAAGTTACGTTTACCAATGTAGAGCGGTCCTGAGGTTGTCAGCGGATCAGCATCTGCTTCCAGCATCAGGTCGCTGTCACCGATCAGGTTGAGCACACCCGTGTAGTTGTTGTAGGTGATACTCCAGTGGTGCCAGTTGCCATCATCCAGATCATTGGCCACGCTGAATACCTGGTCGTCGATGGTGATCACCACCTCATCGGCAGTGAAGTTCCATGAGAATGATCCGGCATTGGCATTGCCCAGAGAAAGTACCGTTCCTGTAGCATCTTCCGGCTTTTTCAACCATGCTTCAAAACTGAATGACTTATCTTCCAGGTTGATTCCATCGGGGGTTGCCACGTACCCTGATGTTCCATCAAGCAATATGGTAGTTCCGGGAGAAAGGGATGCTCCATTGATCACACCTTCCACCTCAATGTTGTAGGGCGTTACCAAACCAGCTTCAAGCGGTTCGTTGAAGGTGATCATGATGTCTTCGCCGGGCGACAGGATTCCGTCGGTTGGATTGGGGGTGCCAAACACCTCAGGTCTCTTGCGGTCTATCACACCCGCCACAGGTTCTGAGAATGCCACTGCATCGTCGGTGCACATGGATGCGGCACGGATCACATAATTACGATCCTGTTGTGCTTCCACGTTCCAGTTGTATTGTATCTGCTCACCATCGATGAGTGCTGCTACTCCTTCGTACTCTGCCATGTCTTCTTCATTTTTGAAGAACATCATACCTGTGTTCCAGTTGCTTGCAGATTGCGAACGGTACTGGAAGGCGATCTTTTCGAAGGTTCCGTGTTGCAGGTTGTAGTTACCGATGGTAACAGGCAGGTTGTCGTTGCTGCCGCTGTTCACCAGCCAGTTTTGACCAGGGTTGGTGATGTCCACCGGAGTGCATGTTGGTACAAAGTGAGCGGATATGCTTACTGTATCGGCAATATCTTCTGCATCGTCGGTGGGGTCGAACTGACACTCCGAGTGCAGGATGATGTTCATATCTTCGTAGTTGTTGATACCACTCTGTCCTTTAAACACTTGTAGTGTCTTGGTGAGTTGTGATCCACCTGGAACCAGCACAGCAATGCCATTGGAGATAGATGCTCCGTCCATTTTTACGATGGCACCGTGTGGGTTGCTTGCCACATCCAGTTTTAGCGTGTACCATACATCGGCATTTACCTCCGACTGATTGCTGAGTTTCAACTGGAACTCGGCAGGCTGATTGTCAGGAATATTGCTGAGCACAGCATTGGTGGCAGTGATTACCGGTACTTCTATGCGCATGGTTGGGAATCCAAGGTCGTAACCGTTGATGAATCCGCCATCATAATCATCGCGATCGAGATAGTCAGCGTATTCCACCTGATTGCCACCTTCGTATGGGCAGGAACTTTGTCCACCCTTGCTTACGAAAACAGGACCGTTTCCGTGGAGACATTTGAGCACATCCACGCTGAAGTAATCGCCCTGATCGCCGTCGGCCAGCTCAAATCCAACAGTAGTGCTTGTTGTCTCACTGTCTTCGTTGGTGGTTGATTCCGATTCGCTGGACTCATGGGAGTAAGACCATGTGGTTCCCACACCCATTACCTCCAGACCTACTTCACCTGCCACTGAGGCATCTATGGAAAATTCATAGGATGAAGTGGTGGTTTCCGTCACTTCGGTTGTGATGGACTCTTCGTATAAGGCACCTGCGTCGAAAGAGATATTCTTATCGTCCTGGTGCGGTGTGTTGATGGCCACATACTTTTGATACTCATTCTCAGCCAACACACCTTTCCAGATATCGGCCTGCTGCATGAAATGATCAGCAGAATCCACATTGCCGTTGTTCATGTGGTACTCATACATGCTCTCCAGGTCGGGGATCAGGTAGTTCTCGATGTGATTGAGTGAGTAGATGAAATCAGTATTGTACTGCAATCCGAAATTGATACCTTTTTTCTGACCAATGGTGAATCCATTTACGTCTATTGACAACTCACTGCCATCTTCACCTGTACCCACGGGAACCATTTTCACATAGTTGGAAACACCGTAAGAGATGTTGGTGGAGTGACCAAAGAAGAGGTCGCCCTGCTCTCCGGTGTAAAGCGGATCATCGCTGGTACTGTAAGATTTATTGTAAGTTGTGGATGTGCTGTAGGTATGTCCATTCTCCCAGTCAGAAGTCCAGGTAACACCTGTTTCCACGTTTGCCACCTGCTCCTGTGTGCTGATCACGCCAGCACCCAATCCCACGAAAGTGGTTACTTCCCACCCCAGGTCAACATTTACTCCGGCACTGTTGGCTTCGGAGTTGCTGAATGAGTTGGTAGTACTACTGGAAATGGTGAAACCGGATTCGAAGAATGCCTTTGAATTAGAACCGGCAGGATCACGCAGGACGAAATCAACCAGATCGGGTCCTTGTGTTACAAAGTTGTTGCCGGTAGGGATACCACCAAATACGTAAGCTCTGAATGGTCCGTCTTCCGGCCACTGACTGTTCATGCTGCCGTTTTCGCCTGTTTGGGCATGCACCTCAAATGTTTTGGTGTAGCTCAGTTCGGGATTCAGGTTGTCGATGGCAGGATTGGGGAATCCACCAAGGAATTCGTAAACAACAGAACCATTTTCAATGGCATGATCAACGGGTGCAGGATAAGCTGCACAGGTGTTGATGGTGGTAATTGTTCCATCCATCACAGGCACCCTGTCCAGTTCGCCATTATCAGCATTTTCGTACTCCTCAAAAACATTGATCACAGCCTTGTAGGGCGTACCTTTAGTGAATACAGGATATCCAAGGACGTGGTTCTCACTTTCATCCAGCAATGCTATTTCCACGTCATTCTGATCGGCATCCTGTGTTACCAGTGTGTCATCGTAGAAGTGAAGGGATCCGTCTTCTGCCAGTACTTCAATCTTCGGTACGCTTCTGTGTATCCAGTTGCGCTTCATGTGATATTCGTAGGAAAGTACCTCACCGGACTCCAGCGTGTCGGTTTCCGTGGAGATTTGTTGTGTTCCACTCAGATCGATGGTAGCCAGATCTTCAATAGAATTGAAGTTGTATAAAGCGTTACCAATCTGACCTTCAAACTGATATTGTTCAGGGAAGAGTTTGATCTCATATTCACCTGTAACAGGATCGGTATTTACTGTGATCTCATAAACGGGTGTTGGGTCATCTCCCGGCACAGCCGCTTCTTCTTCACTGATCGGGTATCCTTTCATGGCGCTGAGCGTGAAGCTAGATACACCCAGGTTGTTTTCCGAATATCCCAGTCCGATGGGTTTGTCACCTTCCACGGTTCCACCAACGATACGACCTGCCACGGTGAGGAAGGTAGAATCGATAAACTGAATACCAGAAACATTGTCATTAAAATTGTAATAAGTTACCTCATCATTTTCGTCTCTTGGGGGGAAGTATCCTTGTGAGAACACATGACCCATTTTGGCAATGGAGATGAAATGGTCGCCAATAGGAACTTCAATTTCAAAGTTGCCGAATTCGTCTGTTACGATGGGTGCACCTTCTGCATCTACGGCAATTTGTCCGTCAACAGCAAGCATCACATCTTCTACCGGAAATTCTGCTCCGAGGTATTTTACGTTACCGGAAACCACAAATGAAGAGATATCGGTAAAGTCCTGATCGCCATGTACCAGTGAGTTTTCGCTGATGACCATGCTACGACCGGAAGGTTCGAAAGCGTGAACTCCAAGTGATGGGGTAATGCGGTAAGTATCGCCACTGCCTTTGAAACGCAGTCCGTTCACCTGGTAACTACCATACGGTTCGGTGAGCGCACCGGGTGCCAGTTTGGCGATGGATGGAACATTGTCGCTCCATTTCGCACCATAGATGAAAGCATGGCTTTTGTTGGGCGCTCCTTCTGTGCGGGTATGATCGAATGCGTAAACACCCAGTCCTTCGTCGAAACGCAGTGCACACACCTGGTTGTCCAGTTCACGTCCCAGCATGAAGTTATGTTGACGATGTACAAGACTATCGGTCAGTTGGGTGTTCCAGATGCGGAATTCATCCAGTGATCCGGTGAAGTTCTCACCAATGAGGTTGCGTGCATCCAGACTCATCAGGGTGGCGCCTGAAGCAGATACTGCCCTTTCGCCGTTGATAAGGATTACCAGCTCGTTGGTGCCGGCAGTGAATGCCAGGTGGTTCCAGGTATTGGATTCCCAGAGTCCCAGGGCATCTGACGACAGGCTGTATTGGGCATTGGCTGTACCGCTTTGTACCACGATGTTGCCTGTGCCGTCCAATTCTGCCACAACCGAACTGTTGGCAAATATGGTGGCGGGAGCATTGATGTTGGATGGTTTGATCCACATTTCCATGGTAAATCCATCTGCAAACTCAATATCATTATCAGGAACTATAACAAGGCTGTCGCCGGTATTAAATTCAAGGCATCTGCCCAGGATCATATCCGGATCGTTATAGTTGGCAGTGATCTTCACGCCGCTAACGGGGTTGCCACCCTGGTAGTTCACCTGTCCGCTGAGCAATCCTTCAGGTTGTCTCATACCAACACTAAATGCAGAGTCGGTAAATAGCAGGTTGTTTCCGCATGGAGCAAATCCGATGATGGCGTATTCGTAATAGATACCTGGTGTGGCATCTTCATCGATCCATGTTTGTGTGGTACCACGGTCAATGATCTTCACCACCTGCCAGTTGTCACCTGAGTCGTAACGACGGCGTGAGATTTGATACTCATCGATCACGTTTTGAGAAGTGGAAACCCAGTTGAGGATGATGCGGTTGTCGTAGTATGCCTTTGAGGCATCGAGTGTATCCATGGCAGCCGTTATATCTTGCTCCAGGGTAAAAAGTACATTTTTAGAGTTAACTTCATCGAAACGCTCAGTAATGGATGTAAGCTGGTAACGATAGGGGATACATAGATCCGCTTCATTATCGCGGTAAACCAAACTGTCGGAAACTTCCTGGAAAGTTTGCTGGATACCTGATTCGGTATCGGTACGCAGAATCTCCACATTGTTGCAGAAGTCTTCGTGATACTGCCAGTCGAGACGGATGTATGTCTCGCTTGTTTCAGGATTGATTTCCTTGCTGGCTTGCAGTGCAGGCATGTTGAAACCAATATTGCTAGTAACCACTTCCGTATCGTTGTTGTAGCAATAACTCATACCCTGGATTGTGTACTCATAGTACGTTCCCGGCATCGCTGTGGTATCGGTGTATTCCAGTAATCCGCCATCGTGGGATACGGTGGCAAGATATTCAAATTCACCTGTATTTTCAATTCTGCGGTCGATCACAAAATCTGTAATCAGGTAATCGTTCTCACAACTCCAGTTGAGTTTGAGTTTGCCTGAAAAATCGCCCTGCGATGCTACAAATTCGGTAATTACAGCATCCTGATCAACTGTGTTTACTGAATCGATCACTGACCAATCGCTTACAGTGTTTTCATCGTAAATGGCTCTTGCACGATAGTAATATTTAACACCGGGGCAGAGGTCGTCGAGGACATATGACAGTGAATTACCAATGTTTTTGTTTACCGCCAGTGGTGGGACAAAAGTGGGGTCGTATGCCACTACCACTTCGAAACTCTCAGCGCTTGGTATATTATTGAGATTGAGTCTGAAACTTCCCGAGGTTATATCGTTTGGTTCAAGGGTAATGGGGTTGATCACACCATTGGAGTTGACCAATCCGGGTAAGCCTTCCCTGTTGTCGGGATGCCAGATACCCCCTGTTTCGCTTGATGAGGTAAGTCCGCCAAATATACGACCATGGTTATAGTTTGCATGGTCCTTTACGGTAGTTCCATTATATATTTCATCAAAGGTGTAATGGGCAATAAAATGGTCATTTGCCCATTCGGGTTTGGATGTGTTCATGTTGGCACGGATCTGCTCTTCGGTAAGGGCAATGTTCCATACCCTGAACTCATCCATCTCACCCTGATAAAAGTCTGATTCTTTAAATGGGTGATCCCATTCCTGTCCGATGGAAAATTCAAATCCCTCCACGATGGGTTGCAGATGATGGGTAAATTCATAAACCTGCTTGCCGTTGATGTAAACGTATGAAGGAGCGTTTTTGGTAATGGATACTGCTATGTGATTCCATTGCCCTACCAGGTCAAACTGTCCGATCACATAGTCTGTGTATCCACCTTCTTCTTTCATGGTTCCGATCCAGAGATTCCCATTACGGGGATCGTAAACCAACAGATACTGATTGGTGCCGTCCAGAGCATCATTGTGTGCCCAGATGGCTTGTCGGGCGTCCGTATATTCAGGATTTACCCAGCATTCGATGGTTGCCTGATCAGACGGGTAGCTGGCAATACCATCCACCCTGATGTATTGGCTCAGGTTGGCATCGAATGTCATCGATTTCCCCGGTATGGTATGGAATTCACGTGCTCCTGACCATTCAGAATGAATGCCATTTGCAACGGCTTTTACCCTGTAGAAGTATTTACTGTTTTTATCCAGGTGTTCCAAATGCATATTATTAGCAGCAACAGTAGTGTTTTCAACCACTTTGTTGCTAAAAGCGTAATCTCTTGCCACATCAATGTAATATTCAGAAGTACCGGGAATATCTGTCCAGGTCATATCTGCCACCGTTACACCTGTCTGCGGATCATCAACAAAAGGAGTTATGAGCACATTGGATGTTACATAGTCCACTGTACCTTCCACGTCAGCATCTCTTCCTCTTCCGGAAACATCTGCCACGGTTGTCTGATCCTTCTGGTTGAAGTCATAATACATGATCAGCCCCATCTCGTTGCCCTGCAGTTTCTGGTGGGCACGTTCAATGGCTTCCTGATTGGTGATGGGGTTGGAATAGATCGCAATTTCATCAACCATCAAAGATATATTTTCACCTATACGTAAATTGGTGGGCGAATTGATATTGCTGAATTCCTGTGTTTGCGTGGAGCCGAGATCAAAACCAATATGGGTTTCTTTCTCTACACCATCAACAAGTAACCGGTTGTTGCCATCACCGATAATCAAAGCAAAGTGATGCCAGTTATTGTCCAGGTATTTATTATGCCCTTCTCTCACACCCATGCTAAGTATGGTATTGCCATCTCTGCGTATCCAAAACCACAGGCTTTCATCATCCAGGCTACCTCCCGTAATATTACCCACACCTATGTTCATAAAATCTGTATCTGGGTTGGGTCCTGTCATCTGAAAGAAAACACCATTTTCTGTTCCTTTAAACCATCCCGTAACAGCACCGGCATTTTTTCCTGCCACACGTGTTACATGTGCTGAAAGATCGATATAGTTATTGTCTCCACTGAGGTCGATGGCTAATTCTCCTGAATCGGGACCTGTGGTATTCACTTTCTCCGATCCGGCAGCCCATGCGCTGAGCTGGTCTGTCTGGCTCATAGCACCAAAATAATACTGCGTATTGGGGTTGAGACCTGTAACCGTATAGTTGGTTCCGTTTCCTACCTCTATGTTTTCCCATCCGTCCACCAACTGGGTGAGTTTAGGATCAGTGGCAATCCTGAGGAAATAGTTCTGGGCACCAGGTATGGTGGTCCAGTTGGCGGTGAATCCGTCATCAGCAATGGCATCTGCAGGCATACTGAAGGGTGTGATAAGCGCCTTGGATTCAGTCCTTTCCACGGTACCAATCACTTCGCCACTGTAGGTATTGCTTTTGTCATAAACAAAACTTCCTTCTTTTTCGTCAAAATTGAAATAAGCGATCAAACCTTGTTCATCGGCATTGATGGGGGTATGCGCATAGTTGAGCATTTCTGCTTCCGAGAGTGCTTTGTTCCAAATTCGCACTTCGTCAATGGCACCTGCATAAAAATCACTCGGGTCTTCACCATCCCATTCCTGACCAATTGAAAAACGTGAATTGGAAAGTATTGGGTCTTTGGGTTCAGTGAACTCCATCATTTTTTTGCCATTCACGTAAACGTAGGATGGCATGTCATTGCGAAGGATCACGGCGATATGATTCCATTGATCATTGAGATCTACATCACATTCCTGTCCGGCACCCCACAAATAAAGGATCTTGTCCGCAGAATTGTAGTTCATGATGTAATGATTTCCTCCATCGGTTGTATTGTTGGCCCAAATCATCGATCTTTTGTGGTAAGGCAAATCAGTGCTTTTTTGCTCAGGTTTTACCCACAGTTCGATGGTGGCACCATTGGTGAAATCTTCATTTGTAACCCCATCCATGCTGATGTAGTTGGATGTGCCATCAAAATAGAATGCATTACCGGGAGGCATAAGCAAAGTGGTTATCTTTTCTGTTTTGCTCCATCCGCTCCAGCGGTTGGTGAGTGATGCTACTCTGATATAATGGTCTGTTCCGGGTTCCAAAGATGTTATTTCGTACTCAGTAGTTCCGTTTGTTGTGGATACGGTTTGTACAATCTGCTGGAAGTTGGGATCTGTTGCAACTTCGATTTTGTAATCCGTTGCATTGCTTATTGGATGCCATTTTAATGTGGCACTATTGGGATTGATATCCTTTACGGCAAAAACAATCGGGGAGATGATCGCATCGGAATTAACCCATGCTGGATTGCTGCTGATGCTCCCATTCATACCCCTGATCCTCTCTGCCACGAATTTTCCTGACGACTGATCAAAGTCATAGTATGCCATCATTTCAGGATGGTTTTCAGGGTCAAGTTTGGAATGCATATTATCCATGATCTGGGGTTGTGTTCTCACTGTATTCCAAACCCTTACTTCATCAATTTTTCCTTTAAAGAAGTCGCTGGCGCCTCCTTTGTCGAACTCCTGTGCAAAAGAGAATTGATCGCCATTGATGAAAGGATGGGTGGTGCTTCCCTCCAGAGAACCCATCAATTGTCCGTTAAAATAAAGTTTTACCCCACTACCGGCATCAATGGTTACTGCTACATGTACCCATGTTCCTTTCTCATTGATCATGGAGCTGATTCTTTTCTCACTCCCTGCACCGCGGTAAAGGTTGTATCCATTGCCGTTTTCATAAGCAAAAAGGTACCGGTTTCCATATGTTTCTGAATTGATCGCCCATATCATACCCCGTGATTCGGTAGGATCGACCCATGCCCATGTTTCTATGGTGGCAGTTTCTCCAAAATCAAGTCCTGCCACCTGGTTGGCTTCCACCCAGTCGTTGATGCCATTGAAAACCAAAGCATTACCGGGTGTCTCCATAAGTGTGGCGGTGTAGTTTACAATGGAACTGGCACCATTATCGGTATTTACTCTGAAATAATACCGGGAACCGGATTCCAGTCCGGTAGCGGTATATTCTGTCTCTGACTGGGGCGCTGATGTGTTGACAATATTCTCAAAGTTGACATCCGTTGCCAGTTCAACTGTATAAGTGCTGGCACCGTTAACTGCATCCCAGGTGAGGTTGAATCCATCATGTGTTGCCAATGATGGTGTTACTTTGAAATCGTGGTTGGTGAGGGTCGATTCTATCCAGTTGGCGGTTCCCATGACATGTCCGTCAAAAAGACTTGAATGATCCAACACCAGGTCGCCGGTTTGTAAATCAAAGCTGTAATAGGTAACCAGGTCTTCTTCCTCACCGGTACAGGTTTTATACATCCTGTCCTGAATTTCCTGCTGGGTGAGTGGTCTTTGCCAGATACGGAACTCATCCATTTCACCGTTTACGAAATCGGAAGGAACGAGCTCATCGGATGAATTCTTATCGAATTCCTGTCCTATACTGAAGAATGAACCATAAGGATAGGGCTCTTCCAGGGATGTGAAATCTCCTTTATGTTCTCCATTGAGATAAAATGATCCGGTACCGGTGTTATTGTCCACTGTCAGTGCAATATGATACCAGGAATCACCCTGCAATGTGGTGTTCTCGAAGTAAGAACTGTGATAACTGTGGTCGGGATAATCAAACTGAGAAAGCATGAATTTGAATTCACCGCCAGATTCCTGATAGAAAAGGGTATAGTTGTTATAACCATCGCTGGGATTGATTGCCCATGGAGACCACTTGCTGTTTACATGCGCCGGGTCAACCTTTATCCAGGTTTCAATGGTGGTGCCCTCAATAAAAGGATATTTGCAAACGTTGGTAGCGTCAATATATGTTGACCCATCAAAAGCAAATGCGTTTCCGGGGGGTGTCATTCGAGTGGCAACATGTCCGCTTGAACGCCCCCATTCATCATCGTGGGTGCGTGCGGTTACTTTGTAATAGTAAATGGTGCCCCGGCTGAGTCCGTCAACGGTATATTGTGTATTGCCATTGGTGGGCAAACCAAACTTCACGATGTTTTGAAAGTCGGGATCGGTAGCAATATCGATGTAATAATCCATCGCATTTTCAATGGGGAACCAGGAAATGGTGAAGTTATCGGTTCCCACTTCTGTAACATCAATGATAAGGGGTGTTTGCAATGCATCGCTGTTGCGCAGTCCTGCTCCATCTAAAAGTGTTGCTGTGTAAACGCCTGCCTGATCTTCCACCTGACCTCCCTGTACCTGATCAAAGGAGTAATACAGTTCCAGGTTTTCCTCGTTGCCGGAAAGGCCGGAGTTCATATTATCGATGATCTGCTGCAAGGTGCGTTCTTCTGTCCATACCCTGAACTCATCAATGTTTGCCCTGAGCTCACTGTCTGAGTTTATAAGCCCGATTGGTGTGTTGTAAGGTTTTCCTGTATCATGAAGTTCATCTACTTTTTTTCCATTAGCATAAATGGTAATCACCTCATTGGTATAGTTGAAAGTCATGGCAATATGGTTCCACTGACCTTGTTTCACAACTTTTCGTGTGTCACCTGCCGACCATTTTGTTCCGTTTCCAAAACCATAATGGATTCTGTCGTACTGAAAAAGATACAATGTGGGTGATCTCCGGCTGGTAGATACGCCATCAGGAGAACCACAGATGTTGTGCCATAAGTCATTTACAGCATCCTTGCCGGGATTGATCCAGAATTCAATGGTGAAATCTGTTCCTGTCAGTCTGGGACCATCGTTGATCTGCAACCTTTGTGAACCGCCAACTGTAAGCATATTGCCCGAGCTGGACTCAAATTGTTGTTCGTAGCATCCCATGTCCACAATACCGGCAAATATCCGTGGTTTTCCTTCAATGTCTACGGGTAGTGGTTCGCTGGTATCACCGTCATTATCAAGGTCATAAATATCTTCAGGGATGTACAGGTTAGAGCCACTGTTGTTCAGCGTTGAGTGCCCCCACAGTTCATAATTTCCCTGATTGGTTGGGGTTTCGTGGGTGTAAGGATGATCGGCATACAATGGATTTTCTCCAGTGTTACCATTATCATTTGATAAAGCATGACCCCGTGAGTTATAAAACTCGATCACACCACCATTGCTTGCATACTGGTCACCACCGTTATTGTATCCGATGATACTGTTGTAAAATCTCGCCAAAGAATTATCACCAGTAGCTATAACAGCCACTTCCTTCACGGGATTGTGGTTTTCATTGTTTACAATAGTCACATTGTAAAGGTCTGTTTGAGAGCCAGACATGATTGCAATAGCAGATCCCGTGTAATTGTTCACATTATCACCACATACGTTGCCGGAAAGCAGCACGTTAGTAAATTCCATGGAACTGTTATCTCTGGCAGCAACACCGCCACCAAAAAAATCAGCCACATTACCTCTGATACGTGTATTAGTAAGTCTGACGTTGCAATCGTGGATGGCTCCGATACCGCCACCCCATTCAAGGGCATGATTGTTGTCAATGATAGTATTGACCATATCCACATCACAGCCTTGGTGAAATACCACACCACCACCCCAGATATCGGCAGTGTTGGAAGTAAACTCTGAATCCTTTACAAATACCTTTGCTGCAGAAATGGATATACCGCCGCCATTGCCACCTTCAAGTGTCGCGTTGTTGCGAAATGTGCAATTATCCAATACTGATGTTTCCTCACCGCCTGCAATAAAAACTGCACCACCATACTTCGACTGGTTATTGTTGAATTCGCAATTTTTTAAAGATGCACTTGTTTCCATAAATGCGACTGCACCCCCATGAACAACTGAATAATTGCCACTAAACGAACAGTTTTCGATGATCATCGAACTTTGGTTGATATAAATGGCACCTCCCTGATCTTTGGCATAATTTCCACGGAATGAGCAGTTGGTCACTTTTGGCGATGCATCCTGACTGAGAAATGCACCCCCACTCATATAAGGGAATACATCATTGTCTGCATAGGCACCTGTAAGGATAAACCCATCCAACACCGCTGTGGTGTCGATGGTTGAACCCTGTGGAAAATAGAATAACTTCAGGGAGTTTCGTCCGTTGATCTTTGTATGATCGGTAACAAATCCCTCCGGTTCTATAATGTCATTCTGATCGATATCCCCACTCAAAATTGTTGGATTATTTTCAAAATCGCGTTGAGAAAGATCGGATTCATTACCTGTAAAACCACCATAGATGCTTACCCCGTTTTTCAGGGTAAAGTGGTTGAATTCCTCTTCGGGTGCCCCCACCGCGTAATTGGGTTGAGATGTGGGGTAGTAAATACCCATAGCAACCCAGATCTGGTCGCCGGGTTGAGAGGCCCGCACCGCTTCTGTGAAGTCGGTAAAAGCGTCCTCCCATGTTGTACCATCGTTGTTGCCCCAGGCATCGCTTTTTACGTAAATGGTGTTTTGTGCCACCAACGTAAAAAATGAAAGGCAAACAACCATCATTACCATTAAGAGTCGTTGAATTGTCATAATGTACTGGTTTTAAAATAAATAAATCCTTTTATTATTGAACTGTAAACGTGCTGATTTACTTTTCACCAGGGCATAAGATACCCTGCTGCATTATTGGTTGCAGCAGCAGGGATAATTTGAAAGAGGATTTGATTCTACTATTAGTTTTGAAAGGTAAGAAAGGATGATGAAATCAAATTCATCTGTAAAAAAAGTGGATTGATTGAAAAATACTAATTTCAGGTGGGCGAAAACTTTTTTTGTTAATATTCGTTAAAAGGCATTCACAGTCAATTGATATTGGTGGAGTGGCAACTGATCTTATATCAGTCCTTTTACTTCGTCCTCGCTAATGTTTAGGATATCTGCTATTTCTTCAGGGTTAAGACCTTTTGCAGCCATGCGTTTGATGGCCAGGGTGAGTTGGGTTTGTGCTTTTTCTCTCTCCTTTTCTGCTTTTTCTTTCTCTTTTTGTGCTTTTTCTTTCTCCTTTTGTGCTTTTTCTTTCTCTCTTTGCGCTTTTTCTTCTCGTTGTCTGGCTTCATTCCTCTTTTGTACCTCTTCCTCTAATCTTTGCAACGTTTCAGAATTTTTCTCTGTAAGATTTTTATTGATGATTTTCAGATCATCCAGGGCGGCTTTTTCCACACGAATGGCATCCCAGTATTTTTCGTAATACAGCAATTCTTTTTCGGTAAAAGATGCTGAACTCACATACTCAAGCGCTTCGGCAATCTCTTCCACCTCTAAAAGTTCTTCTGATATCTCCTGGGTGTTTTCATCTATTTCGGTAAGAAAACGAAGCCACAGTTGCATGATCTTCTTTTCTGTAAAGCTTTTGGCCTTAAATTTTGGCAACTCCAGGAATATCAACTCCAAACCTTCAATATGCTCGTCGTTATGTTCGGTATGCACAAAGCGGTAATGATGATAATAAGTATTCTCCAACTCTTTGGAGGTGTGAAAAATATCATCAACCAGACTCAGTCCATAAACCGGTTTTAACTCTCTGTATTTACCACCGCCCTGGAGTTGCTTTACGTAGGCTTTTCCGGTATTAAAAAGCATTCGCTGTTTGAAAGCACTTGTCCAGTACATTTGCATCTCTACGATAAAGTACCGCCCTCTGTTGTCGGTGCAATGCACATCTACTACTGATCGTTTCAGACTGGGAAGTTCAGGTATCAGCTCAGGTTGGAGATATTCGACGCTCTCAATGTATTGTTCGGGGTCGAGAGGCAAAACAGCATTGAGAAAACTTTTAATAATATGTGGGTGCTCCCCGAAGATCCTGCGGAAGGTAAGGTCGTTTTTAGGGTCTAAATATTTGTTTTTCCTGGGATTGGCAATCATGATACAGGTTATTTAGATACAAAGATAGGTTTTTTTTTGTTTGGGTATTTGGGTTTTTGGGGCTGAAAATGGGGTCATTTAAGCCTGCATTGATGACAGGACATGCCCTGTCCCTGCGACATGCCCTGTGCCTGCGCCAAACAAAAAAACCATGACCCGAAACAGGTCATGGTAAAAGCAATTCATTTCAATTTTTTTTAACCTATTTCCGTTTTATCATTTTCTTAAAAGTCCTCCACTGGAATGGGTACTCCAAGTTGCCGGATGTAATTATCCAGTTCCAATTGATCTTTCATCCTGATATTGGTCGCAAAGTCGTTTAACCCCTCATAATACTGTTCTGCTTTTTCATAATTACCAATGAGTTCATAGCAGATACCAATACATTGAGCCAGTTCCTGCGATTGTTTTTCTTCATATAATTTCAGATAAAACGCACCAAGTTCCTTTACTTTCTTTTCCTTCAGGTATTTACTCATTTCTTTGTATTGAGATTTCAATTCTTTATCTTTTATTTTGATTTTTGGCATTTTCACCCAATACCTATCATAATCGGTAATGTCTGTGTAAGTGTACAACCTGTTCCTTACTTCTTTAAGTGTATTTTCTTCTAAAACCACCTTCGATTTTAGTTCTCCTTTGTCAGAAGTTTCAGAAAATTCTTCATGTATCACTGTATCGGTTGCAGAGGTTCCGTCTTTATAATTGAAGTGAAAGACCAGGTTCAGATCGGCAGAATTTTTCACCCTGATCTCAAAATACGGGACGCGGGATGCATAGGAAGTTGATCTTTCCAGAAAAGATTTTTCAATCACTTCAGAATTGTTATTGTAAACATATTCGCCGCTTACCACAACATCAGCTTCTTGCTTGTTCTCCGCAGGTACAAAAATTTTAGTATCCTTAGATAAGTAAGTATCTTTTGGTTCTGATAAATAATCTTTAACGACTTGACCAAAATCCACATCGTTATTGCTTCCTTTGTTTTCAAACTTATCTACAAATATTTTATGTCTAAGTGGCGTTTCACGTTGTAGTGACCACTTAGAAAATTCGCCTTGCTGGGCAAAGGATAAAGTGGTAGTAAATAAGCAAAGAAATGTTAGTATGATAATTCCTCTTCCTGAAGCATATCCTCTTGATACATTGTTAGAATTCTGATCACATGCTTTTAAGGTTTCTTCAGGTTTCTGCACGAGTACTTTTATTTGCTTTTTATGTCGATTTTTCATATTGTTATTTTTTTTTGAATTTTAAAACCTCCGGGATATTGCCGTCTTTTTTAAAAACCAGGATCATGCACATGGCATTTCCAAAATGATTCTCAAAATATTTGATTCAAAGATGAATTTATAACCCGGTACCATGTTAGAATCTTTTAAGCGAGGCAAAACATCCTTTTTGCAAGGTTTCAATTTTGATTCATTAATAGACATAATAGAGTTTCCATCTGGCTGCCTCGGGCATTGATGAGGTCCTTTTCAGATCTCCTTCCTGGTCGATGGTCAGGTAATTATTGTCATATTTGCTTTGAAATATCACTACATCGTCTATTACCTGCACTTTCCATTGTTTGTCAATGTCATTAACTACGAAACGTCCTCTACCGAAAAAGATATCCCCTTCGTTTCTATTATTTTCCAGTACCCAGTCTTCGGAAGGTACTTCAGTAGTATGAAGAACAAGATCGCGTGGAGCACCAGTTGCCAGAGATGCAGCATTGGCGGGCAGATCGACAGAAAAATAACATTCGGGCATTTCACCACCGGGAGTAAACTTTACCGGTTGTTTTCCCAGAGCATAACCTGTGTTTTCATTCACCAGAATAAACTTCGTGTACTTTTTAGCCACAAGATCTTTCTGCGAAGTATGTATGTTTGATAACTGAGCAAATGAAGCAGCACACAATGACAAGGTTATGAAAAGAATAAATATTGATCTTAGCATAATATTTTGTTTAAAGTGTTTTAATGTGTGATTTTGATTTTTACCTGGTAGCAATTGATCCATGAGAAGAAAAAACGATCCCCGGAAGATAATCCGGGGAACGTTATACAACAACATGATAATTAGTATTTAAAAGAGCGTTGGGCAACATAAGGACCTATTTTCATTTCAATCCAGTTTCCTTGTTCGTCATACTTAAACTCACATTCCCATTCTTCATCTTTCTGGATATCAAATCCCTGAGTGGTAACATCACCCACTGCACGTCCATTGTTTTTGTAGTAATTGGAGAAGAATTCATTGACACTAACACTTGATTCCACATCCAAATCACCTTTCAGATGAAACTTGTAGTTGATTTTTGTTGGATTGCCGTGTTCATCTACATCTACAAAATTCACTTCTCTCAACATTTTATCTGCATTGAATTTTTGTGTTCTGTGCGATAAAAGGCCAGAAAAACTGGTTGTGGTGCTTCCGTCCCATGACCAGTTGGTTAAAACACCATTTTCATTGATGTTTGCCATTGTGGAGAATGAGGATTTGGTGTCTGCTCTCTTGGCTTCCAATCCATTAGAAACAAGCATATCTTTGAATATTGCATTCATTTTGAAGTAGTCGGAATCACCTCTAAAATAGATATTGCCATCCAGGTCAACCTGAAGTCTTACTTCCTCATTAGATGTTCTACCATCCAAAAATCCACCACCTTTTGTAATGTCATCTGCTTCTCCTTCTGTTGCAGCTGCCAGCGGATCATAAATATGATTCATGGAATAATTTGTTGACTCATTCCATAGGTTACCAGAACTGATATATACATAATCACCGGTTTCTTCATCATATTGTGGTCTGATGGGCTTGGTGGAAAGTTTTTGTTTACTTCCATCCTCTGCCAACATTGTTTGTTTTGCATTGAACACCCTGATTCTTCTTTGGCGGTCAAAGTCAATATCAAACTCTATAGGTTCACTACCATTTTTGGTTATTGTACCTTCCATTTTCTTGGGATCGCCGGCAAAATCATTAAGAGGGAGGAATTGGAACGGGTAGTCAATCTCAAAAAGCTGACACAAAAGATCGTTGTGGGCATAAAAATCAGTGAATTTTGCTAAATCGCGGTTGATGGTGTAGAAGAGTTTTTCATACCTTTTTGCACCGGCGGGGTAGAAATTCACAAAACTGTTGATATTGTTATACTGTTCATATTTTTTCTGGTCTTTCATGCCAATGAAGAGTCCCTTGCGTTCTTCTTTGGGCAATGTACCTGCCAGGAATCTGTTCCAGCGATCCATTTTATCGAGTGTTTCACTGATCTCTTCTGCATATTTTTTATAATACTCCTTTGCTTTTTCAGGTTCTTCTAACCATGCATAGCTAACGGAGAGATTATGATACGCTACCCACCGGGTTTTTTCATTGGTTTTGGAGATATCTTTTTCCAGCAGAGAAGCAAACTCCTGCACCTGAACTTTATCCTCTTTGCTCAGCAACAATCCTTTTTTATTTTCAAAAATACTCAGGATATCTTTGATCATTTTTTTGGTAGACTTGCTTTGCTTCACCACACCCAGTTTAATGGGAGCATCAAACTGTCCGAAACCATAGCGGGCGTATACCTGTTGGCGCACTTTGTTATATGCCTTGTTGATGCCAATTTCTTCGGCCACCGTTAAAGCATCATTATCGCCTTCTTCGCTTACGGTAATGCTTCCTATACCACCAGGCTCCGGTGGGGTGTAATTTTTCGTTTTTTGTATTCCCGACAATACGCCCATATTTTCTTCAATCACTACATTTCCACGGGGATCGCTGACTTTATAGCGGCAATTTACATAATAAGGCACGTCATAGAATCCATTTTTGTCGGGTTCGGTAGGCATGCGTGTGCCCGGGTTGGGATCCTGCTCATTTAAAACAAAGATCTCTACCATCACAGCATTGTCATTTTCAGGTTCTGCGATAATGTAGCTGGGTACAAAACCCCAAACGGCAAAGCGTCCTTTTTCATCGGTAAATTCACGTGTGGCAGCTTCCATTTTTTTCACCATGGAAAGACCTTTGTTGGCGGTATTGGCAACCGCTTCTCCCAGTGCACCAAATTTAGAACCCATTGCAGAATTTTTCTCCTGCTGTGCTTCCATTTTGGCTTGTTCAAGTTGCTCATCATGTGACAAATACACATCTGCACGGGCAAATTCTACTCCATTTGCAGGGGCCTGAAAATAAGAGATTGATTCAGGTCCTTTAAGTCTTTGCGACTTTACACTCATTGTTGTTGCCAACAACAGGGCAACAGAAATTAATAATAACTTTTTCATTTTACAAAAGTTTTAATGAATAGATGTTTTCAGTGTTTTTAGTGTTTTTTTCAATCGGTTGAGTACCGTTGACAAAATGGGTAAAAATGTGATCCTGCTCCATGCAGGATCAACATTTTACCCGCTATTTGCTTTCCTCAGCTTTTTTTAAAGAACACTGTTTTCAATGGACGGGTTTTACCCCGGTTTTTAATCAATTTACTTTTTTATTCAATGAATTTCAATATTCCTGATATGGTATTAAAAAAAATTCATTTTTTGTGTTATTGCTTTTGATTTTTTAGTTTTTACAATGCATTAAGCATGCACAAAGATTCTTCAATGATTTTAGTTATCGTAATGAACGGTATATACAGGTTCATAACCAGAAAGCAGTGGCCCAATTTTGAGTTGGATTACCTGCTCTACATACTCATCTTCGGTACCCCATTCTTCCGTTCCCAGGTCGTACGTATTTATTTCAGTGGCTCTATGTGCCTCTAAGTCGGGATCGTAAGTGTATTCCTGCACTTTTACCTTAATGGGGTGTTCCGAACCACTCATTACAGGTACATAGTCAGAAAACTGGTTCAGAGAAACGTTTTCAATTTTCTGATCACCTACGGTAAATTCAATTACATCATATTTCAGAAAAGGGAACCCTAAAAGTTCATTTTCCATTCTGTTGTAAAGGCGTACCTGGTACTCTACTGATTCTTCCTCGCAGGAGGTGAAGGTCATAGTCAAAAGCATCATAGCAAAGATTGCTGTTACTGTTCTCATTAATTTGTTCATAGTCTGAATTTTTAAAGTTTAATAATTATAATCTGATTGTCATTTTATTTGTTGCAAATGCAAAGTAGTTTTGAAATAATTTGATTAAAAAAATTAAAAATAATTACCATTAGACTGTATATCAGAATATTAAATTGGATTTTTTCATCCGGATGAGTAGATATTCCCTGAAATATCTGCAGATTAGATGGGTTTATTTATCCCTGATCGCCTCACGACAAGAATCCAACAGGTTTACTTTTTTTCAATGCCTTTTAAGAAACATGGCAGAAAAGCCATAAAATGATAGGGTAAAACATCTCTCTTTTCCTCAGGATTTTCATGATCGTGGGTAATTTGCGCTACCATTAAAACCATAGAGGTGCATGCCGGGCAGTTTTTCAAATGTTGACGGCAATTATGAGGTAAAAGAGGAAATTTATTTTCAAGAATGGCTTCGGCGCATCTTGCCATCTGCTGATCTGATAAATGAGATTTTGCAACCATATATAGTATGTCTTAAATGCCTATAAAAAAAATAAAAAACAATCGTGTTTTTTTATCATTTAATAGGTTGCAAAAAAGGATTGATTTTGAAATAAAAAATAAATAATTCCGGGAAGTTTCTTTGGGTGGTCGACTATTTTCTTGTGTTCATGGAGGTTTGGCGGGTGTTTAATTTTTTGAGATGAAGGGTGAGGTTAAGGTTGAGAACGCCACACTACTACCCTTTATAACCTATTGCACGTTCCAGATTCAGCACCTCCTCAATTTTGGTATCATTGAAGTAGGTTCGGGCCAAGTTGGCTTCGAGAACATCAGCGCCGGTAAGGTTGGCACCCGATAAATTGGCTTTAAATAAATTAACACGGGTAAGATCTGCATAACTAAGTTCGGTGTTCGACAGGTCTGCGCGGGTAAAGTCGGCATCTACCGCAATAATCTTATACAGATTGGCGCCTTCCAGATTTGCGTCCGAAAAGTCGGTTTCTGTTAGTTGCGCATAACTAAGGTCGGCACGGGCAAGTACACTCCCATCAAACGTAGCTCCGGTAAGCATAGCCCCACTGAGATTAGCATTGGCCAAAAAAGCGCCCGATAGATTAGCACCCTCAAGGTTAGCGCCCCGCAGATCAGCCTTCGAAAAATTTGCACCCGACAGATCGGATCCAGAAAGGTTACAACCCGTTAACACAGCACCCCGCAAATTAAGAGGACGATAGGAGTCTCCAACTGAACTATGGGCGATCAATACCCAAAGATCCCTGTCTGTAAGCAATCTGTCATCTTTTTCCTCCATATGGTTGTCAAATTTTTCGTTTCACCCACAAATTTATAATAAATATCAATGTTATGGTTGTGAAACCTGAAAGATTAAAACGATTGTTACTGTCGTATTAATAAACTACGATTTCATTTACAGATCACCCCGCTTTGTCGGAATTTTCTGAACAATTATTTTTCAAACAAAACTTTAAAAAGATAATCCATTCCAGGCAAAAGAAAAATATGTTGCTGCGGGAATTTAATCCAAAACTGCACGATCACGGGTCCAGGTTGTAGATCTTCCCATCCAACGCATACCCATCAAATAACCTTTTATATGCAGTTTGTTTTTTCCATCCATCCACATATAGGCTTCATAGGTTTTACCACTTTCAGGGTCATAAATTTTACCTTCCCCCCACTCTTTCTCTGCTGCATCATATTGAAATTCTTTCAACAAAACCAAACCTTTCAGGGGTCTGG
>Ga0102941_1000276_pt1 | contig 23347 bp, 22 predicted proteins | sample SalPonR2_C_D2_MG_FD_79281 | JGI IMG/M metagenome (GOLD analysis project Ga0102941, IMG submission 79281) | Salt pond soil microbial communities from South San Francisco under conditions of wetland restoration - Salt Pond MetaG R2_C_D2_MG | ecosystem: Environmental > Aquatic > Marine > Intertidal... | reverse complement strand
TCTCGCCCCCGGGGCCCATGAAGTTCATGGCCGGGGACGGGCAGATGGGCGCACGCCTCGACCTCTTTAGCGGGTTGTTTAGCGTGGCCCGCAATCCGGTTCACAAATCGCCACGTGGTGCGTCGGCGATACGGTCTCGCCCAGGCCCGGTCAAGGCCAATTGTCGGCGTGCCGCCTGTCACCGTCGGGTCACGTTACCGAACTGTCGTGGTTGCGTTACCGACATGTTGCGGAACCCTCGTATCTGCCCACCAGATCATGATGGGGCGGGCTGGCGGATGGCGCTTCTCAGTGTGAATGCGGCGCAGGGCGCGGCGGGGCATGTCCCGGCGGGCGAGCTTTCACTTTCCGATGCGCTCAAGGCGCTGGCCCCGGGGCGGTCGGTCACGATCATGATCCACGGCTACCGGTTCTGTCCGTCCAGCCCCGAACACGATCCCCATCGCCACATCCTCAGCGTCACCCCACGCCCCGACTGCTGGAAAGCCGTCAGCTGGCCGCGCCACCTGCATCTCGACCGGCCCGGCGCGGCTCTGGGCATCGGCTTTGGCTGGCCTGCCACCGGTCCCCTGCCCCGCGTCGCCCGCCGCGCCCACGAGGCGGGGCGACAGCTGGCGCGGATGATCGGCGCCATCCGTGCCGCGCGACCCGATGTGCCGGTCAACCTCGTCGCCCATTCGCTGGGCGCGCGGGTCGCGCTGACGGCGCTCGAGACCGCGCCGCGCGGGGCCGTGGCCCGGATGATCCTGATCTCGGGGGCGGAATACAGGGCGGCGGCCGAACGCGCGCTGTCGTCTGCGGCTGCAGCGCGCTGCCAGGTGCTCAACGTCACCAGCGGCGAGAACGCGGCGTTCGACCTTATGTTCCGGCTGGCCGTGGCGCCGCCCGATCCGTTCGACCGGCCGCTTTCGGCGGGGCTGGGGCACCTGCCCCGCTGCATCGACCTCGCCATCGACGACGACGCGACCCGCGCGGCGTTGCAGGCCCTTGGCCACAAGCTCCGCGCGCCCGCGACGCGCATCTGCCACTGGTCCGGCTACATGCGCCCGGGGCTGTTCGCGGTCTACCGCCGGATGCTCGACCTCGACAACGCGGGGTTTGCCCGGGATCTGTCGGAGGCGCTCGGCCCGCCTTCCGAACTCGCCGCACCAGGCCCCGGGGCACGCCGCCGCGCTTTTGCCCGCATCAAATGCGGGCTGACGATTGCAGCCTGGCCCGGCCGATCACAGGTGTAGGGGCAGAGACAGGCGAGATTCCGTTGCCTGTGACGGCTCCGTCTGGTTTTTGAAACGGAACGCGCCTATCGTGACTGCAAAACGAGCGCGACGACCCTCGGGGATGGTATGAGTTCAAGCTTTCTGCAAGGTGTGGCCTTCTTCGCCCTGAGCGTGATCATTCTGGCGTCCGCCTTCGGCGGATTCGGAGTGCTCTGAGCCATGGCGAAACGGTATGGCGGACAGCACAGCCCCACGGGCCAGCGCCCCGGCGCGGCCCCGCGCGACACGGTAACCGCCGAACGGCTGGAAGTGCCCAGCTTCAAGGGCCGCACGCCCATGCGCCACGGCGCGAAGATCAACATGCTCTTCGTGCTGCCGGTGATCGCGCTTGGCGCGACGCTGTTCTCTTTCCCGCCGGTGACCGAACTGGCCACGGAGCTTGCCGGGATCGCGGCGCTTTTTCTCGGCGCGTGGCTGACGCGCGACGGGGTGCGTGCCGAGGATGCGTTCAACGAGCGCAAGGTCGCCCGCCGCCCCGCCATCCCCCGCAAGATCTTCGGGTCGGTCGCCACGGGGCTGGGCACCGGGCTTCTGGTCTTCGGCGGCGCCTGGGTCCTGCCCGCCGCCATCGTGATCGGCGTGATCGCGGCCGCGCTCCACCTTGTCTCCTTCGGGCTCGACCCGATGCGCGACAAGGGGCTGGAGGGCGTCGACCGGATGCAGACCGACCGCATCGCGCGCAAGATCGACGAGGCCGAGGGCGTTCTCGACGAGATGTCGGACGCCATCCGCCGGGCCCGCGACCGGCAACTGGAGAGCCGCGTCGAGACCTTCCAAGGCACCGTGCGCCAGATGTTCCGGCAGGTGGAGGCAGACCCCCGCGACCTGACATCGGCGCGCCGCTATCTCGGCGTCTACCTGCAGGGCGCCCGCGACGCGACGGTGCAGTTCGCCGACCTTTACGGGCGCAACCGCGATCCGAAGATCCGCGGCGATTACATGGATTTCCTGGACGACCTGGAAAACAACTTCGCCAAGCGCACCCGCGCGATGCTGACAGATGACCGGTCCAATCTCGATATCGAGATCGAGGTACTGAGGGAGCGGCTCAACCGCGAAAACCTGCACATAGAGGAATGAGGACAGATGAGTACAAAAACCCGCGAACAGGCCGAAGAGGTCGCGAAATTGGTGGATGAGCTGAACGCCGTCGTCCTGCCCGAACCCTCGGCCGACCTCGTGCCCCTGCCCCAGGCGGACGCGCCGACCGCCGAGGAAATCAGCCGCCGCGTGGCCGAGATCGACATGACCGACACCAATTCCATCGTGTCCTTCGGTTCCGCCGCGCAGGCGGAACTGCAGCAGATCAGTCAGTCGATGCTGCAAGGCGTGAAGAACAAGGATGTCGGTCCCGCGGGCGACTCCTTGCGCGAAATCGTCGGCACCATCCGCGGCTTTTCGGTCGATGAGCTCGACCCGAACCGCAAGCAGTCGTGGTGGGAGCGTCTCTTTGGCCGGGCCAAGCCGCTGCATGACTTCATTGCCAAGTTCGACGAGGTGCAGGACCAGATCGACAAGATCACCGACAATCTGCTGCACCACGAGCACACGCTGATGAAGGACATCAAGTCGCTCGACAAGCTCTATGAAAAGACGCTCGATTTCTATGACGAGTTGGCGCTCTACATCGCCGCCGGCGAAGAAAAGCTGCGCGAACTGGACGAGGAGACGATCCCCGCCAAGGAAGCCGAGGTGCAGGCCGCGCCCGAGGACGGTCAGGTCATCAAGGCGCAGGAGTTGCGCGACCTGCGCGCCGCGCGCGACGACCTTGAGCGCCGGGTGCATGATCTGCGGCTGACGCGTCAGGTGACGATGCAGTCGCTGCCCTCGATCCGGCTGGTGCAGGAAAACGACAAGAGCCTCGTGACCAAGATCAACTCGACGCTGGTCAACACTGTGCCGCTGTGGGAAACCCAGCTGGCGCAGGCGGTGACGATCCAGCGCTCGACCGAGGCCGCCAAGGCCGTGCGCGAGGCCACCGACCTCACCAACGAGCTTCTGACACAGAACGCCGAGAACCTGCGCGAGTCTAACCGCATGGTCCGCGAGGAGATGGAGCGCGGCGTCTTTGACATCGAGGCGGTGAAGAAGGCGAATGCCGAGCTTGTCTCGACCATCGAGGAAAGCCTGCAGATCGCCGACGAAGGCAAGCGTCGCCGCGCCGAGGCCGAGGTCGAGATGCAGAAGATGGAAGCCGAACTTCGCGACACGCTGGCCTCCGCATCGGCCCGCAGGCCGACCGCAGACACGCCGCCCCCCGCATAGGGCGGTGCCTGATCCGGAGACAAGGGTCACCTGATGAACGACCGGTCAGCATGGGACCTGCCCGCCCTCTCCCGTCTGGGACGCAGGGTGGCCTTCGCCGTGCTGGCCGGCGCGCTGACGGGCTGCGTCGCCACGCCGCTCGCGCCGCCGCCTCCCCCCGAACCGATCGAGGCCGCCCCAGAAGGCCCCTCGGCGGAAAGCCGAAGCTTCGCGCGCTACTACGCGTCGGTCGAGGCGCGGCTGCTCGACGACGGCCTTCTGCGGACCGACGGGGGTGGCGCGGACACCCCCTTCACCGCGCGAGATCTGGTGGAAAACTTCGAGCGCATCGCGCTTTACGACGAATACACGCTCTCGGGGGGGCGCTTCGTCGCGCAGCAGACGCCCTCGCGCCTGCGCCGCTGGGACCAGCCCGTGCGCATCGAGGCCCATTTCGGCCAGACGGTGTCCGAGGAACAGAAGGCCATCGACCGGGCGGAACTGTCCCGATACGCCGCCCGCCTCGGCCGCGTCGCGCGCCATCCGATCCGGACCGTGGGCTCGGGCGGCAATTTCCATGTGCTCTACATCAACCGCGACACCCAACGGCAGGTGGGCGATCTCGTGCGCGACCTCGTGCCGGGGATCAGCGCGGCGACGGTCGCCGAAATCGAGCGTCTGCCGCGCTTCACCTTCTGCTCTGTCTACGCGTTCTCGCAGGCCGGCGGCGGGTCCACCTATGTCGCCGCCATCGCCATCATCCGCGACGAGCATCCGCCGCTTCTGCGCCGCTCCTGCGTGCACGAGGAAATCGCCCAGGGTCTGGGCCTGCCCAATGACAGCCCTGCCGCGCGTCCCTCGATCTTCAACGATGACGAGGAATTCGCGCTTCTGACCCGGCATGACGAGCTTTTGCTGCGCATCCTCTACGACCGCCGCCTGACCCCCGGCATGCGTCCCGACGAAGTGCGCCCGATCGTGCGCCGGATCGCCGAGGAACTGGTCGGCGGGCCGTCATGACATGACCGCCGCCGCCGCAGCCCTGCCGCTCGCCATCGTTCTGGCCGCGATGGGATGGGCGCATCTCTCGGCCGCGAAGGCCGGGGCGATCGGGCTGGCCGTGGCGCTGGCCATCGTCGTCGTGGTCTTCGCCCCGCACGAGGGCGGCACGATCCTGACGCTTGCCGGCGCGGGGGCGGAGGCGCTGAGTTCCACCGCCACGATCCTCTGGATCGTCCTGCCGGCGCTGGCGCTCTACGAGTTTCAGGCCGAGGTCGGCGCGCTGGAACGCATTCGCGTGGCGCTGACCGGCCTGACCGGAGACCGCCGCATCCAGGCCATCCTGATCGCGTGGTTCTTCGGCCTCTTCATGGAGGGCGCGGCGGGCTTCGGCACGCCCGTGGCGCTGGCCGCGCCCCTGCTGGCGGGCCTCGGCTATCCGCCCGTGCGCGCGGTGATCCTCGCGCTTCTGGGCCATGCGGCGGGCGTATCCTTCGGCGCGGTGGGCACGCCCACGCTGGCGCAGATCAACCTCACCGGGCTCTCGCCCACGGCACTGGCGGGATCGGCGGCGCTGATGCACGCCATCGTCTCGCCGCTCCTGCTGATCGCGACGGTTCGGCTGGCGGGCGAAGGCCGGCTCAGCGCCTCTGACATCGGCTGGACCCTGCTGGCCTGGATCAGCTTCGCGGTGCCCTCCGTCGCTTTGGCGGCGCTGGCGGGGCCGGAACTTCCCAGCCTCGGCGGCGCGCTGATCGGGCTGATCGTTTTCGCCATGGTCCTGCGCCGCAAAAAGGGTGGCACCCTCCCCGATATGGCCGCGCTGGCCCGCGATCTCGCGCCCTACGCCGCCATTCTGGCGTTCGTGCTTGCGACGCGGCTGATCGGCCCGGTGCAGGAGACGCTGAGCGGCCTCGCGGTCTCCTGGTCGCTGGAGGACCGTTTTTCGGGCAGTTTCGCACCACTCTATCACCCCGGCACGCTGCTTTTCGCAGGGCTCGGCCTCGGCGCGCTGGCGACGGGACGGACAGGCGCGCTCCGGCCCGCGCTTTCGGGCGCGCTGGCGCGTATCGGCCCCGTGGCGCTGGCGCTTCTGGCCATGCTGGCGCTCAGCCGCGTCATGGTCCATGGCGGCCTGATCTCGGCGCTGGCCGAGGCCGCCGCGACGACAGGCGCGTTCTGGCCGCTGCTGGCGCCGCTCATCGGCGTCTTGGGCACCTTCGTCACCGGCTCGGCCACGGCGTCGAACATCCTGTTCACCGAGTTCCAGACCAGCGTGGCCCAGACGCTGTCCCATCCGCCGGTTGTGCTGGCCGCGGCGCAGGGCTTCGGCTCGGCCATCGGCAACATCGTCGCGCCGCACAACATCATCGCGGGTTCGGCCACCGTGGGCATCGTCGCGCGCGAGGGCGAGGTCCTGTCGAAAACCCTCGGCCTGTGCCTCGCCGCCTCGCTGATGGGCGGCGCGCTGACTTTCGCGGCCACGTGGCTCTTCCCCATCTAGCGCGAGGGGGGCAAAGCCCTTACTCTGCTACCCGACAAGTATCGTGCAGAGGTATGCCCATGGTCTTCAACTTCCTGTCCGGCCAGTTCATCGACGTCATCGAATGGACCGACGACACCCGCGACACGATGGTGTGGCGCTTCGAGCGCTACGGCAACGAGATCAAGTATGGCGCGAAGCTCACTGTGCGCGAGGGGCAGACGGCGGTCTTCATCCACGAAGGCCAGTTGGCCGACATCTTCACCCCCGGTCTCTACATGCTCGAGACCAACAACATGCCGATCCTCACGACGCTGCAGCACTGGGACCACGGGTTCAAATCGCCCTTCAAATCCGAGATCTACTTCGTCAACACGAACCGCTTCACCAACCTCAAATGGGGCACGAAGAACCCGATCATGCTGCGCGATCCGGAGTTCGGGCCGACCCGCATCCGCGCCTTCGGCACCTACACGGTGAAGGTCGCGGACGCGGGCCGCTTCATGACCGAGATCGTGGGCACGGATGGGGAGTTCACGACCGACGAGATCACCTTCCAGATCCGCAACGTCATCGTGCAGGAATTCAGCCGCGTGGTCGCGGGCTCCGGCATCCCGGTGCTCGACATGGCCGCCAATACGGGCGAGTTCGGCAAGCTGGTGGCCAGCCGCATCTCCGAGACGATCGCGCAGTACGGCCTGACCCTGCCCGAGCTCTATATCGAGAACATCTCGCTGCCGCCCGCGGTCGAACAGGCGCTCGACAAGCGCACCTCGATGGGCGTCGTGGGCGATCTGAACAAGTACACCCAGTTCTCGGCCGCCGAGGCGATGCAGGCCGCCGCCTCCGCGTCGGGCGATGGCGGCACCATGGGCGCGGGCCTCGGTGCGGGCCTCGGCATGGCGATGGGCAACATGATGACGGGCGCCGGCGGGCCCCTGGGCCAGGCGCAGCATCAGCCGCACCAGCAGGCGCATCAACCGGCCGCGGCCCCCCCGCCGCCGCCGGTCGAACATGTCTGGCACATCGCCGAAAACGGCCAGACGAGGGGACCGTTCTCCAAGGCCGATCTCGGCCGCATGGCCGCTGCGGGGGAGCTCACGCGCGAGACCCATGTGTGGACCGCCGGTCAGGACGGCTGGATGCAGGCCGAGGACGTGACGGAACTCGCGCAGCTCTTCACGGTGATGCCGCCGCCACCGCCGCCACCGCCCGCGGGGTAAGGCACGCCTGCAGGGCGTTTCAGGTCTCGTCGCCCAAAACCTCACCATCGTGAGTCGGGGACCGGGTCAAGGAGGCCGCGAGGCCCCGCCGAAGGCGGCTTGTCCTTGAGGCGGTCCCCTGCCCGCATCCCACCATCGACAGGGCCTGTTTGATGGCACAGCTGCCAGCAAACGGCCTCCCGGCAGAAAGGCCGCCACCCGCCCCGCCGTGCTCTCGCCGCCGATTTGCGCGCCGCCGCGCGGCAAAGCCGCGCCGCGCCCAACCCATGGCAGGCCGCAAGGCCGAATGGGGCGGGAGCGCCCCCTTCCCCCTTGATCGCGGCCGCCCGAGACAGGACAAGGGGACGAGAGCAGCCCGAAGGCCATCCCATGTCCGAGACCGCCCCGTTCGGCACCGCAGCCCCCGAGGACGCACATCGCTTCCCCTGCGACCAGTGCGGCGCGGACATGCGCTTCGCGCCGGGGCAGAACAAGCTGATCTGCGATCATTGCGGCAACGAGAACGAGATCAGCGATGACGTGGAAGGTGCGGGCCCATGGGACAGCGCCGAGGGTGGCATCCGCGAGCTGGATTTCCGCAGCGCGCTGCGCGACAGGCTCAACGCCGCCGAGATGGAGGAAACCCGCGTCCTGCACTGCGACAATTGCGGCGCGCAGGTCACGCTGGCCTCCGAGGTTCACGCCAAGGAATGCCCGTTCTGCGCCACGCCCGTGGTGACCGACACCGGCACGCACCGGCATATCAAGCCGCAGGGGCTCGTGCCCTTCCAGCTGTCCGAACGGCAGGCTCATGACGCGATGAACCGCTGGCTCGGGCGGCTGTGGTTCGCCCCCAACGGCCTTTCGGACTACGCCAGGAAGGGGCGCAAGATGGACGGCATCTACGTGCCCCACTGGACCTATGACGCCGACACCCGCACCCGCTACACCGGCCAGCGCGGCACCGCCTATTACGTCACCGTGCGCGGCAAGGACGGCAAGACGCAGCGCGTACGCAAGATGCGCTGGACGCCGGTCTCGGGCCGGGTGGCGCGCTTTTTCGACGACGTGGTGGTCCTCGCCTCCCGCTCGCTGCCCAAGCGGTTCACCGACGCGCTGCAGCCCTGGGGGCTGGAGGCGCTGACCGAGTACCGGCCCGATTTCCTCTCGGGTTTCCGGGCCGAGGGCTATACCGTCGATCTCGACGATGGCATGGCCGAGGCGCGCGCGATCATGGACGCCCGCATCCGCCACGATATCGCCCGCGACATCGGCGGCGACGGCCAGCGGATCGGCCGGGTCGACACGCAGGTGTCGGACGTCACCTTCAAGCACATCCTCTTGCCGGTCTGGGTCGCCGCCTACCGCTACCGTGGCAAGCCCTACCGCTTCGTGGTGAACGGCCAGACCGGCAAGGTGCAGGGCGAACGGCCGTGGTCCGTCATCAAGATCGCGATCGCCGTCGTGCTCGCCATCCTGATCGGAGCCGCCGTCCTTTACGGGCTGCAACTGGCCGAGGAGGGCGGCATGGAGTTCGGCGCGGCGCCCGCCAGCGTGACGATCACGGACACGGTGTAAGGCTTTCGCCTCAGCCTTTGCCGATCTTCAGGTTGCGCGACGCGCCCGGACATCCACGCGACCAACCATCGCTGGTGACATCGCCCCACGTCCCTGCGGTGCGTCAAATCTCTGGCGGAGGCGCGCGTGCGCCGTTAGCAAGGGGGACACCAGAACGGGAGACTGGACCATGATCCTGTGCGCGGGCGAGGCCCTGATCGACATGCTGCCCCGCAAGACCGAGGCGGGCGAGGCCGCTTTCGCCCCCTACCCCGGCGGCGCGGTTTTCAACACCGCCGTGGCACTGGCACGGCTGGAGGTGCCGGTGAGCTTCTTCACAGGGCTCAGCGACGATCTTTTCGGCGAGCGGCTGTCGCGGTCGCTCACGGTCAACGGCGTGGATCAGAGCCTGATCGCGTGCTCGGCCCGGCCCACGACGCTGGCTTTCGTGACGCTGTCGGGCGGCAACGCAAGCTACACGTTCTACGATGAGAACACGGCCGGGCGCATGGTTTCCGAGGCCGATCTGCCCGCGATCCCCGAGACCGCCGAGGCGGGCTTTTTCGGCGGCATCTCGCTGGCCGTGGAACCCTGCGCGGAGGCCTATGCCACGCTTGCCGCGCGCATGTCCGCCGCAGGCAAGCTGGTGATGCTGGACCCCAATGTGCGCCCGGGTTTCATCGCCGACGAGGCCCGCTACCGGGACCGGATGCAGCGGCTTCTGTCGCTGGCCGACGTGGTCAAGGTCTCGGACGAGGATCTGGCCTGGCTCATGGGCGAGGGCGACACGGGCGTTCTGGCCGAGGCCGTGCGCGCCCACGGGCCCGCGCTTGTCCTCGTGACCCGGGGGGCCGAGGGCGTCACCGCGTATTTCGGGGGCGATCCCCTGCACCATCCCGCGCCGAGGGCGGACATCGTGGACACGGTGGGCGCGGGCGACACGTTCAATGCGGGCTTTCTCGCGGGGCTTTCCGATGCCGGCTGCCTTTCCGTCGACACGGTGCGCGCGGGCCTTTCCGACGACGCGCTGCGGACCGCGCTCGACCTCGGCGTTCGGGCGGCCGCCATCACCGTGGCGCGCGCGGGCGCCAACCCGCCCCGCCGCGCGGATCTGTCATGAGGGCGCTGGTCCAGCGCGTCACCTCCGCCGAGGTCGCCATAGAGGAATCTGTGGTGGGCCGCACCGGCCCCGGCATGCTGATCCTCGTCTGCGCCATGCAGGGCGACACGAAGGCCGAGGCCGAGAAACTGGCCGCAAAGATCGCGAAGCTGCGCATCTTTCATGACGAGGCGGGCAAGATGAACCGCGCGCTCACGGATACGGGCGGCGGCGCGCTGGTCGTCAGCCAGTTCACACTGGCCGCCGACACGCGCCGGGGCAACCGGCCGGGGTTTTCCGCCGCCGCCCCGCCGGAAGATGGCGAACGGCTCTATCTGCATTTCGCCCGCGCGCTGGCCGCTCTCGGCCCGAATGTCGAAACCGGCGTCTTCGGCGCGGAGATGGCGGTGACGCTGACAAATGACGGACCGGTGACAATATGGCTTGATACAGAGGCATAATGCCCAATAATTGTGCAAACCGCGTCAGATACCCCCTTGTGGGCCGTGGTACGCTGGCGCTCGCGCGCAGTTTTTGCAGCGTTAAGGGGGTTGGGGAGACACCGGTAGCGCATGCAGGACAAATCACCGTTCTTCGATGAAATGCTGGCCGCGGAGGACACCGCGCGCGTCCCTTATGCCGATTATCACGGCTGGTTCTCGGGCGAGGACCTGTCCGAGCTGCGCAAGAAATCCATCGAGGCCGAAACCTTCTTTCGCCGCACCGGCATCACCTTCAATGTCTATGGGGCGGCGGAGGCGGATGAACGCCTGATCCCGTTCGACATCGTGCCCCGCATCATTTCAGCGCGCGAATGGGCGCGGCTGACCCGCGGGATCGAGCAGCGGGTGCGCGCGATCAACGCGTTCCTGCATGATATCTACCACCGGCAGGAGATCCTGCGCGCAGGCCGCGTGCCCGTCGAGCTGATTGCGCGCAACGACGCCTTCCTGCCGCAGATGATCGGCGTCGCCCCGCCCGGCGGTGTCTACACCCATATCGTGGGCATCGACCTGGTGCGGACGGGCGAGAACGAGTTTTTCGTGCTGGAGGACAACGCCCGCACCCCCTCGGGCGTCTCCTACATGCTGGAGAACCGCGAGACCATGCTCCAGATGTTCCCGGAGCTGTTCACCCGCATCAAGGTTCAGCCGGTTCAGGATTACCCCGTGAACCTGCGCCGCTCGCTCGCGGCCAGCGCCCCCACCGATTGCTCGCCCGACTGCACCGTCGCGGTGCTTACGCCCGGCATCCACAATTCCGCATATTACGAACACGCCTTCCTCGCCGACCAGATGGGGGTGGAACTGGTCGAGGGGCATGACCTCAGGATCACCGACGGCAAGGTCGCCATGCGCACGACCGAGGGCTACAAGCCCATCGACGTGCTCTATCGCCGGGTGGACGACGATTTTCTCGACCCGATGAACTTCAACCCCGAAAGCACGCTGGGCGTGCCGGGGATCATGGATGTCTACCGCGCGGGCGGCATCACCATCGCCAACGCGCCCGGCACCGGCATCGCCGACGACAAGGCGATCTACAGCTACATGCCCGATATCGTGGAGTTCTACACCGGCGAGAAGGCGATCCTGAAGAACGTGCCGACCTGGCGCTGTTCCGAGCCCGAGGCGCTGTCCTACGTGCTCGACAACCTGACGGAACTGGTGGTCAAGGAGGTGCACGGATCGGGCGGCTACGGGATGCTGGTGGGCCCCGCGGCGTCGAAAAAGGAGGTTGCGGCCTTCCGCAAGAAGCTGCAGGCGCGGCCCGGCAACTACATCGCGCAGCCGACGCTGGCGCTCTCCACTGTGCCGATCCTGACCAAGGCGGGCCTCGCGCCGCGCCATGTGGACCTGCGCCCCTTCGTGCAGGTGCGTCCCGACGGCTGCACGATCACGCCCGGCGGGCTGACGCGGGTGGCGCTCAAGAAAGGCTCTCTGGTGGTGAACTCCTCGCAAGGGGGCGGCACCAAGGACACCTGGGTGCTGGAGGAATAAGGGCATGCTGGGCAAGACCGCAGGCGGGCTTTTCTGGATGTTCCGCTATCTCGAACGCTCCGAGAACACCGCGCGCCTGATCGAGGCGGGGTTTCGCATCGCGCTCACCCGGCCCGACGGGGCGGATGACGAATGGGCGAGCGTGTTGCAGACCGCCGCCGTGGCCGATGCCTATCACGAGCGGCACGGCGAGGTGGACGGGGCCAAGACCGTCGATTTCCTCCTGCGTGACAGCGCCAATTCCTCTTCGGTGTTGTCGGCCATCGCCGCGGCGCGCCAGAACGCGCGCATGGTGCGCACCGCGCTGACCCGCGAGGTGTGGGAGGCGGTCAACGACACCTACATGATCCTGAAAGAAGAACTGGCCCGGCCCGTGCGCACCCGCGACCTGCCCGAGAAGCTTGCCATGGTGCGCCAGCAATCGGCGCTGGTGCGAGGCGCGCTCCACGGTACGATGCTCAGAAACGACATCTTCGATTTCTGCAGGCTCGGCACCTTCCTTGAACGCGCCGACAATACCGCGCGCATTCTCGACGTGAAATACTACGTGCTCCTGCCCTCGATCAGCCAGATCGGATCGAGCCTCGACAATGTGCAATGGGAGACGATCCTGCGCTCGGTCGCGGGCCAGCGCGCCTATCGCTGGCTCAACAAGGGCGAAAGCAGCCCGATGGGCATCGCCGATTTCCTGATCTTCGACGGGCGGATGCCGCGATCGCTGCGATTTGCCGCCATGAAGATCGGCACCAACCTGACGTATCTGGAAAAGGCCTACGGCATGCGTCAGCCCAGCCATGACCAGATCGACGTGCTGACAACCCGGCTCGACACGATGACGATCGAGCGCGTCTTCGACGACGGGCTGCACGAGTTCATCACTGATTTCCTGACCGATATCTCGCGGCTCGGCGGCCAGATCGAAAGGGACTACCGGTTTCTCGGCTAGGCAACACATATGCACCTGAAGATCCTGCACACCACGACCTATCATTTCGACCAGCCGGTGGCCTACGGGCTGCAACAGCTGCGCCTGATCCCGAAAAGCCGCGCGGGACAGGTCGTCAGGCGCTGGCACATGGATATCGATGGTGGGCAGATGCAGACGGAGTTCAACGACCATCACCAGAACCGGGTGACGCTGATCTCCTTCGACCCGCACGCGACATCCATCGTCGTCCATTGCGAGGGCGAGGTCGAAAACGCCGACCTGCATGGTGTGATCGGCAAGCACGGTGGCTTCGCGCCGCTGTGGTACTTCCGCCGGTCCACCGAATTGACGCGGGCGGGCCCGAACGTCCGGCGCCTGATGAAGGGCCTGCGCGAGGAGGTGGCCGAGGATATCCCCCGCCTGCACGCGCTTTCGGCGCGGATCATCGCGGAGGTGCCCTACGTGGTCGGCGCCACCGACGCCTCGACCTCCGGCGAGGAAGCGATCGAGCAGGGCGCGGGCGTGTGCCAGGATCACGCGCATATCTTCGTGGCCGCCGCGCGCACCATGGGCTACCCGGCCCGCTACGTCTCGGGCTACCTGATGATGAACGACCGCGTGCACCAGGATGCAAGTCACGCCTGGGCCGAGGCGCATATCGACGGCATGGGATGGGTGGGCTTCGACGTCTCCAACGGCATCTCGCCCGACGCGCGCTACGTGCGCGTGGCCACGGGGCTCGACTACCGCGAGGCCGCGCCGATCTCGGGCCTGCGCTTCGGCGCGGGCGGCGAGGCGCTATCCATCGACATACAGGTGCAGCAGCAGTAGCTTCGCTGCCAATAACAAGGGCGCAGGGGCAGAAGGGCGGCGGGAATGACCTATTGCGTGGGGCTGAAGCTCAACCGCGGGCTGGTGATGATGTCCGACACGCGGACCAATGCGGGCGTCGACAATATCAGCGTGTTCCGCAAGATGTTCCTCTGGGAGGCCGAGGGCGAGCGGTCGATCACGCTGATGACGGCGGGCAACCTCGCCACCACGCAGGCGGTCGTCAGCCTGCTGAGCGAGCGCGCCAAGCCCGCGGAGGAGCGCGGCCAGCCCTCGATCCTCGAGGCGCCGTCGATGTTCCAGGCCGCGCGGCTGGTGGGAGAGACCCTGCGCGAGGTGATCGCGCAGGAATCGGGCGTCGAAGGCCCGCAGGCCGACAGCCCGTTCTCGGCCACGCTGATCCTGGCGGGCCAGGTCCGGGGCGGCGAGCCGCGCCTGTTTCTGATCTACCCGGAAGGCAATTTCGTGGAGGCCAGCGTCGACACGCCCTTCTTCCAGATCGGCGAGACGAAATACGGCAAACCGATCCTCGTTCGCGCCTACGATCCGGACATGAGTTTCGAGGACGCGGTGAAGCTGCTGATGCTGAGTTTCGATTCGACGCTAAAGGCCAATCTTTCCGTTGGCTTGCCGCTCGACCTTCATCTCTATGAAGCGGATAGTTTCCGTCACGGCGTGATCCGGCGGATCGAGCGCGAGGACCCGTTCTTCGAGATGATCTCATCGGGATGGGGCGAGGCCCTGAAAGAGGCATTCCGACGCTTGCCGTCCTATACGCTGGACTGAGGCGCTCTGGGCTGCCGACGGGAGCGAGGGGGCCCTTCGCCCCCTCGGGCTCCCCCGCGCGTATTTTCGGAAAGATGAAGGATCAGCCCCGCGTGACGTCGTGGCCGTGAAGCCACTCGAACCGGCCCGTCACGGCATGGGGCGCGACGCGCTGCGCAAGACGGAGAGCGCTGTGCGCGGCGAAGCGCCAGGGGCCCGGGCGCAGATGGTAATTCGTCGCGTTGGCCTCGGCCGCCTGCACGATGCGCGCCGCGCGCGGGCGGCGCAGCTCGGCATAGGTGGCAAGCGCATCCGCGGTATCGGGGTCGCTGGCCAGTGCCGCCACGAGGGACCAGGCATCCTCGAGCGCCATGTTGGCGCCCTGGGCCAGGAAGGGCAGCGTCGGGTGCGCCGCGTCGCCCAGAAGCGCGAGATGCCCTTGCGTCCAGACCGGCGCGACCGGGTGGCGGAAGAGACCCCAGAGATGCACGGTTTCCACCCGGTCGAGCAGGCCGCGCAGCTCGGGGCAGAAATCGGTGAAGGCGCGGCGCAGGTTGGCGGGATCGTCGGTATGGTGCCAGCCTTCGGGACCCCAGGCGTCGCGTTCCTCGACCGCCACGATGTTGACGAGCCGGCCCTGCCGCAGCGGGTAGCGCACGAGGTGCCGGCCCGGCCCCATGAACACATGCGCCTCCGCCGCGAGGTCGCCCGCGTCGGGCACCGTCGCGCGCCAGGCGACCTGGCCGGTGAACCAGGGGCGGGACTTGGGGTTGAGCGCCGCGCGCGCCGGCGAATGGATGCCGTCGGCGGCGAAGGTAAGCCCATGGCGTTCGGGCAAGGTGTCGGACAAGGTGAGCACGGTCTCGACACCGTCGAGCTCCACCGCCTCGACCCGCGTGTGCAACCTGATCTCGACGCCGGCGTCGCGGCAGGCCGCCGCCAGGATGTCGATCAGGTCGGCGCGATGCACGGCGTGAAACGGCCGGTCGGCGCGGGAGAGCGGCATGGTGAAGACCTGCGCACCGCGGCGGAAATCGCGCAGGCGCACGGCGGTCAGGCGGGGGGCCTCGGCGGCGACGGCCTGATCCAGGCCCAGCGCCTTCAGGACGGCCCAGCCGTTCGGGCTGATCTGGATGCCGGCGCCGACCTCGGCGATCTCGGGGGCCTGTTCGAGCACTGTGACCTGCGCGCCGTGCCGGGCGGCGGCGAGCGCCGCGGCCAGCCCGCCGATGCCGCCGCCGATGACCGTGATGGGTTGTCCCGCAAGCATGCCCGCCCTCTCCGAACACAAAGGGCGCCCCGCAAGGGCGCCCCTGTTTCTCTGCGTCGCGCCGATGGTCTCAGTCGTCGCGATGGACCTTTTCGCGGCGCTCGTGGCGTTCCTGCGCCTCGAGGCTCATGGTGGCGATCGGCCGCGCGTCGAGGCGCTTGAGCGAGATGGGCTCGCCCGTGACCTCGCAATAGCCGTATTCGCCTTCCTCGATACGCCTGAGCGCGCTGTCGATCTTGGCGATCAGCTTGCGCTGACGGTCGCGCGTGCGCAGTTCCAGCGCGCGATCCGTTTCCTCGCTGGCGCGGTCGGCAACGTCGGGAATGTTGCGCGTGCCATCCTGCAGCGTCTCGACGGTCGAACGGCTCTCCTCGAGGAGGTCGTTCTTCCATGTCAGAAGCTTGCGGCGGAAATACTCGAGTTGACGTTCGTTCATGAACGGCTCGTCCTCGGCGGGACGGTAGTCTTCAGGCAGAAAGACTTCGGCTTTCATGGTGCTCCCCTCGCCGGAGCCGGCGTGCAAAATCGGGTCAGGCATCAAATCCCCTCCGGCTTCCGCCGCCCGATTACAAGACCGGGGGGGCGTTGTCACCCGTCTTGTGCGCTCAGTGCCTTGATTATCGGCGGCCAAATCGGCCGGACGCGGAAAATCCGGCACGCGGGCGATGAAATTCGAGGGCCGCGCGCGCCGGCCCTTCGCCCTGTGCTGGACTCTGCGCGCCGCGCCGCCTAGGTCGCTCGGGAACCGAGCACTCCGGAGGAACCCGCAGATGCGTTTCGAGGGCACCGAAAGCTATGTCGCGACCGAGGACCTGACCGTCGCCGTGAACGCGGCGGTCACGCTGGAGCGGCCGCTTCTGGTCAAGGGCGAACCCGGCACCGGCAAGACCGAGCTTGCGCGGCAGGTGGCCACGTCGCTGGGTCTGCCGATCATCGAATGGCACATCAAGTCCACGACCCGCGCCCAGCAGGGGCTTTACGAATATGATGCAGTCAGCCGGCTGCGCGACAGCCAGCTGGGCGAGGAGCGCGTCCACGATGTCGCCAACTACATCAAACGCGGCAAGCTCTGGCAGGCCTTCGAGGCGGAGGGAAAATCGGTCCTCCTGATCGACGAGATCGACAAGGCGGATATCGAGTTCCCCAACGACCTGTTGCAGGAACTCGACCGGATGGAGTTCTTCGTCTACGAGACCGGCCAGACCGTCAGGGCGCGCACCCGGCCCATCGTCATCATCACTTCCAACAATGAAAAAGAGCTTCCCGACGCCTTCCTGCGGCGCTGCTTCTTTCACTACATCCGGTTTCCGGACCTGGAGACGATGAAGGCGATCGTCGAGGTGCATTTCCCCGGCATCAAGCAGCAACTTCTGACCACGGCGCTGACGCAGTTCTACGAGATCCGCGAGCAGCAGGGTCTGAAGAAAAAGCCATCGACATCGGAAGTGCTGGATTGGCTGAAGCTTCTCCTCGCCGAGGACCTGGAGCCCGAGGACCTGCGCCGGGACGGGGCCAGCGCGCTGCCGAAGCTGCACGGCGCGCTCCTGAAGAACGAGCAGGACGTGGCGCTGTTCGAGCGGCTGGCCTTCATGGCGCGTCGCCAGCGCTAGCCCCCGCCGCGTCGCCCCGTTCACACACCGGTGCAATATTGTGGCGCGAGGGGCGGGAAAACGCTGCGGTCCTCACGGAATGATGCCATATTGCGACATTAGACGCATGCAACGACATGCGGTTTCACAAGGGACGCGGCCGTGGCAAACGGCCCTGGCAGGTTCGACATTGGCGGACGGAATCGAGATCAGGCCCCTCGAGGCGGGCGACCGCGCGGATTGGGATCGCCTCTGGGCGGACTACCTCGCGTTCTACGGGACCCGGCGGTCGCCTGACATCTTCGACACCACCTTCGCGCGCTATCTCGACCCGGCGCGCGCCGACATGCTGGCCTTTGTTGCCGTGGCCGACGGCGCCTGCGTCGGGCTTGCCCATGTGATCGTGCACGCCCATGGCTGGCAGGTCGCGCCCGTGACATATCTGCAGGATCTCTACGCCGACCCGTCCCTTCGCGGAAAGGGCGTGGGCCGCGCGCTGATCGAGGCGGTCTATGCCGATGCCGATGCGACGGGCCGGCCCAATGTCTACTGGACGACCCAGACCGGCAACACCACCGCCAGGCGGCTCTACGACCGGATCGGCGTGGCCACCGATTTCATGAAATACAGCCGGAGCTGACGCGCCCTTGTCCCTCGACATCACCCTGCCCCGCCGCCTCCTGTCTCTCGCCGCACTTCTGGGCGTGCTGGCGGCCTGTACCCCCGCCACGCCGACCGTGGGTATCGCCGAGCGGCGGGTGACCGACCTGCCCGGCGACAGGGCCGCGATGAACCGCTTCACCGTCGCGCGGCCCAGTGCGCCCGCGCGCGGCAACGCCGCGATCGCCGCCGATTTCATCGATCTTTCCTTCGTCATGGAATCGGGCCGACCGATCCCGCGCATGTCGCGCTTCGAGGGGCCCGTCACGGTCGCCGTCAACGGCACGCCGCCGCCCACGCTCATCCCCGACCTCGACGCGCTGATTTTGCGGCTCCGGCGCGAGGCCGACATCGATATCGCGCGCGCCCGCGCTTCGGACGGCACGGCCTCGATCACCATCGAGACGCTGCCGCGCAGCCGCATGCAGCGGGTCGTGCCGCAGGCCGCCTGTTTCGTCGTGCCCCGCGTCAGTTCCTGGGCCGAGTTCCGGCGCGCGCGCGGCAGCCGGGATCTGGACTGGACCACGCTGACGACACGCGACCGGGTGGCCGTCTTCATCCCCTCCGACGTTGCGCCGCAGGAGATCCGCGATTGCCTCCACGAGGAGGTGGCGCAGGCGCTGGGGCCGCTCAACGATCTCTACCGGCTGCCGGATTCGGTTTTCAACGACGACAATTTCCACGCCGTGCTGACCGGGTTCGACATGCTGATCCTGCGCACCTATTACGATGCCGGACTTGCCAACGGCATGACCCGCGAGGACGTCGCGGCCCGGCTGCCGGGTATCCTCGCGCGGCTCAATCCCGGCGGCGCACGGGGTTCGGGCGGCGCCATGAGCGCCACCTCTCGCGCCTGGATCGACGCCATCCAGGCGGCGCTGGGTCCCAACACCTCCGAGGCGGGACGGATACAGGCCGCCGAACGGGCCGTGACCATCGCGCGCAACGCGGGATGGCAGGACACGCGGCTGGGCTTTTCCTTCTTCGCGCTGGGGCGGCTGACCCTGTCGCGGGATGCCGACCGGTCGGTGCAGGCCTTCCAGACCGCCGCGTCGATCTTCGAGCGCGTGGCGCCGGGCGGCATCCAGTCGGCGCATGTGGACATGCAACTGGCCGCCTTCTCGCTGTCGGCGGGTCGCGCGGATGAAGCCCTGCGGCTGACCAGCCGGGCACTTCCGGCGGCCACGCGCGCGGAAAACGCGGCCCTTCTGGCCACGCTGCAGATGATCCGCGCCGAGGCGCTCGACGATGTCGGACGCGCCGCCGAGGCGCGGGCGGTGCGCCTCGACAGTCTGGGCTGGGGCCGCTATGGCTTCGGCTCGAACGCGGCGGTGGGCGCGCGGCTGAGCGAGGTCGCGGCGCTTTCGCCCTGAGGCGAGGCGGGGACTCATATGCTGAACATCATCGGTGGCGTGGTCGGTCTGGTCCTTGGCGTGATCGTGGCGCGGCGCAGGGGCGGCAACAGGCTCGACATGGCGCAATACGCCGCCGTCTTCGCCATCATCGGCTTCCTGCTGGGCACGCTGGCGATGCTTCTGGTCCCCGCGCCGGTCTGAGGCCTAAGAAAAACTTCGGTTCTTCATGCGGGAAAGCGGCGGTTTCCCAGCAAGACGCACGTTTTGCGCCCCCCTCGGGTACGCGACGTTGCCCATTCCCTCGCCCGCCCGACTGCCCTACCCTGCGCCCATGTTCCTGCCGTTCTTCGACGCCCTGCGCCGCGCAAGCATCCCTGTGAGCCTTCGCGAATACCTCGCCTTCATCGAGGGTGTGTCGGTGGGTCTGGTGACCTATGACGTGGACGGGTTCTATTACCTCGCCCGCGCCGCCATGGTGAAGGACGAGCGCCATCTCGACCGGTTCGATCAGGCCTTCGCCCATGTCTTCGGCGGGCTTGAGAACATCTCCGCCGAGGACGTGATCGAGGCGACCGAAATCCCCGCCGAATGGCTGGAAAAGCTCATCGAGAAACACCTGAGCGAGGCCGAGCGCGCCGAGATCGAGGCCATGGGCGGCTTCGACAAGCTGATGGAGGCCCTGCGCAAGCGGCTGGAGGATCAGAAGGGCCGCCACGAGGGCGGCTCCAAATGGATCGGCACCGCCGGCACCTCGCCCTTCGGCGCCTATGGCTACAATCCCGAGGGCGTGCGCATCGGCCAGGACGAAAGCCGCCATCGCCGCGCCGTCAAGGTCTGGGACAAGCGCGAATTCCGTAACCTCGACGACAGTGTCGAGCTGGGCACGCGCAACATCAAGGTCGCGATGAAACGCCTGCGTCAGTGGGCGCGAGACGGCGCGGCGGAAGAGCTCGACCTCGACGGTACGATCCGTGCGACGGCCGAACATGGCTATCTCGACGTCAAGACCCGGCCCGAGCGGCGCAACGCGGTCAAGGTGATCCTGTTTCTCGACGTCGGCGGGTCGATGGACGACCACGTCAAGGTTGTAGAAGAACTATTCTCCGCCGCCCGCGCGGAGTTCAAGCACCTCGAATACTACTACTTCCACAACTGCCTGTATGAAGGCGTCTGGCGCGACAACCGCAGGCGGTGGACGGAGGTCATCCCGACCCATGAGGTGATGAACACCTACGGGTCCGATTACAAATGCATCTTCGTGGGCGACGCCTCGATGAGCCCCTACGAGATCGCCTTCGCCGGCGGCGCGAACGAGCACTGGAACGAGGAGGCGGGTCAGGTCTGGCTGGAACGCGCGCGCACGCAATGGCCCGATCACCTGTGGATCAACCCGGTGGCGGAACGCTATTGGGATTACACCCAGTCGATCGGCATGATCCGCCAGATCTTCGAGGACCGCATGGTGCCGATGACGCTGGAGGGGATCGACCGGGGCATGCGGGTGCTGGGCCGGTGAGCGGCCCGCCCCTCATAGACCTCGACCCCCGCGCCTTCCGGGCCGACCCCTACCCCGATCTCGCCCGGCTGCGGGCCGAGGCGCCCGTGGCGCAGGTCCCCGCACTCGGCGATGCCGTCCTGCTGACGAGGCGCGCCGACATCCACCGTGAGGAAAAGCGCATCGACATGCTCTCGTCGCGCCAGCCCGAGGGGCTGATGACCCGGCTGATGGGCGAGAACCTGATGCGCCGCGACGGAGAGGCGCACCTGACCGAACGCCGCGCGCTGTTCCCGGCGGTGAGCCCGCGCACCGTCAACGACATCTGGGCGCCACTTTTCCGCGAACGAACGGCGGCCATTCTCGACGCCCTCGCGCCTCGTGGCGCCGCCGACCTCGTGCGCGAATACGCCATGCCGGTTTCGGCCGAGGCGCTGAAGCTGATTACCGGGCTGACGAACATGGCGGCCGCCGAAATGGACCGCGTGAGCCAAGGCATGATCGACGGCTGCGCGAACTACGCGGGCGACCCGCGGGTCGAGGCGCATTGCCACGACTGCACCGCCTCGATCGACCAGCATATCGACGCGATACTGCCAGCGCTCAGGGCCACGCCGGACATGTCCGCCATCTCCGTCATGGACCGCGCGGGGCTGGGCCGTGACCGCATTTCCGCAAACACCAAGCTCATCATCTCGGGCGGACAGAACGAACCGCGCGACGCCATCGCAGGCGCGGCCTGGGCAGTGCTGAGCCATCCGGAGGTGCGCGACGCCACCCGGGACGGCACGCTCGGCTGGGATGCCGTCTTTGCAGAATACGCCCGCTGGATCAGCCCCATCGGCATGTCCCCGCGCGAAGTCGCGCGCGCCGAAACGGTGGCGGGTGTGGACCTGACCCCCGGAACCCGCGTCTTCCTGATGTTCGGCTCGGCCAACCGGGACGAGGACTGGTTCCACGCGCCCGAGCGCTTCGATCCGTGGCGCGACACCGGCCCCGCCATCCCCTTCGGCGCCGGTCCGCATTTCTGCGCGGGCGCGGCGGCCTCGCGGTCCCTGATCGCGGATGTGGCGCTGCCGATGCTGTTCGAACGCCTGCCGGACCTCGCGCTTGCCGGGGACGCGCCGTTCGCCGGATGGGCCTTTCGCGGGCCGCTGCGCGTGCCGGTCAGCTGGTAGGCGCGTGGCGCGCATCGAAAAGGCCGCGCCCCGGGGTCGGGACGCGGCCTTCGTCGCAGCGCAGAGTATCGTTGTCAGGCCATCTTGCGGCGGCGGCGTGCCACCACGAGCGCCCCCAGTCCCGTCCCGAGCAGGAGCACCCCCGCCGGCAGCGGCACGGGCGCGGCCGTCAGAAGGTCCTGGTTGGTGCCGGACAGGTAGTAGGAGATGCTGTATTTCTCCTCGGTGCCGAGATTGGCGAGCCAGGTATTCGCCTGGTCCTCGACGTCGTCATTGTGCCATGCCCGGAAGTCGCCATCATCGACCGTGAGCGCGCTCGCCAGATCTTCGTAGACGATTTCCCAGATCGCCACCTGGAACGCCGCGCCTTCGGTGGTGGTGTCGACCTCGTGATAGAAGCTGGTGAACAGCCTGTTCAGCAGGCTGGCCCGCGCATCGCCCAGCGGATTAGACGCCATGTGATAGGTGACGTGGTTGCCCACGTTCTGCGCGATGTCGAAGCACCACGCAACGAAGTCGTCGACCTGGTCGGTCACGCGGAACGGGCCAGCGCGCACGCCGATCGGTCCCCGCACGGGGCCCTTGATCGCCACATATTCGGAAAGGTTGGGCGACCCGAACGGCCCCGATCCGGTGTAGTCGAGCCTTACCGTCGATCCCGAGGATGGCGCGGCGGAAAAGGCCAGCAATGTAACCGCTGCGGCGGCAAGAAAACGCTTCATGAAAAACCCTCCGATACCAAAGCGACAACACAAAATCAAAAGCGGTCGCAGAATGTGTCGAAAGATGGGCAGACGCAGCTCTGGAAGGCCAGCGAAACCGCCGTTTCCAGATTGCAAACGAATGGAAGTTTCGCTCTCAGGTATCTGTAAAAATTAGAAAAAGAGCTTTCGATCGCATGTGGAAACAGAGAGTTCAGCGCCCCATTTTCGCCATTTTTCACCATTGTTCAGCCAAGTTTGCAGGTCGCGCTTTCCACGCGCCTTGCCATTGCCCGCCACGCCGCGCGGCCCCATATCTCGATCATGCTGAAGTTCACGCCCCTTCTTCTGGCCGTCCTCTATGCGCTCGCGATGTACCAGTTCTCAAGCTGGCGCACGCGACGCGAGCTCGATGCCAAGTCCACGGAACTGGCCGATGCGACGCTGAAATCGCTGACCGACCGTATGGCGGCGGCGCTGGGGGTGGAGCGGATTCGCGTCAATCTCTACGAGGTGGACGTGGTCAACGGGCTGGCCGCGCCCGACGGGCGGATCTTCCTGACGCGCGGCTTTTACGAGAAATACCGCCGTGGCGAGGTGACGGCCGAGGAATTGGCCAGCGTCATCGCCCACGAGTTGGGGCATGTGGCGCTGGGGCATACGCGGCGGCGGATGATCGACTTTTCCGGCCAGAACGCCATCCGCGTGGCGCTG
>Ga0102941_1000274_pt1 | contig 23447 bp, 17 predicted proteins | sample SalPonR2_C_D2_MG_FD_79281 | JGI IMG/M metagenome (GOLD analysis project Ga0102941, IMG submission 79281) | Salt pond soil microbial communities from South San Francisco under conditions of wetland restoration - Salt Pond MetaG R2_C_D2_MG | ecosystem: Environmental > Aquatic > Marine > Intertidal... | reverse complement strand
GGCGATCACGAAGATCCAGACGCCCTGATCGCCAAGGCGTCTGAGGTGGAAGCCAAGCTGATCTATTTCGCCAATCCCGATAACCCGATGGGGTCTTGGCATGATGCGGCGCGGGTGCAGTGCATGATCGACGCGCTGCCCCAAGGCGCGGTCCTTGCGCTGGACGAGGCCTATTGTGATACCGCGCCGCCCGGCGCGATCCCGGCGCTGGATGTCACCCATCCCCGTGTGATCCGGTTCCGCACCTTTTCCAAGGCTTACGGACTGGCCGGTCTGCGCGTGGGCTATGCCATCGCCCACGCGGAATTCGTGACCGAGTTCAACAAGATCCGGAACCATTTCGGGCTTGGCCGTGTGGCGCAGGCAGGCGCCCTGGCCGCGCTGCAAGATCAAGACCACTTGCATGCGACCGTCGCGCGTATCACCGCCAGCCGCGATCGGATCGGTGCAATCGCCAGCGCCCAGGGGCTGACCGCTTTGCCGTCGGCCACCAATTTCGTGACCATCGATTGCGGACGGGACGGGGATTTTGCCCGTGCCGTTCTGGGCTCCCTGGTGCGGCAGGGCATCTTTGTCAGGATGCCTTTTGTCGCCCCGCAGGATCGTTGCATCCGGGTGTCGTGCGGCACCGATGAAGATCTGGCCGCCTTTGCGCGCGCCTTGCCCCTGGCCTTGGCCGAGGCGCGGGCCTAACCTTCGGCGATCACCCGCATCGCGGCCTCCAGGCCGGTGGGGCCGTGGGGAATTTGCAGGGCCGACATGCCGGCCTGAAGGCTTGCCAGAACGCCCAGAACCATGTGGGCATTGACATGACCCATGTGGCCGATCCGCAGAAAATCGTCAGGCCCCGTTCCGGCCGGCATGCTCAGGGGCAGCGGAATGCCAAGGGTCACGCCCACTTCGGACGTCATCCAGTCACGCAGACGCTTGCCGTTGCCGGTGCCGAAATTCACGGTCGTCACCGCGTGGCTGCGTTTGTCGCGTTCGGCGATATTGGGGCGCACCGGACCCGCCTGGCCCCAGACCTCCAGCGCTGCCCAGATCGCACGCGCTAGCGTTGCATGCCTGTGCCAGACATTGGTCAGGCCCTCTTCCTTCAGGATCATGTCCAGCGCAGTGCGCAGGCCGTACAGGTGATGCGTCGGCGCGGTGCCGTTGAAGTAGCGATAATATTCCTGCGGGTCGACGCGCGGACGCCAATCCCAATAGGGGGTCACAAGCCGCGCTGTTTCCCTGACGCGGTCCGCGCGGTCGTTGAAAAAGACAAAGGCCATGCCCGGGGGGGTCATCAGACCCTTTTGGCTGCCTGTCACCATCACATCGACGCCCCAGTCATCCATGTGAAATTCGTCACAAGCCAAGCACGCGATGTTGTCCGAACACAACAGCGCCGGATGGCCCGCCGCATCCAGCGTTTCGCGCAAGGCATGAATGTCGTTCTTGACCGAGGTCGAGGTGTCCACCTGCACCGCCAGCACCGCCTTGATCTGATGGTCGGTATCGGCGGCAAGGGCTTCGGCGACGCGGGTCATGTCGATGTCGGAATGGGTGCCGAAATCGATGATCTGGCACTCCACTCCCATTGCTGCCGCCATGTCCCCCCATCCAAGGCAGAAGCGCCCGGTCCCGAGGATCAGGATCTTGTCGCCCCGGCTGAGAATGTTGACCAGCGCCGCTTCCCATGCGCCGTGCCCGTTGGCGATATACATCGCAACATGGTGTTGGGTGCGCGCGATGGTCTTGAGGTCGGGCACCAGGCTGGCCGTCAATTCCACCAGTTCGCCTGTATAGATATTGGGCGCGGGGCGGTGCATGGCCTGCAGCACACGGTCGGGCATGACCGACGGGCCGGGAATGGCAAGATAGTGGCGGCCTTGGGCGAGGCTCATGCTGAAATTCCTTTGGCTGGACGGGTCACCGTTAAATCGACGTAGGCGCAGGGTCAATTGCAGGGATGGCTTGGCTTGCGTGCCGGCGATGATTAGCTGTGGAGTGACAGATCAACGGAGGTGATGGATGCCGGGTGAACGGGCAGAGGATCGGCTGGTCCTGCGCATAGGCGGGGCCGATCGCGACGGGTTTCTCAAGGGGCTGGTCACCCGCGACGTGCGCGGTCCGGGCGAAGGGCTCAGTTACTCTGCCCTGCTGACGCCGCAGGGTAAGTATCTTTTCGATTTTTTCCTGCTGAACCGGGGCGATGACATCTTGCTGGATGTCAAGGCGGATGTGGCGGCGAAGCTGGCGCAGCGGCTGATGATGTATCGCCTGCGCGCCGATGTCTCGATCGAGGATAGCGGCCTTGGCGTGGTGCGCGGGCTGGGTGACGCGCCCCAAGGCGGCTTCGCCGATCCGCGTGACCCCTCGCTGGGTTGGCGCGGCTACGGGTTGGACGGTGGAGCGCCCACGATCGACTGGGACGCGGTCCGGGTCGCGGCCTGTGTGCCGGAAACCGGTGTCGAGCTGATCGCGGATGATACCTATATCCTGGAGGCGGGGTTTGACCGGTTGTCCGGGGTGGATCACCGCAAGGGGTGCTACGTGGGCCAGGAGGTGACGGCCCGCATGAAGCACAAGACCGAGTTGCGAAAAGGGTTCGTCACGGTGTCCGTCGACGGTCAGGCCGCGGTCGGGACAGACATCGTGTCAGGCGAGCGCATCGCGGGAACGCTGTATACGCAGGCGGGCGGTCAGGGCATTGCCTACCTGCGCTTTGACCGCGCCCAGGGGGATCTGCAGGCTGGCGATGCGTGGGTAAGCTGGGATCAGGCGGGTGTGGATTGACCTGTGGAACGGTTGGAATATCAAAGGCAGCCGGCTCAGATCAGCAGGCCTGCCGCCCCTTCATGTCGCAAAAGCCAAACCTTGGACTCGATCCCGCCCGGTGCGCTGAACCCACCCAGTGACGAGGCCCCCAACACCCGGTGACAGGGAATGAGGATGGGCAGGGGATTTGCGCCACAGGCCTGCCCGATGGCTTGTGCAGGGGCATCGAGGGCCTTGGACAACGCGCCGTAGGTGCGGGTTTCTCCGAAGGGGATCGCCATCAGCGCAGCCATCACTTCGGCCTGCAGCCCGCTGCGGCCATGGGCGATGGGCAGGTCGAAATGGTGGCGCGCTCCATCGAAATACCGGGCAAGCTGTTCAAGCGCCTCGATCAGCAGGGGATCATCGGGCGTGCGGTCGGCCTCACCCCATCCAGAGGCGGTGACGGCCCCGTCATGGACCTCGACCCAGACAGGACCAAGCACTGTGTCAAGCGCGCCTTTCATCGTGGGTGCGCGTCCGGACAGCGCCGGAAGATGCGGTAATCTGGGGCGGTGGATGACATGATGGACCAAACCTCTGCCGAGCCACCGATCCTGTCAAGCAAGCGACGGGCGGCCCGCCCCGGTGGCGAGGGCCGGCTCGGAGGGCAGACGGTCTTTCCTGCCCCCGCGCTTGGGCGGGGGCAGGAGGGTCCGGTCATGCGTAGTATCACTGCTCCGGGGTCAGCTTGTCTTGTGTACGAGTCTCGAAATCCGCGGCCGAGTGCCGTTCGTGAAGCTGCATCGAAAGGTCACCGGTTGCCTTGTTGACCATGCGCCCCCGTTTGACCGCGGGCCGTGCATCGATGCGTTCTGCCCATTCGACCACGTTCTTGTAGCTGGCCACGTCGAGGAATTCGGCGGCATTGTATTGCCGGCCGAGCACCAGCTGCCCATACCATGCCCAGATCGCCATATCGGCGATCGTGTAGATGCCGCCGGCCATCCATTCGTTCTCTGCCAGGTGACGGTCCAGCACGTCGAGCTGGCGTTTGACCTCCATGGCGAACCGGTCGATGGGGTATTGCCATTTCTCCGGGGCATAGGCGTAGAAATGGCCGAACCCGCCGCCCAGATATGGCGCGCTGCCCATTTGCCAGAACAACCATGACAGCATTTCCGGCCGCGCGTCATGGCTGACGAAAGCGTCGAATTTCTCGGCCAGATGCAGCATGATCGCGGCGCTTTCGAACAGGCGCACGGGCGTATCGCCGGACCGGTCCATCAGGGCGGGGATCTTGGAGTTCGGGTTCACGTCGACAAAGCCGCTGCCGAACTGGTCGCCATCGCCGATCTTGATCAGCCAGGCGTCATATTCCGCGCCGGCATGGCCAGCCGCCAAGAGCTCTTCCAGCAAGACGGTCACCTTGACGCCATTGGGCGTGGCCAGGGAATACAGCTGCAGCGGGTGCTTGCCCACCGGCAGATTCTGGTCATGGGTCGCGCCGGCAACGGGCCGGTTGATGCTGGCGAACTGCCCGCCATTGCCCTTTTCCCAGGTCCAGACCTTTGGTGGTTCGTAGGTATCGGTCATCGGTATTGGCTCCTGTCGCGAATGTCGTCTGTCTCAAGATAGGTCGGTGCGGGGCCAACCCAAGCGGCCCGGATCCGGTGCCGTGCATTGCCCCCGGCGCAAGCGCCTGATGTGCCCTTCAGGCAAAGGCGAAAGGGGTCGGCGCGCGCTGTCCGGCGCGCCGACCCCTTTGGTTAGCCAAGCGCCGCGTCACAGCGGCTGCATGTGCCGGGATGGTTGTGGCTGCCAACGTCCGGCAGGATCTTCCAGCAGCGCTGGCATTTCTCGCCCTGGGCTGCATGGAACACCACGCCGATGGCGGGATCATCCAGCCGGAACGCGTCGGTTTGCGGCTCACCCTCCATCACGGTCAGATCCGACGTGATGCACAGGTCTTCCATATCGACCCCCTTGATGATCGCGGCCAGCGCGGGATCTGCGATCTGTACCAGCGGGGCGGCCTCCAGGGATGCGCCGATCACCTTGTCGCGGCGCTGCACCTCCAGGGCTGCGGTCACCACCCGGCGCACGCGGCGCAGGTCCGCCCATTTCGCGGCCAGCGCGTCGTTGCGCCACGACGCGGGCGTTTCCGGGATGTCTTGCAGGTGAACCGAGCTGTCTTCGCCGGGGAAGCGTTCCAGCCAGACCTCTTCCATCGTGAATACCAGGATCGGCGCAAGCCACGTGGTCATGCGTTCGAACAAGAGCGTCAGCACCGTGCGGGCGGCACGGCGGCGGGGCGTGTCGCCGTCGCAATACAGCGCATCCTTGCGGATATCGAAATAGAAGGCCGACAGATCCGTGGTGGCGAAGGTAAAGACCGCCTGGAAAACGCCCTGGAAATCGAACGAGCGGTATCCCTCGCGCACTGTCACATCGAGTTCGGCAAGACGGTGCAGGACCCACTGTTCAAGCTCGGGCATGTCCGCCGGGGCTACCTGATCGGCATCCGTCACATCCGCCAGTGACCCCAGCATGAAGCGCATCGTGTTGCGCAGCCGGCGATAGCTGTCCGCCACACCTTTCAGGATCTCGGGGCCGATCCGCTGGTCGGCGGTGTAGTCGGCCTGTGCCACCCAAAGACGCAGGATATCGGCGCCATACTGGTCGACGACCTCTTGCGGGACGATGGTGTTGCCGATGGATTTGGACATCTTCATGCCCTTCTCATCGAGCGTGAATCCATGCGTCACCACGTTGCGATATGGCGCGCGCCCCTTGGTGCCGCACGCCTGCAGCAGGGACGAATGGAACCAGCCGCGATGCTGGTCGGTGCCTTCCATGTAGACATCGGCGATGCCGTCCGCCGTGCCATCTGCGCGGTCGCGCAGCACGAAAGCGTGGGTGGACCCGCTGTCGAACCACACGTCCAGGATGTCGAAGACCTGTTCATAGGCGTCGGGGTCATGGTCGGGGCTGAGGAACCGGGTCTTGGCGCCGGGTTTGTACCACGCATCCGCACCTTCGGCCTCGAAGGCCTCCAGGATCCGGGCGTTCACCGCCGGGTCGCGCAACAGGAAATCCTCATCGCGCGGACCCGCCCCGATCTTGGTGAAACAGGTCAGCGGCACGCCCCAGGCGCGCTGGCGCGACAGCACCCAATCCGGGCGTGCCTCGACCATGGAATACAGCCTGTTGCGGCCTGTTTGAGGGGTCCATGTCACCAGTTCGTCGATCGACCGCAACGCGCGTTCGCGGATCGTCTTGCCATAGGTGTCGTTGCCCCCGATGGGCTTGTCGATGGCGGCGAACCATTGCGGACGGTTCAAGCGGATGACCGGCGCCTTGGACCGCCAGGAATGCGCGTCCGAAATGGTGATGCGCTTGCGGGCCAGCAGTTTGCCGGTTTCCACCAACTTGTCGATCACCAGCTTGTTGGCGTTGCCCGGTTTGCCGTTCGGGCGGATGATGAATTCGCCCGCAAAGAACGGCAGGTCCGCCCGGTACGAGCTGTCGTCGAGGATGTTGTACGTCATCTCGAGCCCGTGCTTCACACCGATCGCGTAGTCGTCATCGCCGTGGCTGGGTGCGGTGTGCACGAACCCGGTGCCCGCGTCATCGGTCACGTGATCGCCGGGAAACAGCGGCACATCGTAATCCCATTCGCCGTTTGCACCTTCGGCGCCGCGCAACGGGTGGGCGCAGGCAAGCGCGCCCAGTTCATCGGGTGTGACATCGCGCAGGCGGCGATACATCGACGGCTCCAACCGCATCGCGGCAAGCGCTTCTGCGGCAAGGTTGTCGGCGATCAGGTACGTATCGCCGATGGTGACCCAGCATTCCTCGGGGCGGCTCGTGACCTCGTACAGGCCGTAAGAGATGCCGGGGCCGAAACAGATCGCGCGGTTCTGCGGCAGGGTCCAGGGCGTGGTGGTCCAGATCACGACCTTGGCGGATTGCAGGTCGGTTGCGATGTCAAACAAGGCATCGGCAAAGTCCGTGGCCTCATCGAGCAGCGCCAGTGCCTCGCCCCTGGGAACCACATCAAACGGCACCCATACTGCGTCGGTCTGGCGATCGTGATATTCCACCTCGGCCTCGGCCAGCGCGGTTTTCTCGACCGGCGACCACATCACGGGCTTGGACCCCTGATACAGTGCGCCATTCATCAAGAAGACCATGAATTCCTCGGCGATCACGCGTTCCGCGTGGAAATCCATCGTCAGATAGGGGTCATCCCAGGTGCCCGTCACGCCCAGACGCTTGAACTCCTCGCGCTGGATATCGATCCAGTGCTCGGCGAAACGGCGGCATTCCTGGCGGAAATCGACCACGTCGACCTCGTCCTTGTCGCGGCCTTTCTGGCGGTATTGTTCCTCGATCTTCCATTCGATGGGCAGACCGTGGCAATCCCAGCCGGGCACATAGCGGCTATCGTGGCCCATCATCTGATGGGACCGCACGATGATGTCCTTGATCGTCTTGTTCAGTGCGTGGCCGATATGAAGGTGGCCGTTGGCATACGGCGGGCCATCATGCAGCGTGAAGGGCGTGCGTCCCTCAGCCTTTTCGCGCAGCTTTTCGTAGACGCCGATCGTGTTCCACCGGTCCAGCCATTCCGGTTCGCGCTTGGGCAGGCCTGCGCGCATCGGGAAATCGGTTTTCGGAAGGTTCAGCGTGTCTTTGTAATCGACCGTCTGGTCAGGCGTGTCGGCGCACATCTCGGGCGCTCCTCATCTTGCGGTTCGCATCAGGGTTAACAGGGCGGTGCGATAGCTCAAGCACCTTGTCCCGGCAGCTCAGGTCTCAGAGCGCCGGGCCAGTAATTCGCAGAATGATGGAGCGAGGCATCGTCATCATGGCGCGGTCTATACTGCGCTTCGGCCGGGGCGACAACCACCCAAGCTTGCGCGTTTCTAGACCTCGGGCGGTGCCACGCGGGTCAAGGCGCGTTCGCGCAATACGATGTACAGGCCCGCCGCGATGGTCACGCAGATCCCCATGAGCGCAAGGCCGTTGGGAAAATCGCGGAAGAACAGCCAGCCGACCGCCGTGGCAAAGGGAATTTCAAGATATTGCATGGGCGCCAGCGTCGCCGATGGCGCAAAGCGCAACGACCAGGTCATCAGCAGGTGCCCGATCGACCCCGAGACACCCAGAAGGATCAACAACATGACCTCGCCTCCGACCGGGGCGATCCAGCCGTTCAGCGGCGGCGTGCCCCCGATGGCGGGCAGGAACAGCAGGGGCACAAGCACCGGCAGCCCGATCAATCCGGTCACGCCCTGCAACGCGACCGGGTCGATCTCTTTCGCGATCTGGCGCGTCACCAGCATGAAAAAGGCGAAAACCAGCGCGACACCCAACGGCAGCAATGCCGGCCATCCCACGGCTGCAAAACTCGGCTGGACCACCATCAGCGTGCCCATGAAACCGACCACGCACGCCGCCAAGCGGCGTGGGCCGACCTCTTCATCCAGGATGTACTTGCCCAAGATGAGCATGATGAACGGCATCACGAAGGCAATCGCCACCGCATCGGCAAGCGGCAGGAACCGCAATGCGCTGAACATCATGCCGATGCCCACGATCTGGAGAAGCGTTCGCACAACCGACAGCCGCACCACCCGCGCATTGGGGAACAGCGAGGCCCCCTTCATGATCGCGAAGGGCAACAAGAGACCCGCCTGCGCCACGAACCGGACCAGGATCAGCTGCAACAGCGGAAAATCCTCGCCCAGCAGCTTGGCCAACGCGTCAGAGAAGGGAATGACCGCGCAAAAGCCCAGCATCAAAACGATACCGAGAAGCGGGCGATCCAGATTGGGTACAGTCATGCCAGCCACTTTGCAGATGGACGGGCGAATGTCACGTCTCAGGCGTTCCGAAAATCCCAGACCCTGCTGATGACGACCGATCCTTTGCCAGCGCCTCGGCGTCGTGTTCGCCAAGCGTCAGGCGGCGCACCGGGATGCGGCTGCGGCCCGCAAAGCTTGCGATGGCGCGGATGTTGCGGTCACCCTCGGCCCTGACGAGGGTCAGGCTGGCATCACCGGTTTCCAGCTGACGAGGCCGCGGGCGCGGACCATGGTGCGCAGATCAGCGATGAGAGATTCCATGTCAGGCGTCCTTTGGCGACGTTTCGGATGGCATGGCCGCGCGCGCGGCTTCCAGCAGGTTCTCCAGATCGGGGTCGGGGATATCGAGTTGGTGCAGATGCTCGACCACGTTGAGAAGATAGTCGAAACTCGTGCCCAGAAACCCCTTTCCGGTGGTCAGGTATTCAATCTGTTGGGGCCGTGTCAGGCTCGCGTCGATCATGTCTGCATCGTGATCGGCGATGAAGGCCAGCGCCTCGATCTGCCCGCCGGCGATATTCAGCGGGATGAAACGGGCGTGGTAGCAGGGTGCGACCATCTCGCGCCACCACAAGATCTCGGTCTCGCGTTCCACCTTCGCGGCCTCGATGCGAAATGCCAGACCTGCGCAACCCGCACCGTGGTCCAGCGCCGCCATCAGGCCGGGCGCCTCGGGGGTGCCGCGCCCGCCATAGATGTCACGCAAGATGAATTGCCGCTCGTGATCAGGCGCATGGGCGCGCCGTACCTCGGCGAAATCCAGTGCCGGATCCCACATCAAGGAGCCATAGGCAAAGACCCAGATATCATCGTCGCGGCGACCCGCGAGCGTGCTATGGCGCGTGGCTTCCCGGGTGGCGTCGTCATACCACCATCCACCGGGAAGCCCGTGATCGTCCATCAGACCCTGCAACCGGTCCAGCGTGAACTCGCGAAACACCGACTGATCATGGGGCTTGATCTTGTCACGCAGTCCGGGGTGGTGGGCGAAGGGATCATGCATCTCGTTTTTCCTGACCAAACAATCCCGTCAACGCCCGCCGGATCAACGCGGTTACACTGGGGCGGCGGCCCTTGCCAAAGGGCAGGGGGCGGCAAACCTCCATTGCGGCCACACCCACGCGCGCGGTCAGCGCGCCGTTCACGACGCCTTCGCCGAAGCGGCGCGAAATCCGCGACAGGACAGAACCGCCAAGCGCTGATCCGATCAGGTCATCACCGATGGCAACAGCCCCCGTGGCCACCAGATGGGTCAGGACAGCGCGCGTCAGCCGCCACGCGCCAAGGGTGCCCGACCGGCCGCCATAAATCTCGGCGATGCGCCGTATCATCCGCAGGTTGGACGTGAGCGCCGCGACAACATCTGCCAGCGCCAGAGGCACCAGCGCGGTGACGGTGGCGACCTGCCGGGCAGCGGCCTCCACCTCAAGCGCGGCGGCGGCATCAAGCGGGGCAAGCAGCTCTTTCTCGGCCAGAGCCAGCAGGCTTTCGGCGTCGAACACCTCGTCGCGGTGTCTTTGCAATTCGGCCCGGCCAAGGTTCAGTTCCGGCCGCGCGCGATACAACGTGTCCAGTCGGGCCGCCACGCCCCGCGCCGCGGCCAGGTCCTGGCCCGACAGCGCGCTTTCGGCCTGCCGGCGCAGGTCATCCAGCCGACCGAGGCGCGAAAACGCCGCCGCCTCGCGCAGGGCGATCAGCAAAAGCGTGATCAGCACGATCCCCACCAGCCCCGCCGCCGTCCAGCCAAGGATCGGGTTCGCGGCCAGCAGGCCCGTCACGAAATTCCACGCCGCGATCGAGGCCGCGAACGAGATCAGGGCCACCAGCGCGGTCCAGAACAGCCGCGACAACCGGTTGGGCCTGCGTGCGGCCAGGGTCGCCACCACCTGCATCGCGCGGCCTTCGGGCGCCATGGGCGTCAGGTCGGGCACCGGCGGCGCATCGGCGGGGTTGTATGTCTCGGCTGCGTCCAGTTCGATCAGGACGGGCCCGCGGCGGGGGGTATCGGGTGTGTCGGTCATAACTTGTCCCCGATCAGGAATTCCAGGGCGCGGTCCAGCCGGATATGAGGTGGCCCGTCCCCCGCCCGAAGGCTCAGGGGCGCCGGCGCGAAATGCATCACGCCGAAATCACCATCGAGCCAGTTGTCTGCCCCGGACCGGGCCGGGGCCAGCAGTGCGCTTGGGTCAGCAGGCAGATCGCCGGGATGAAGGGCAGCTTCCTTGCCGGTGTCCAGCAAAAGGCCCCGGACCAGGTTGGTTTCATGGCCCTGGATGGTTCGGGTTTCCTCGACCGTTGCGCGCAGGGCGGCGATGGCCATGGCTTGCGTGGTGGCACCTGCGAAATCCGCCCGCCGACGTGCATCGGACACCAGGGCCTCCATGATCCGGGCCAGGCGGTCATGCTGGCTGTGATGCAGGTGATCGGCCTTGGTGGCGGCAAACAGGATGCGGTCCACCCGTTTGCCCAGGATCGAGCTGAGAAAGGCGTTCCGGCCAGGGCGAAACGCGCCCAGAATACCGCTCAGCGCCTTCCGCAGATCCTCCAGCGCGCGGGGACCCGAATGGATCGCCCCGAGGGCGTCGACCAGCACGACCTGCCTGTCGATACGCGCGAAATGAGAGCGGAAGAACGGTTTGACGACCTGCGCCTTGTAGGCCTCGTAGCGCCGGGCGAATTCGCGTGCGAGCGATCCGCGAGGGGTGTCGCCCGGCGGCAGGGGGGCAAAGGTCAGGGCCGGGCTGCCCTCAAGATCCCCCGGCAACATGAACCGGCCCGGCGTGCAATCGGAATATCCGGCCACGCGGGCTGCGTTCAGATACGCCGTCCAGTCCCGCGCGAGGGCCGTGGCCGTGGCCTCGTCCAGCTTGTCCGAGGGCGTCAGGGTTTTCAGCCGTGCAAGATAGGCGTCCGCCTCGGGCCGGGTTTCGGCCGCCGCCAGCGCCAGTGTCGACCAGTCATCGAAAGGCTGTTCCAGCAGCGCCAGGTCCAGCAGCCATTCGCCCGGATAATCGACAATATCCAGATGGATCGTTCGCGGTCCGGTCAGCCCCGACAGCAGGCCCCTGGGCCGCACCCGCAGCGACAACCGCAGTTCGGAGATCGACCGGGTGGAGTCCGGCCAGTGCGGTTTTGGCCCGGTCAGCGCCGCGAGGTGGTTTTCGAAATCGAAACGCGGCACCGTGTCATCGGGCTGCGGCTGCAGATAGGCCGCCTCGATCCGGCCGGACCGCGCGGCCTCAAGTCCGGGCATCCGGCCACGATCCATCAGGTTGGCCACGAGCGAGGTGATGAACACGGTCTTGCCCGCACGGCTGAGGCCGGTGACGCCAATGCGGATCACAGGGTCGAAAAAGACCTCGGACACGCCTTGGGTAACCCCTTCGATGCTGCGGCCTATCGTGTCCGCGATCGTACCTATGACCAAAACCGGGGTCCCTTCCGATGTCTCACCAAGAACAGTAATCATCCGGGCGACGTTTTTCGAGGGGGGCGATTGCGCGGCGGTGCGCTCTGCGCTACGCGCAAGGCATGCCACGCTACGCCCTGAAGATAGAATATCACGGTGCACCTTTCGCCGGGTGGCAGCGTCAGGCCGACCAGCCGTCTGTGCAGGGTGCGGTCGAGACGGCGCTGGCGCAACTGGAAAAGGATGTGCCGTCTATTGCCGCCGCAGGGCGTACGGATGCGGGCGTGCATGCCACCGGGCAGGTGGCGCATTGCGACATGGCAAGGGATTGGGACCCGTTCCGGCTGTCCGAGGCCGTGAACTGGCACCTCAAGCCGCTGCCGGTGGCGGTGGTGGGGTGCGCGCGCGTGGCGGATGACTGGCATGCGCGATTTTCCGCGATCGAGCGTCGGTACACCTACCGGCTGATCTGTCGGCGCGCGCCGCTGGTCCATGACGCGGGCAAGGCTTGGCTTGTGCGCGGCGACCTGGACGGGTCGGCCATGGCGGCAGGCGCGCGATACCTGATCGGCAAGCACGATTTCACGACCTTCCGCGCCTCGATCTGCCAGGCGAAAAGCCCGGTGAAATCGCTGGATGAGGTGGAGGTTGAAACCGTGGCCTACGCTCACGGCACGGAGTTCCGGTTTCACCTGCGCGCCCGGTCGTTCCTGCACAACCAGGTCCGGTCGATCGTGGGCACGCTGGAACGTGTGGGGGCAGGGGCGTGGGCGCCGCAAGACGTGGACGCGGCCTTGAAGGCAGTGGATCGTGCGGCCTGTGGGCCTGTCGCGCCGCCGGACGGTCTGTATCTGACCGGTGTCGGATACCCCGAGGACGTGTTCGCCTGAGGCTCAGGCGGGGTGCGCGCCCGGGGCAGGCAGAACGATGCCCCGGTTCGCGGCACTGTGCCGTGCCGTCGGATGCAGGCGTTCCGATGGATCCAGACCCACCTTGCGGCGGTGGCGTTTCACGAACAGTTTGCCAAAACCGCGGGTGGTTCCGATCGACGGAGCGTTGGCGTCCGTCAAGAAACGCTGGCGCCAGAATTGCGGCAGCGGCAGCCCTTCGGCCGCGGCCTCTTCCAGCATCCAGACCAGTGGAATGTTCGACAGGGGCCGCGTGGTCATCTGCCCTTCGATCTGACCGCCGACATCGCCATGGGTGCCGCGAAACCACATCTGTTGCACATGCCCGGGTTGTGCCTGGTCATCGGCGGTGTCCCAAAGGACCGGTGCATAGGCATCGCGGGTCTCGTCAAGCGCCAACGCGTGCCGCGCGATCCGCGTTGTCTGGCCCAGGTCATGGGAATGATACGGGTGTGGCATCGGAAGCAACTGCCAGACCAGCGGCCAGCGCACGCCAAGGGCGCGGACCGTGTCATAGACCCCCAGAAAATCGATCTGAACGTGGTCGTGACTGCGCGCCAGTTTCACGGCCCTGGCATCAGCACTGTCCGGGGCGGAACGATAAAGCTCGTAAAGCCGTTCCAGAACCTCAGGTTCGGCCTGCGCCGCCCGCAACAGGCCCATGGTGTCGATCAGACCCGCCAGTGACCGCACGGCATAGGCCCCGCGCGAGAACCCCATGAGGATGATCCGGTCGCCCGGCTGATAATTGCGCGCCAGAAAGAAATAGGCGCGCTTGATCTGGCGGTTGATGCCGATCCCGGCAATCACCTCGTGGGCACGCCGCCATCCACGCCACTGGATTCCTGGCTCGTAATACAGGGTCATGCGGGCGCTGTCGGGAAGCTCGGCCAAAAGACGATAGGTCAGGCCGATATTGGTTTCAAAGCCGCGCCGCAGTGACGACATCGTGCCATCGAGCAACACCACATGGGTGTAGGGTTTGCGCACTTGCGGAAGGCGCGTCGGGCTGTTCCTGAAGCCCCTGAGAAAGGACCTGAGGGACCTATTCCGCGGCAATAGCGCTCCCTTCTTGCAACATCGCCCAGACCCTCGATGGCGTGAAGGGCATATCGACCTGTTTCACGCCAAGCGGCCACAGCGCATCTTGCACGGCATTGGCCACCGCGGCCATCGAACCGACCGTTCCGGCCTCGCCACAGCCTTTCATGCCAAGCGGATTGGCCGTTGACGGCACGGCCTCGGTATAAAAGGCGATGAAGGGCATGTCGTCGGCCCGCGGCATCCCGTAGTCCATGAATGTCGCGGTCAAAAGCTGACCGTCGCTGTCATAGACAACGTGTTCGGTCACGGCTTGCCCGATGCCCTGCACCACGCCGCCATGCACCTGGCCTTCGACCAGGCGGGGGTTCATCAGGTTGCCGAAATCGTCGACGATGGTGTAACGGTCCACGCGGGTGGCGCCCGTGTCGCGGTCGATCTCGACCTCGGTGACGTGGCAGCCATTGGGGTAGGACCGGCCGGGAAGGGTGATGGTGCGGGTGGCGCTGACCTGATCCTCGGCTCCGGCCTGCCGGGCGCGGGCCGCGGCTTCGAGCAGGGTGATCACAACGTTCGAGCCCGGCGCACGGAACACCCCCTCTTCGGCGTCGAATGTCATATCCCTTTGATCCATGTCGCTTTCCAGAAACGCCGTGATCTGGGATATCAGCAGATCCGCCGTCTCGCGCATCGCCATTCCCTGAACGGTGACCGACCGTGACCCGCCGGTGCCACCCCCATGGGCGATGCGGTCACTGTCGCCCTGCACGATCTCGATCTGCTCAAGCGGCAGGCCTGTCTGATCATGCAGCAGTTGCGCATAGACCGTTTCGTGCCCCTGCCCATTGGATTGCGTGCCGACGAAGACCCGCGCGCCCGTTTGGGTTATCTCGACGGTCGCGGTCTCATCCGGGGCACCCAGGATACTTTCGATGTAGTAGCAGATCCCCAGACCGCGCAGCTTGCCCTTTGCCTCGGATGTCTCGCGGCGGGCGGCAAAACCCGCGATGTCGGCCTCGCTTTCGGCGCGGTCCAGGACACGGTGAAAATCACCCACGTCATAAAGCTCGCCCGTGGCCGAGGTGTAGGGGAACTGATCGGCGCGGATGAAATTGCGCCGCCGCAGATCCAGCGCATCGACACCCAGTTCGCGGGCCGCGTAATCCATGGCGCGTTCCAGGGCGTAGATCGCCTCGGGGCGACCGGCGCCGCGATAGGCATCGACCTGCGTGGTGTTGGTGAACACGCCCCGATTGCGGAAATGATAGGCCTGAACATCGTAGGTGCCGGTCAGGACCTTGGAATAGAGCGACGACTGAATGCCCATCCCGAACCCCGAGACATAGGCGCCAAGGTTCGACACGCTGTCGCATTTGAACGCCACCAGTTTCAGGTCGGCGTCAAAGCCAAGCGTTGTCGTCACGTGCAGATCCCGGCCCGAGTTGTCCGACAACATCGCCTCGGTCCGGTCCGACATCCAGCGCACCGGGCGGCCAAGCTTTTCAGCGGCGAATGCTGTCAGAAGGTATTCGGGATAGCCCATCGCCTTCATCCCGAACCCGCCGCCCACGTCGGGGTTGGTGACGCGGACACGATCCTCGGGCCAGCCGAAGAACTGGGCGACGTCGGTCTTGGTCCCCCACACACCCTGGCCATTGACCGCAAGGTGCAGGCGGTCGCCATCCATCTCGGCGTAACAGCCGCGCGGTTCGATGCTGTTGGCGATGACCCGGTTGTCATAGGAGGTATGGGTGACGACATGGGCCGCCGTGGCCATGGCAGCGTCAGCCACGGCCCCGTCACCCATGGCGAAATCATAGGCCACGTTGTCCGGGGCTTCGTCGTGGATCACCTCGCCACCCGGCGCGATATCAAGCTTGGCAGGCCGGTCGTCGACATCCAGCACGATCAGTTCCGCCGCATCCTTGGCCTGTTCCAGCGTATCGGCCACGATGAAGGCGACCGGATCCCCGACAAACCGCACGCGGCCCTTGGCAAGAATGGGGCGCAGTGGCGTGGCGGCGCGGCTGCCGTCCTGATTCTTGACGGTCGAATATTTCAGGGCGTTCTTGACGCCGGCGGCATCCAGATCGGCCGAGGTGACGACCATGTGCACACCATCGGCCTCGCGGGCGCCGCTGACATCCAGGTCGGTGATGTCACCATGCGCCATGGTGCTGCGCAGCACATAGGCCACCAGCGCGCCTTTTGGCGCCAGATCATCCACGTATCGGCCCTTGCCGGTCAAAAAGCGGTTGTCTTCCAATCGGGTAATGGGCTGGCTGGTTCCGAATTTGCTCATGCCGAAGGTCCCTTTCGCATCGCCGAACGTGTTGACCGGACACTAGGGGGATGTGCGGCGGTGTCCAGTGCCGTGACCGCTTGCGTGACGCCAATCGCAGGCCGATCGCGCCGGTTGAAGGTAATCGGCGGAAACTCAGGGCGGATTGCGAAAGATCAGGCCGTGGTCGGGCGATGTCACCGCGCCGATACAGGCGGCATCCCAACCGTCGGCGCGCAGTTCCGCGACCAGGTGATCGGCCTGGCCTGCCGGGACAGCTGCCAAAAAGCCACCTGCTGTCTGTGGATCGAAAACCAGATCGGCCAGCGGTGTATCGGGGGCCTGCATCCGCCCCGCCAAAGCTGCACGGTTCTGATCGAACAAGGTGGACCGGATGCCGGCCGTGCTCAGGCGCAAGGCGCCCTGCAACAGCGGCAGCGCGTCCAGATCAATGGTCGCACCGGTGCCGGAGGCCGCGCAGATATTGCCAAGGTGCCCGGCCAGCCCAAAGCCCGTCACATCGGTCATCGCATGGGCCGCCTGCGACAGGATCGCCGCCGCGCCCGTTTGCGCCGTGGCCATCTGCGCCCATGTCGCCGCGACCTCTGCCCCCCTGGCCAGGCCCCGCATCTCGGCGGCCAGCACAACCCCGGTGCCAAGACCCCGGCTGAGGATCAGCGCATCGCCGGGTTTGGCGCCCGCCAATGTAATCGGCGCGCGGTTCAGAACGCCCGCCACGGTGAAGCCGATCGTCAGCTCCGAGCCCATCGAGGAATGGCCGCCGACGATCTCGACCCCCTCCGCCGCAAGGATGTCGCGCGCGGCCGTCATCACCTCGTCCAGCCAGGGCCCCTGCATCCTGGGGACCATCTGCGGCAAGATCACATTGGCCAGCGCCACCTGCGGCAGCGCCCCCATGGCCCAAATGTCGCCCATCGCGTGAATGGCCGTGGCCCGCGCCACCAGAACGGGATCTTCCGCGAAAGCGCGCAGGTGATCGGTGGACAAGACCTGCTGCGCGCGGCCCACCTGCACCACGGCTGCGTCGTCGCCGGGCTGGCCGCCCAGGATCCCGGTCAGCGCCCCCGATCCCAGTTTGGCCCCACAGCCGCCGCATGGCGCCGGGCGTGACATCGCCTCGGCCACGCCTTTGGCGGAACCCCTGGGGGCAGCGGGCCTGGCCATCGCGGGCAGGGTGCGGAACTTGTCCATGAACCGTTGATCGATGCGATCCTTCCACCGCCACATCGCGGGTCCGGACAGCACCAATCCCGCCTTTTCGGCAAGGGCGGCTTTTCCCCCAAGCGACACCAGTTTCAGGAAATCGCGTTGCGGGCGAAAGGCCCGACGCTGAGCCCCGATCAGATCCGCGCGAAGGTTCCATGCCAGAACGGGGGCGGCACGCACGGCAAAGACCCCCGCCTTGGGACGGGGCGCTTGGGTCAGATGCACACAATCCCCCGCGCCGTAGATGTCGGGATGGCTGGTGGATCTGAGCTGGTCGTCGACAGCCATGTAGCCCCCGACCATCGCCATGCCGCAACCGGCCAGCCATGGATGCGGCACGGCACCTGCCGCGCCGATTGCCAGATCGGCCGGGACGGTGCGACCGTCTTGCAAGATGACCGCATCGTCCGTCACCTCGGCGGGGGCCGCGTTCTCGAACAGGGAAATTCCGGCCGCTGCCATCGCGGACATCAGCCGGGCTTTCGCGCGGGGCGTCGCGCGGTCCAGCACGGCCCCCCGGTCGATCAGCGCCAGGTCGGCCTTTCGCCCAAGCTGCCTCAAGCGGTGCGCACAGGCCAGCGCCAGTTCCACGCCCGCGACGCCGCCCCCGATCACCGCGATGCGGGCGGGGCCGTCGCGCATGCAAAACCCTGCCCACCGGTCGGCAAAGCCCGCCAACGGCTTGGCCGGAACGCCATGTTCTGCAAACCCCCGCAGCCCGGCCATTTCCGAGGTGATGCCGATGTCGATGGACAACAGATCATAGGCGATGGGTGGGCGACCGGGCACGGATACGCGGCGGGCCACCGGATCGATCAGATCGACCGCGCCAAGGATCACGCGCGCACCGGCAAATCGGGCGAGACGCACAAGATCGATGTCCAGCGCGTCCCGGTCGTAGTGGCCCGCGATATGGCCGGGCAACATACCGGTATAGGGCGCTGTCGGGCCGGGATTGATCAGTGTCAGGCGCACGCCGGGAACCGGCCGCATCCCCCATTTGCGCAGCACCAGCGCGTGGGTATGCCCGCCACCGACGAACACCAGGTCTTTCACGAGGGGGATGCCGGGCTGCATCTGTCTGGGACTCCGGTTGTGTCGTTACAGGCCTACTGCCCTCGCGGCTTGGCCCGCAAGGTGGGATCGGCCTCGCGCGGGTTTTCGGGCCATGGGTGGCGGGGGTAACGGGCGCGCATATCCTTGCGCACATCGGCATAAGAGCCATCCCAGAACCCGGGCAAATCTGTCGTGACCTGAACAGGCCTGCCCGCAGGTGACAGCAAGACCATGCGCAAGGGCGCGCGGTCGGATCCGATGCAAGGGTGCTTGGTGGTGCCGAACACCTCTTGCAGGCGCAGGGAAACCTCGGGCACGTCGCCCGAATAATCAATGGCAATGCGACGGCCAAGAGGGCTGGTCCAGGCCTCGGGGGCGAGGCGTTCGACCTCTTGCAGGGCCGGCCACCCCAACCATGTCTGAAGCGCCTCGGCCGGGTCGAACCGGGCCAGGTCGGCGGCGTTGCGTTTGCCCTGCAGATAGGACCCGGCCCAGTCTTCGAGATCCGCAAGAAGCGCCGCATCCGACATGTCTGCCACGCCCGAGACCGCCACCCTGGCCCGTAGCAAGATGGCCCGTTTCGACCAGCCAAGGGCGCCAAGCCCCAGGTCGCGGATGCCGTCCAGAATTGCGGCTGCAATGGCATCTTCCGGTGCATCGCGCCAGATCCGGTCATCCAGCACCAGCGCACCAAAGCGTTCTTGCTGGCGGGCCTCGACCGTCCGGCCCCGTTTCGACCAGTGGCAATGGTCCGTCCAGACGATCTGGTCCGCGAACAGGGACCGCAATTCCGCCTCGGTCAGGGGGGCGGCCTGGCGTACCCGCGCCTCGCGCCGGTCGCCGTCCAGATCGGTCGCCACGATCAGGCGCTGACCGGCCATCGCATCGCCATCGGGAAGAACCGCGCCCTTTCCGCCCGACAAGACATAGCGTGGCTGATCCCCCTTGCGGCGCAGGCCGATGCGATCGGGATAGGCCAACGCGGCCTGCGCGCCGAGCGACATCACCGGCCCACCTTCGAACCGTTTCAGGCGTTTCGCCTCGTCGCGGATACGGGCCACCGCCCCCCTGTCGGCGCCGAACCCGCCGGGATCATCCAGCGCCCGCAGCCGTAACGCCAGATCGGTGCCACGGTCACGCAACGGGTCGCGGTCGGCCAGCAGGGCCGCCAGACGCCCGGCACCGGGGCCGCCCTTGGTGACCATGTGGGCGAGGCGCGGATGCAGCGGCAGACCCGCCATGGCCCGCCCGTGATCGGTGATCCGGCCATCGGCGTCCAACGCGCCAAGCGCCGTCAAAAGGACCCGCGCCTCGGCCATCGCGCCCTCGGGCGGGGGGGTCAGAAAGGCCAACCCCCCGGCCCCGCCCCAAAGCGCCAGATCCAGCGCCAGACCGGCCAGGTCCGCGGCCTCGATCTCGGCGGGCGGGAAGCCGGGCAAGGCCCCCTCGGCGCCCCTGGTCCACATCCGGTAGCAGATACCGGGCGCCACGCGGCCGGCGCGGCCCCGGCGCTGATCGGCCTCGGCCCGGCTGACGGGTTCGGTGACCAGCCGGCTCATGCCAGCGCCCGGGTCGAATCTTGCCCGCCGCGCGCGGCCCGCATCCACGACGATCCGCACGTCCTCGATCGTCAGCGAGGTTTCGGCGATCGCGGTGGCCAGAACCAGTTTGCGCCCCTCCCGCGCGGGCCGGATCGCGGCGCGCTGCGCGGCCAGCGGCATGGCACCGTACAGGGTGTGCAACGTGACATCGGCGGGCAGCGCGCCGTGCAGTTGCGCCGCGACGCGCCGGATCTCTCCCTCGCCAGGCAGGAAGGCAAGACACCCGCCCTGTGCCTCGTTCAGGGCGCGCAGGACCAGATCGGAAACGGCGGCCTCGAACCTCTGATCCTTGCCCACCGGGCGATCCAGGTGGCGGGTTTCGACCGGATAGGCGCGCCCCTGCGACGTCAACAGAGGGGCGTCGTCCAGAAGGGCGGCGACCGGCCCCGCGTCCAGCGTGGCCGACATCACCAACATCCCCAGGTCAGGGCGCAACGCCTGGCGCACCTCCCATGTCAGGGCAAGACCCAGATCGGCGTTGAGAGAGCGTTCGTGGAATTCGTCGAAGATCACCAGCCCGACGCCGGGCAGGTCGGGGTTATCCTGCAGCATCCGCGTCAGGATGCCTTCGGTCACCACCTCGATCCGCGTCGCGCCAGAGACCGCGCGTTCGCCCCGGATCCGGTATCCGACTGTCTGGCCGGGCGTCTCGCCCATCACGTCTGCCATGCGTTCCGCAGCGGCGCGCGCGGCAAGACGGCGCGGCTCAAGCATCACGATGCGGCCCTTGACCTGATCCAGCAACGCGGGTGGCACACCCGTCGTCTTGCCTGCACCGGGGGGCGCCTGCAGCACGGCTCGGCCGTGTTCGGCAAGCGCGGATTTCAGCGTCGGCAGGATATCGTCGATGGGCAGGGCCACGGATTGCGCCTTTTCGGGGGCTCGGGGGTGGACGGGTCGCGGGCGAACAGGCAAGAAAGCGATACACGCGTCAAGGGTTTTCGCCATGCCAGGTACCGGCCATCCCGACGATCTCAGCGATCGCATCCTTGCCGGCGAACGCCGCGCACTGGCGCGTGCGGTGACCTTGGTTGAAAGCACGCGACCCGATCACCGGGCCGAGGCGACGGACCTGCTGGAAACATTGCGCGGCCATGGGCGGCAGGCGCTTCGCATCGGGATGTCGGGCACGCCGGGGGTGGGTAAATCCACCTTTATCGAAGCCTTCGGCATGGCGCTTGTGGCGGCCGGGTTGAAGGTGGCGGTGCTGGCGGTCGATCCATCCTCGACCCGGTCGGGCGGCTCGATCCTGGGCGACAAGACGCGCATGGACCGCCTGAGCCGTGAAAAGAACGCCTTCATCCGTCCGTCGCCGTCGCTCAGCCATCTGGGGGGCGTGTCGCGCCGCACGCGTGAGGCGGTGGCGCTGTGCGAGGCGGCGGGGTTCGACGTGGTGCTGATCGAAACCGTGGGGGTCGGGCAGTCGGAAACCATGGTGGCCGACATGTGCGATATCTTTGTCCTGCTGCTGGCACCCGCCGGCGGGGACGAGTTGCAGGGCGTCAAGCGCGGCATCATGGAGATGGCGGACCTGATCCTTGTGAACAAGGCCGATGGCGACCTGAAACCGGCGGCCACCCGAACCTGCGCCGATTACGCGGGCGCGCTGCGCTTGCTGCGCAAACGCCCGCAGGACCCCGAGGGATTCCCCAAGGCGCTGCCGGTGTCCGCCGTGACGGGCGAGGGTTTGCCGCAAGCCTGGGACGAGATGCAGGCGCTGGCCAGATGGCGAAAGACCAACGACTGGTGGGACCGGCGGCGCGCCGAACAGGCCGCGCATTGGTTCGAGCAAGAGGTGCGCGAGGGCCTGCTGGCGCGGCTGCGCAACGATCCGGCAGTGCGCGACGCGATGGCGGACAAGGCCCGCACCGTGGCCGATGGTCAGCTGACGCCGGATGCAGCGGCGGCAGAGATGTTGGCGTGGTTGAAGGGGTAGGGGCCTTTGCCGGTCGTCGCAGGCGGACAGCCGTCAGCGAAAGATATCTTCCCCTTGCTGGTCGATCAGCATCCTGGCCTTGAGCAGCGACACCCGCTCGGCCTCTTCCACGCTTTGGCATGTGTCGGCACGGATCATGTGGTGGGTCTTCACCTCGCCATCGATATCCTTCTCGATCCGGGCGCCGATACGAAAACCGCCCTGCCCGGACTGCGGTTCGGGGAAGATGCGGAAATCGTGGTGGAGTTCGGGTTCAGGCGCGGGTTTCGCCGCGCCGCCGCGGAACAGTTTCGAAAGAAGAGACATAAGCGGCACCCCCGCTTTGGTTTGGTCGGGCACCACCCTAGCGTGGCAGCAGAGACAGGTGAAGCACGGTCAGCCGGACGTGCGCCGATCGAGGGCCAGTTTCAAGCCGAGAAGGCCCCACGGCGCGCCATGCATCGCCATGTCCGCGATATCGATGGGCCGTGTCAGATCACCCGCGGCGAGCATCTTGAGCTTTTCCCAGATATGCGGCTCGGGCAGGAACGGGGCGAGGCCCAGGGTAAGGCACAGCACGATCAGGATGCTGAGGGGCAGGGCGTCGAGGAGGCGGCGGAGAGCGGTCATGGGCCGGGGTTTAGTCAGGATATCGGCAGATGAACAGGGCGAAACCGGGCGCGGGCCTGCCAGTGGGGTGGTCCCGCAACCGTCGATGGGGGCGATTTATGGCTGCTATGTGATTGCCGGAGTTGAGGGGATCGCGCAGTTGGCAGAGCGCCAACCCGTCGGGACGGGCAGGCGCCCGCCCGGCAGCCTATGGCCTTGGTTCTGGGCAGTTTTCACCCAGACATTCCGATGAAAAGACCAAGCCAATGACCGGAGTCAACTTGCATTCAGCGGCCTGATTTTCGACCAATCGAAATTTCTGACCCGTTCTTGTTCGACCGTAACTTCTTCTTTGGTAATTCCAGAATTGGGCCACACACCATCAACAAATGAGTCGTCGGACGGCATGGGGCGACCGGCATCCAAAGATGCTTTTGTTACTATGAGACTGGAAACATCGGGCACGTCGTGCTCCCGACACATCGCTGCTGCTTCGTCAAGAATTGGGCCGAGACCGCGACCCGTGTCATTTGGCATTCCAAGACGTTCAGCCAAATCCGAGTAACTAATGGCTATTTCGCCAGCCATCGCAGCGCTAGAGACGATCTTTATGGTTTCGAAAGCTCGTTTCCTTGTGAGTGGAGTTACTCTTCGCTGTCTCATCACTGATCCAGGAAACTCCGCAACTTCCTGCTGCGGCTCGGATGCTTCAGCTTGCGCAGCGCTTTCGCCTCGATCTGCCGGATGCGTTCGCGGGTGACGCTGAACTGCTGGCCCACTTCCTC
>Ga0102941_1000273_pt1 | contig 23463 bp, 19 predicted proteins | sample SalPonR2_C_D2_MG_FD_79281 | JGI IMG/M metagenome (GOLD analysis project Ga0102941, IMG submission 79281) | Salt pond soil microbial communities from South San Francisco under conditions of wetland restoration - Salt Pond MetaG R2_C_D2_MG | ecosystem: Environmental > Aquatic > Marine > Intertidal... | reverse complement strand
TGATTCTAATGTTTCAAGGTACTCAGCATATAAACTTGCTGGCATTGGTGCAAAACCATTGTCGCCTGCTAATCTTGCAGCACCTTTTTCAGATACAACATACTTAGCAAAGTCTAATACTTGTGGCTTTTCCTTCGCATAGTTTGCATTTAAATAAGTAAATACTGGTCTTGTAAAACCTGCGTAATCTAATTCTTCACCAATTGTTTCTAAAGAAGGCGCCACTGGGCCGTCACCAAAATCAATATTGATTGCTTGTAACTTATCAGTGTTACTTACATAGTAACCAAATCCAAAGAATGCAATAGCATTTTTGTCACTTGATACAAGATCAACTAATGTTGAGTATTCTTGCTGTAAGTTAGCAGTTTCTACAATTGGTTGTTCATCTAAAATTGTTTCATAGAAGAATTCAAAAGTTCCGTGGTTTTCATTTGGTCCATAAAATTTGATTTCTTCTGCTGGCCAATCTGCATTTAAATCTGACCATAATACTTTATCATCTGCTTTAAATGCGCCTGATGTATACATTTCAACAATCATGTCATCCGTCATTTCAGTTGCCCAATCATTGTCTTTATTGATTACCATTGTCAAACCATCATAAGCTAATTTAAATTCTAAAACATCTTCACCTAATGTCATACCTTTTTCATTTAACTGCTCTAATTCAGAATCTTTGATTTTTCTTGAAGCATCTGAGAAATCCGTTTCACCTGGGATAAACTTCTTAAATCCAGCACTTGATCCTGCACGTCCCACTTGAACACTTACGCCTGATGCTTCATTTACCATATATTCTTCAGCAATATGTGCCATTAATGGATAAACTGTTCCAGAACCATCAACAATTACTGCCCCTGATAACTCTTCTTCCGCTGGTGCTTCTTCAGTAGCTTCTTCTGTTTCCGCTGGTGCCTCTGCTGCTGTAGTATCTTCAGCGTCTGATGAACAACCAACTGCTACTACCATTAAACTTGCAATCACTAAAAAAATTCCTAACTTCTTTAACATGTGTTAACCTCCTGATTAATTAATTACATTTCAATTTTTATATTTTTATTATTTCTTAACTACACTTAATACTATAACCCATGTCTTTTAAGCTTATGTTATGGAAATGTTAAGTGTAAGTTAACTCACAATTAATTATTTTCTAACTGAAAAACCTCTACTAATTGATGTAAATCATCTGAACACTGTTTTAGATCTAAAGTGACATGGCTCACTTGCCTAATAGAGTTATTTTGATCTGTTACAGAAGCTAGAACTTCTTCAGTACTTGCTGAATTCTCTTCACCTAATGAGGCAAGTAATTCAATCATACTTTCAACTGAGTCAGTTTTCTCTTTCACTAAGTAACTAGAATCCCTTAACTCATTCTCCATTACTTTGACACCATTAACGGCATTAGATATCCTATTGAAACTTTCATTCGTTGCCTTAACACTTTTTTCTTGTTCTTTAGATATTTCGATTAAATCATTAAGGGTTTCATTTACTTCTTTATTATCTTTTTTAAGTTCAACAGTAATCTTACTAATTAATTCCGTTGCTTCCTTGGACTGATCCGATAATTCTCTTATTTCATTGGCTACCACAGCAAAACCTCTCCCATGTTCCCCCGCTCTTGCAGCTTCTATAGAAGCATTAAGTGCTAATAGATTAGTCTTCTTGGCAAGAGATTGAATAAACTCTGTGGCTTCTTCAATTTTATTTGAGTTTTCATTAGCTGTTACAATACTTTTTTGTACGTTTTCATTGGCTTGCCTTGATTCAACAGTAATATCCTTTAAGCGACTAACAACATCTATGCCTGAATCAACCATTTCATTGACCTCTAAAGTAAGTATCATCAGTTCATCTAGATGTTTGCGATCTTTTTTTATAATTTCACTTAACTCGTTGGTTTCATTAAAACAAGCCGTGGTATTTTCCGCTTGTAGCGTAGTACCTTTAGATATTTCATCCATAGCCGTTGAAATCCCTGAAGAAATTTCCGTTGATAAATCTACAGTTTCCTTTACTTCTCTAGAAGCGCTACTTAACTCTTTTACAGAGGACTCCACATTTTCCACGATGTTTTTAAAATTATCACCAATTTTCACAACTGCATTTTCTAGATCACCAATTTCGTCTTTTCTTTGACCAAGTTTTTCATTATTAATAATTGTTAAGTTGAAATTTGATAATTCATCTGTTAACTCTATAATCTTTTGAATGGGCCGACCAATACTATTGGCCAAAATTAAGGCAATTATGATACTAATGAATAAAATAGCTGAGACAATAATGATTAATCTTTCTTTTACAAACGTTACATTTTTTAGAGCAGCAGATTCCTCCACTTCTATAATTAACCCTGTATGAATATCTCCAATTTCTGATAAAGATAATGTCCCAATAACATTTTCGCCAGAATAACCTTTGTAAGCATAAGTTTCATTAAAGTCCAGATTATCTTCCGTTAATGCCTTGGATAATACTTCGCTAGCTTTTGTTTGAATTGTTTCTTTTAGGACACCTTCTACAGCATATTGTCCTTTAATCGTATTGGTCAAAAGCATGCCATTTTCATCAATTAAATAGGCGTCACCAGTGGCACCTATTTTTTCAATACCATTTTGTACTATTTTATTAATTGCTTCTTGATTCAAAATCAGATTTAAGGTGCCAACGACCTGATTAGAATTTTCATAACCATAGACTGGTGTCGATAAAATCATAATGTTGTCATCAATAAATGAATTTCTGAGAATAGGTGACCAATTTTGCTCCCCTTGACTTCCTTTATTAATAACATCTCCTGTCACAGCTAAAGGCGCCATATCTAATGGTTCATAATTTAATGAGTAAATCACTTCTTTATACTTATTTGTCAAAATAATATCCGTATAATCATATTTTGCTAATGCAACATTTAATAGATACTCAAAATTTTCGTTAATTTTTAGTTCCTCTACTTCTGATTTATTGAAAGTATTCAATCCTTCAATGCCTTGTCGAATAATTTGTGACTCCGCTAAAAGTTTTGCATCCCCTTCTCTTGATGAGAAATATTCAATGATTCGTTCTTGAGTCATCGTTGTAAATAATTGATTGCTCTTATAAATTTCATTTCTAATATTCTCACTCACACGATCAACAGCTATACCACTGATCAAGAGAATTGGTAACACGCCTGTTATTAAAACCATTAATAGTAACTTCCATCTCATTTTAAAATTGTTGAGTCCTATTAAGTCTATAGCCAATAATTTATGAAAGCTTTCGTCAACTTTTTCTATTATTTTACCCAAAAATGAGAATCTTTCTTTTATTTCAAAATTTAATTCCATTAAGCCCTCCAAGTCAATCCAATAGCCATGAGTACATTCATATAGTACCAATAACTGAGGCGGCGAATGTAAATTTAAAGTAATTTTTATGTTAATAATTAATGAATATTTGTTTTTTTGTTTGTCTATGAAATTTTTAGGGTATTATTGAAACATATGTTAGAAGGGAGCATTACAAAGATGAAAATTACAAAGTTTAAACTATTGGTACTTATTATTGCAGGGCTATTCCTCTTTCAAGTCTATAAAAACTTAAGTATTCCAAATACTGTTGGAGTTGAAGCAGGAGATTTTAAACCTTTAAAAGAAAGTCCAAATGGTGTCTCTTCTCAAACAAGTAATATAGAGAAAAAAGTATCACCATTAGAAATGAATGCTTCTGTACCTGTGGCAATAGAAAGCATTAAAAGACAGATTCTTTCATATGACAATACAAAACTTATAAAAGAATCAGACAACTATTTACACTTTGTTTTTACGACAAAGGGTTTTCATTTCAAAGATGATGTAGAGTTTTATTTTGATTCAAAAAATAACATTATTGATTTTAAATCACAATCGCGAATCGGTTATAGCGACATGGGGGTAAATAAAGAACGCTACGAAATGATTAAATCGGATTTTGAAGAATAGTTCATCATTTTAAGAAAGGATGCCTATGGATTACTTAAGTCAAGTGAAAGAATATAATCTAAAAAACTTAAAAAAGTATAAGAATTTATTATTAGGCGTTGCTAGTCTTATGGCAATTATTTCATTTTTGATAGATGATAACTTAGAAATTAAGATACTTCATGTTTTGCTTGTAATCATCCTTATAATCAACAACATTCTTCTAAATCGCGAAAAATATGAATCCAAAGTAATGGTTTTCTATTTATATTCTTTTACATTCTGGGGGATTCTAAGAATAGCTTATTATAGCGAGCGGACCTTAACCCATACCCCATTAATTGGTATCATTATGTCTCTAGCATTTGTCTACATTTTGCCTAAAAATAAACGGCTTATTTATTATGGTATTACTTTTATTCTCATTACATTCACTTTATTTGTCACTATACAAGACTCTTTTCATTATATTTTTTCCTATTTCATGTTTATATTTTTATCATATATGATTAATAAAAATTTATATGATGCATTAATTGACTCTATTGAATATAAAAAGCAAATTGAAATTTATCAAGAAAAATTAAACCATCGCGTTAAAAATTTACAAGAAGATTTCAACGAACTCTATGAAGCTTACCCTAAAATATTGGATTTTTTATCTCATACAAATCTATCGAAATTTAGTCAAGAAAAAGAATTCTTAGTTTCTACTTTTAGACTTTTCGGTAATCTAATCGTAGAATCAGATTATGGAAGTTTATATATCATTGAAAACAATCAGGTAAAATTTATTGATGCCATTGGGCACAACTTAAACTTTCTTAAGTCAATAATTTTTGATCATAAGGCCTTTGAAATTGAAGCCGGTGATTTTAGAGTTGTTAAAGATTTCGAAAAAACTTTTGCCCATGAGGACATTAGTAAGGCGGAAGATTATGTTTTGAAGAATGCTACACTTCCTATTAAAGAAGCTTTAATGTTTCATGTGCCCTTATCGGAGAAAAGAAAAATATGTATTTCCATGGATATTAAGAAAGGCAGTCCTTTAGAGTTTTCAGATCTATCACTGGTTAAAATAAAAGCCTTCCAACATATCATTAGATCCTATTATCAGAACAATGAACTAAAAGAGTTAAAAGAATCCTTAACAACAGACATTGCTATGTCTCTAACAAATCTTTTAAAAATTCATGATGAGTATACAACGGATCATTCCGAGCAAGTAGCTGCCATGGCCCTTCGCATTGGTGAAATGATGGGTCTAGATGATTCACAGTTGCAAGACTTGTACTATGCTAGTCTATTGCATGACATTGGCAAAGTAATTATTCCCAATGAAATTTTAAATAAAAAAGAACAACTAACATTAGATGAATTTAATCAAATCAAACGACACCCAGAAATTGGCTTTAAAGCTACAAAAGATCTGAAAAACCTTTCATCTATTTCAAAATACATTTGTCATCACCATGAGAGATATGATGGCTTTGGCTATCCAGATCAGTTGAAAGGCGAGGATATTCCACTCCTCTCTCGTATCATCACTGTTGTGGACGCTTATGATGCTATGACTTCTAAAAGACCCTATCGTGAAGCCCTTTCAAAATCAGAAGCCATTTCTGAACTTGTTAAGCATCAGAACACACAATTTGATGCTAAAATTGTTGACCTATTTATTCAGTTAATTAATTACAAAAAATAGAAATAGAGTAGAAAACAAACTCTACTCTATTTTTATTTTAAACTATTGATTAATCATCTGCCAAATCCTTTCAGATGTCATTGGTAGAACTTTCATTCGATGGCCAATAGCATTTTTTATAGCATTAGATATTACCGCTGGTGGTGTATCGATACCAATTTCACCAACAGATTTTGCACCAAATGGACCAGAAGGTTCATAACTGTCAACGAAACTAACATCTAACTTTCCAAAGTCCATTTTTGTTGGCCCACCATAATTTAAGAAAGTGTTATTATAAAGTTGTCCCTTGGAACCACGATTGGCTTGTTCTGTTAATGCCATGCCTAATCCTTGTACCAAAGCCCCTTCTACTTGAATCTTAGCTAGATTTGGATTAAGGGTTACACCACAATCCACACTGGCAACACATTCTAGCACTTTCAAAACCCCAGTTGCTTCATTAATCTCCACTTCACAAGCACAAGCCATATATGGTGGCGGAGACTTCTTACCGTAATAAGATTCAGAAACGACTAATTGTTTCATATCCTCTCCATAAAACAACTCATTTGAAAGATCAACTAGTGAAATGCTTTTATCACCACTAGCAAAAACACCCTTTTTATAAGATATTTCATCTACTTTAAGAACTTGTTTTGCTTTTTCTTTTAAAGCGTCTAACATCGCCATTGCCGTCAAATAAACACTATTACCTGAAACATAAGTTGTTGATGAGGCATAAGCGCCTACATCATATGGGGTTTGATCTGTGTCTGATGAGTAAACTATTATCTTGTCTGTGGTTACTTGAAGTACTTCAGCGGCAATTTGCGCTAAGACAGTATCTGAACCCGTACCTAAATCCGTTGCGCCCACTTGTAAGTTAAAAAAGCCATCGTCGTTTAACTTAAGGACTGCTGACCCCATATCAATATACGGAATACCAGAGCCTTGCATAGCAATGGCCATACCGACACTCCTAACGGTATTTTCGTCAATCTTTTTAAATGGATACTTTTCTTCCCAGTTTATTTTTTCTTTAACAATCTCTATACATTCTTCTAGCTTACATGACTCGATCATTTGAGCTGTACCTTCTGTACCTTCACCCATGACTTCAAATATTTCTGATGTTTCATTTTCTTTAATCATATTCATGCGTCTAAATTCTATAGGATCTATGCCAACCATATTTGCCATTTCAGAGATTGCTGATTCCAAAGCAAAATTGCCTTGAATCGCCCCATAACCTCTAAAGGCACCAGCTGGTGTCGTATTTGTATAAACAACATGACCCGAAAATTTTACTGCTTTTACCTTATTGTATAAGGGTAAAGTTTTAGAACCTGCAACCATTAGTACCGTTAGAGAATGTTCGCCATAAGCACCAGTATTTGAAAGGATTTTCATTTCAATGGCATTCATCATCCCATCAGCCATGGCGCCGATTCTCATTTTTATACGCATGGGATGTCTTGAATTCGTTGCTTCAAAGACTTCTTTTCTTGTATAAATTAATTTGCAAGGTTTTTTCGTTTGAAGGGTCACTAAACTCACAAAAAACTCACCATGGATAAACTGTTTACCACCATACCCACCACCAATTCTTGGCTTAAACACACGAATTTTGCTCAGGGGTATTCCTAATGTTTTTCCTAAAATTCTTCTCACATGAAAAGGTGTTTGAGTCGAAGTCACAACATTTAGTCGATCCTGCAAATCTAAATAAGCATAAGCAGCATGGGGTTCACTCATGGTATGGGCCTGGGCTTGGGTGTAGTACACATCTTCATAATAATAATCAGACTTCTCAAATTCATCTTCCACATTATTAATTTCCATTGCATAACTGGCAGCAATGTTTTTTGATGCATCTCTCCCAATATCGAACATTACTTTTCCATGGTCTGGATCATGTACTTTTGAGGAATGTCCAATGGCCTTTTCATAGTCAAGTACTGGTTCTAGTAGTTCATATTCAACGCTTATTTTATTGATCGCTTCGTCAACTACTGATGCATTGATGCCAGCAACAACTGCTACTTCATCACCAATATATCTTACGTACTCGTCTAAGATTTTTTTATCATAAGGTGAGGGTTCTGGAGACCCTTGTCCTGCCCTTGTATAAACAGCATCTGGAACATTCTTGTGGGTCAATATTAGGGAAATACCCTTCACCTTTAATGCTTTATCTGTATTTATGCATTTAATTTTTGCATAGGCATAAGGACTTCTTAAGACTTTTACAATTAATGCATCCTTTGGTGCCAGATCATCTGTATAGGCTGGTTTACCTGTAACTAACCCTAGTCCATCAACCTTTGGTATATTTTGATTTACTGACAATTAACTCACCTCCAGATATCTTTTAATGGCTCTTAACTGTCCTTCATAACCCGTACACCTACAAAGATTACCTACAAGATAATGTTTAATACTTTCTTCAGTATAAACATCTAAATCCTCTGCCATGGCAACAATGCTCATAATCAAGCCGGGAGTACAGAAACCACATTGATCAACACCCTCTTCTAATAAAAACTGACCAATTTCTCTTGCTTTTTCTTCTATTCCATCAATGGTTAGAATTTTATGATCCTGGGCCTTCATGGTAAAAAGAGAACAAGAAGGAATCACTTTGCCATCCATTAATATACTACAGACACCACACGAGCCCGTATCACAGCCTTTTTTAACACTTGTAAAACCTAAGCCTCTTAAAGTATCTACTAGCATTTCACCACCGTGAACCATCACTTCGTAATCTCGATCATTAATATTTAAAGTGATTGCAATCATCTAAACCACCATTTCCTTATAAGCTTCTTTTAATAAGGTTTGAGTAATACTTTTTCTGTAGTCTTCACTTACTCGATAATCATCATTAAAAGATAGCTCTTCAATTAATATCTCACATGCCTTATCAATATCTTTCTCCGTCGTCAGAATCTTACTCGCAAGTTTTGCATAAGTCCCACGACCAGGTCTTGCACCAACGGCTATTCTGTAACGATCATCTTTTTTAGCTAAAGCAACATTAATTAATGAATATTCTTTATAGGTTTTTTTCAAGTATTTCACATTGGCTACTTGCTTCAAATCAATGATTATTTCTAACAGGATATCATTTTTTAAATCCATTTCTAAATAATCATCCATACTCATTTCCCCTGCTTTATAAAATCGAAGAGTTGAATCTAAAACAATCAAAGTCGGTAACATATCTGAAAAACTATACTTCCCACAAATACTGCCGCCAATGGTAACAATATTTCTTAACTGCAAACTAGCAATTTGGCGGACCATGTTTGATAGAACCCCATTAAGTTCACCAATACAATAGTCGTCTACTTCAATACTTCTTAGGGTCGTCATAGCCCCAATTTTTAAGCAACCATTTTCCTCAATAATATAGTCAAGTCCTAAGCCACTTAAATCAACGGCTAAAGGAATTTCTCTCTTTTGTAATCTTAAGTAAGCACCTCCAGCCACAAGCATAGCTTTTTTATTTTCATTGATTAATTTATAGGCTTCTTTTAAAGAGTCCGGTTGCCTGTATTCTTTAATCTTCATTAAAACGCCTCCTTACTTCATCTTCTGATAAGAAATCATTCTGAATAGAACCTTTTAAGACATCTGGATCCTTTAAACCATTCCCTGTAACTAAAATACAAACACGCTCTTCTTTATTAATCTTTCCTTCTTGGGCAAGCTTCTTTAAACCTGCATAGGTTATTGCGCCAGCTGGTTCAGCAAATATTCCAGTTTTATTACCAAGTTCAATAATGGCTTCCTTTATTTCATTATCTGATGCTGTAATAAAATATCCCTTTGAGGCTTCAATGTAATGACATGCTTTAATAACGTCTCGTGGTTTCCCAACGGCTATAGAATCTGCAATAGTTGTTCCTTTTAAATCCACTGGTGTATAGGGTTTCCCTTGTTCAAAGGTCTGCTTAATAGCATCTAAATTCTCTGACTGAATACCAATTATTTTTGGCATGTAGTCTATTAATCCGACCTTTTTAAACTCATAGAATCCTTTATAAATCGAACTGATCACAGTACCATCACCAACACTTACAATCACATAATCAATTGGTTGGTAATCATTTTGAACAATGATTTCAAAGGCACCTGTTTTCTTTCCTTCAAGTAAATAAGGATTAATGGCAGAATTTCTCAAGTACCAGCCTTTCTCTAATCCAATGGTCATTGATAAATCAAAGGCTACGTCATAATTATCGTCAATTGCTAAAATATTTGCCCCAGAAACTTCTAATTGAAGTCTTTTACCAATGGGAATCGTATTGGGAACAAAAATATATGTTTTAAGAGGTGTACTCGCACTTAACATAGCTAGGGAAGTTGCTGCATTGCCTGTAGAAGCACAAAAAATTGTATCTTTATTCTCTTCAAGGGCTTTATTAATAGCAATGATACTGGCCCGATCCTTATAGGAAGCACTAAAATTTGTACCATCATATTTTATTAGAACTTCTTTAATACCAAGTAACTCTTCAAACTTTAATAACGGTGTTGGCCCAATATATTGATCCAACTGCGTATGACTACTTGTAGGTAATAGTTTTTCAAATTGAAATATACTTCTTTCTTTAGAAAAATCATCCCTTTTAAGATTCATGCGATTATAATCATAAACTACTTCCAATGTTCCGAAACGTTCACCACAAACAGGACAAAAATAAAAATCTTCTTTAGGTTCATATTCTTTTCGACAGGTAATACATCTTAAAAAGTAATCCATTATAACACCCCACTGATGGCTTTTACTGGGCATCTCGATTCACAAGTCCCACAACGAATGCATTTGTTTTCATCTAAGTGAAATCTATTCTTATGGCTGAATGCAAAGGTTGGACAGACATCAATACATCTAAAACACTCAATACATTTCTCTAAATTAATTGCCGGAAAATCATTCTCTTTTTTTACCGGTGCAGATAACTTAGTACTTTTTACCGCTGCAATAGACTCAAAATTATATTTTTCTAAAACATCTGGTAAATCATCGATTATTTTTTGATACCTACTTTTCCCATGGATCAAAGCACTAGACAACATTTGCACACTATCTGCTCCAGCCAATATAAATTCAATGACATCTTTTGCATTTTCGATACCGCCAACGGCTATTAGTGGCATCTCAGGAAAATTATTTCGGATGGCTCTTATCCGCTGCAAAGCATAAGGTTTAATGGCAGGGCCAGAAACCCAACTGTCACCCGAGGCATTTCCTAACTGTAATCGCCTTTTCTCTAAATCAATTTTTATGCCTGGCCCTAAAGAATTAATGGCTACAATTCCTGTGGCACCTGCTTTTAATGCTGTATCAACAAAATTTATGTAGTCTTTAATATGTGGTGACAATTTCATAAAGACAGGTTTTTCTGTGTGTTTTACAATACTCTTCACAACACTTTCTAAATCTGATTGAATATAGTGGGTTGAAATTTCAAAAATGTCAGCATATGGGTCTAGTTTAGGAATTAATACATCAAAATCTTCTGTATTATAACCGACGGATACAATTAATGGTTTATTTTTCTCTTGCGTAACCTTTGGTAGAATCTTATCAAGCCACTCTTCAGGTGGGAACTCTGACCAGGTTTCAGAATTATATACCATATGCTCCCCGGCATAGATGCAAGGTTTGTCTACCTCAGCTGCTACAGTAGAAATCGTCTTTGTCACCAATGCCCCTGTATCAATTGCATTGAAAAAAAGAATGTTCTCTGCTGTAGATGTTAAAGGGCCGCTGGCAGGCATCAATGGCGATTCTAAAGTATAGTCTAAAAATTTTGTCTCAATGTTCTTTCTCATTTTTGATCACCAAATTTCTTAAATAGTTTCCTTGATACTTCTAAGGATTTTTCATAGACTTCAGGTTTTACATGGGTCTTATAATTAGAAAACACTTCTTTTCCGTTAATAATAACCTTTTCCGGTTGCATCTGATTGAAAATGCCATAAAGTATATGACTAAAGGCATTTTTTTGTGTCATTGGTGTTGGATTATTGTAGTCTATTAATAAAAAATCTGCTTTATAATGTTGTCTGATTTTCCCAATCTTAATACCTAATAGCTTGTTCACAAGAGTATAAGAATTTTCAATTACTTTTATTAATTCTTCATGAGATAGACCTATAGGAGCATCCAAACTCTTTTTAGCAAGTAAATTAAAAAGATAAATCTCCTGACCTATATTTGAACCCAAACCATCTGTACCAATGATTACATGTATATCTTTAATCAGATTCCAATTAAAAATACCTACATTATTGTTAAGATTAGAAGATGGATTCAATGCAATTGTTACATTCTTATTTCTTAAGATCTCTGCTTCTGCTTCATTCATGTGAATACAATGGGCTAAGATTGATTGATCATTAAGAAGATCAAAGGTGTCAAAGCGATTGACCACTGGCTTCCCATATTTTTCCAAAGAATCCTCTTCATCCATCTGACTTTCTGCCACATGGACATGTATTGGATGACTTCCCAAATTTTCTTTAATTAAACTTAAGGTTTCATCTGAAAGACTCATAGATGCATGCATACCAAATAGTCCTGTGTAAAACTCATTTTTTTCATCTAAAAATTCCTTATTTTCTGCTATACACTCAGAAACATTGTACCGATCTGATGTTTCAAAGGCTAGTAGCAACCGCATATTCAGTTGATCCACAATAGATTTTTTTATTGTCTCTAAAGACCCAGGAATCACACCACTGGCATGGTGATCAATAATTGTTGTCACACCATTTTTTAAACTTTCAATACCGTACATAACACCAGAAGCATATATTTCCTCTAAGCCTAGCTTTTGGTCAAACTTCCACCATAGTTGTTCTAAAATATCCTTGAAGGAATTTGGATCGTAGGGTAAATCTAAACCTCTAAATAACATAGAATAAATATGGGTATGACCATTGACTAAGCCGGGTATTACGAGTTTCCCTTTACCATCAATTGCTTGACCTTCAAAGGTATAATGCTCCATACGACCAACTTCTTCGATAATATCTGAATACACAATATAGCCATTTTCAATGAAATTTTCGTAGTCAAATATTTTTACATTTTTAATCGCTTTCATATTTTCTCCTTAAGAAATTTCCCTTCGACTGACCAATATAATTGTAATCTTTAACAATAACTTCTCCTCGAAGCAAAGTAGATTCTACCTTTCCTTTTAAAGAAATACCTTCATAGGGACTATACCCTGCATTTGAATGGCCTTTGTCTATGGTAAATTCCTTGTTTGGATCAAAAATTACCAAATCTGCATCTGTGTTTAACTCAATTTTCCCCTTTTGAGGATAAAGGCCAAAAATCTTTGCGGGATTTTTAGTAAATCGATCAATTATTTTATCGCCAAAAATGTTATACATCAAGGTAAAGGAATACTCAATGGATCCAAAGCCCTTTGGTATTTTTGAAACATCATCATATTTCTCTTTGTCCCCTTTTGTAAAGGCACAGTGATCGGTCCCAATGCTCCTAATATAATCAATACTACTTTTTAAATAGATCATTTCCTTTGAACTTCTTAAAGGTGGGGCAATTAAAAAAAGCTTAGCATCTTCTTCAACATACTTCTCTTCGTTTAAGTAAAAATACTGGGGACAACTTTCAAAAATAATTTTGTTCTGTGATAACAAATGTTCAAACTTCTCTGCTACCATTTGAATAGCCGAACCACAAGTGGTGTGTACAATATAAACATTTCCTTTTTTTAAACTTGTAATGGCAGCAATTTCTAGAATTTGCAAGTATTCACTTAACCACGGTCTGGCATTTTTATAATTGGTTAGTTCATCTTCCTTACTAATTAACTCATCCTTTTCCGAATGAATAAGAACTAAAATTTCATCACTTATGAGTTCATATAATTTCTTCAATGAAATTCTTCGGTTAGATTCTGAATAAGTCGTAAAAACCTTAATTGAAGGCAAACCTAAAGTCTTTGCTGCTTCAATAAGCTTGACAGGATCGTCCATATAATTTCCTAATGTCACATGAAAGGAGTAATCTACTAAACTTTTTTTAGCCAAGGCTTTTCTTTTGTTAAATGCTTCTGTTAGTTCTGCATTGGTTAGGATTGGGTCTAAAAAATCAATGAATGTTGTTACACCACCAAGGGCCGCTATTTTGCTCCCTTGGTAAAAGTCATCCCTTGAAGAAAACTCCCCTAGGTCTAGATCAAAATGTACATGGGGATCAATAAAGCCTGGCATGACTAATTTACCTGTGCAATCAATGCTCTCTTTTGATGCCAGATTTTTATCTGTTATTCTTACAATTTTTTCTCCATTGATATAAATATTTTTCTTTAAAAAACACTGATCAACGTATATTTTGCCATTTTTTAAAACCAAGTCATAAATCATCTTATACCCCTATAATCTTGTCCAATGCTTCCTTATTTTCTTTCTTATATTTATTAATCATTTGATCAATCATTTCTACTTCATCAGCTTTTTCTTCCCAGTAAATCTGTGTTTTTTGAAGATTTAACTCTTCAACAGTCTTCCCTTGCTGTTCAACCCAAGTATAGTACTTAAGATTGTGCCATCTGTTTCTATTTTCAACAGTGCCTTCAAAAAAATAGGATGGCTCTTGGTATTTAAAGATTCTTTCATAGCGTTTCATAGCCATGTCTCGTGTCAATTCACCAAAGGTTTCTGTCATATCATCCATTACAGAATGGTAACGTTCAATACTATCCGTCGCAACAGTTAATACATTTTCCCCTGGCTGCAGGTCATAATATTTTGCAGTTTTTATTGCAGCAATTATGTTAGCAATACAAGATATGCCTAATTTGTCAGAAATAAACTCTATTAATTCTGGATTAACAAACTCTTTTAAATAATCTTTTCCCACGTCACTAGAGATCACTTGAAGCATTTTTTTACAATCCATATCGTCTATTTGTACAACGGCATCATTATTCATAACATTGTGAATCCAAGTAACATGTTTATCCCCTATGCCTTGAATATCATGTCCACCATAACCATTAAGGGATAACGTAGGACATTGAATCGGTTCTCCAGCAACAATTTTTGCATTTGGAAAATACTTTTTTACACGGTCCCCTGAGGCAATGGTACCTGCAGAACCAACGGTTAATGCAACTGCTGCGATGCCTTTGTTACCAATTTCTTCTTCATTGACCAGTTCTACCATGGTGTTGCCTGTTACATACTCATGAAATCTATAATTTCCAAAGGCTTCAAACTGGTTTAACACCTTTACAACTTCTGGATTCTCTGCTTTTAAAGCTTTTGATTTATCATATATTTCTTTCACATTTGATTCACAACCAGGCGTCTTAATGACATGACCACCATAGGATTCAATGATTTCGAAACGTTCGGCACTCATCTCTTCTGGTAATAGAACAATGGAATCATATTTCATTCGAGAACTTACCCAAGCGCCGCCAATACCGTAGTTACCCGTTGAAGGCCAAATTAATTGGTTTTTACTCGGATCTACTGCTCCAGTGATTGCTTTTTCCATCAAAACAGAGTAGGTTGGTCCAACCTTATGACTGCCAGAAGGAAAATCCTTAGCATACATCACAACGATGTTTGCCTTCACCCCTGTTAACTCTGGTGGTAAAACAAAGTGATAAATTCGATCTTCTGCGTCCCGCCAATTAATGTTATAAAGATTAATTGGATGGAGTGGATCTTTATCTTTCATTTCTAATGCTCTTTTTCGAATTTTCTCATCTATTTTCCATGGGTGTAGCATCTCTTCATAACTTGGTCCAATGACAATTGATTTATCCATTTTCTCCCCCTTAAAGTGTTAATGCCATAACAGCTTTTGCTGTATGTAATCTATTTTCAGCTTCTGTATAAACAACTGATGCTGGTCCATCAATAACAGAGTCTTCCACTTCATTCCCACGATCAGCTGGTAAAGCGTGCATATAGATTACGTCATCATGGGCTAATGCCATTTTTGACTCTGTACATTTCCAGTCTTTGAAATTTGTAATGTCTATATTTTCTTCCTTTGAGGACCAAGATCCCCAATTTTTAGGAATAACAATATCTGCATCAATAAAAGCTTCGTCCATGTCATGGGTTATTTTAAAATAACCATTATGTTTTTTTGCATTTGCTTTGGCTTCTTCAATCACCCAATCTGGCAATTCCAGACCTTTTGGATAAGCCAAGGTTACATCCATTCCATACCTTGGAAATAACAAGGCTTGGGTTAAAGGCACACTTATAGGTTTTTTATGACTTTCAGCATAAGCCCAAATAATAGAAACTTTTAGATTATTTGTATCACCTTTTATTTCTTTAATAGTCATTAAATCTGCAACACCTTGCATTGGATGGTATAAGTCACATTGTAAGTTCATTACTGGTGTTGAAGCATGTTCTGCTAATTGGTTAATATACTTGTTCCCAATACCCCAATCACAATTTCTACAAGCCAACCCATGACCATAACTTGACAAAATTACGCCTGTATCCTTTGCTACTTCCCCATGGGAAATTTGCATAGTTGATGTATCTAAAAAGTTTGCATGACCACCTAATTGAAAAATGCCTGCTTCCATTGAGTTTCTCGTCCGTGTAGACTCTTCAAAAAACATTAGAAATATTGATTTATACTGTAAATAGGGTGTATGAATATCCATAGCAAATTTTCTTTTCAAATCAAAGGATACATCCATTATTGTATCAATCGCATCATTTGACCAATCTCTTAGTGTAATAAAATCTTTCCCTTTAAGCTTTGTTTTCATGACTTCCATCTCCTTCAACAAATTTAGGTATTAAGGCATACACTTGCAATGCTTTATACAATTCTTCTTTTAAAATTTTCTCATTTGGTGCGTGGGCTTCATCTTCATGTCCTGGTCCAAAACCAATACAAGGAATCTTGTAACGCCCCATAATTGAAACCCCATTGGTGGAAAATGTCCATTTATCTAATTTTGTGTCTTCATCAAACAAATGACGATAAGCATTTAAAACCCCTTGACATAAAGGATCCGATTCTTCAATGGTCCAAGTTGGGAAATAACTCTCCACATTTGGTTGATACCCTGTATAAGAGGCCCTTGTGTAATTATACATCTCAACGGATGCATTTGCTTTTTTTACACTTTCTAAGCTTTTAATCTCTTCAAGGGCGCTGACCATGGTTTCCCCTCTTGTTAATCGACGATCAATAGAGATACTACAACCATCTGCTACAGCACATCTTGAAGGCGACGTATGAAATATTTCTGAAACAACTAAGGTCCCTTTACCTAAAAAATCGTCATCTTTCAATCTTTCATTTAAAGCTTCTAACTCTAATAAAATTGGTGCCATCTTATAGATCGCATTATCCCCACGTTCTGGCGCAGAGCCATGGGCTGAAATACCACTTGTTGTTACTTTTATTTCCATGCGTCCTCTGTGACCTCTATAAACATTTAGACTCGTTGGCTCTGTAATGACAACGTACTCAGGTTTAATGATTTCATTGTCTAAAATATACTTCCAGCAAAGGCCATCACAGTCCTCTTCCTGTACTGTTCCAGTAATCCACAGTGTAAATTCTGGCGCTAAATCTAAATCTTTAATAATTTTGCCAGCATATACGATTGAAGCAAATCCACCGGTTTGATCAGAAGCGCCTCTGCCAAGAATCACTTCATCATCTGCCATGCCTTTAAAGGGGTCATAATCCCAGTTGTCTATATTGCCAACATCAACTGTATCTATATGGCCATCCATGGCAATCACTTTCGATCCATGACCTATACGCCCCAGAATATTTCCAAAGCCATCAATAAAGACTTCATCATAATCTAGTTTTTCCATTTCTATTTTTATTCTTTCAACAACAGCTTTTTCATTGGTACTTGTTGAAGGAATCAAAATTAAATCTCTTAAAAAACTATAAAGGTCTTCTTTGTATTCATCTGCTTTTTTTCTTACTTTTTCTTTTAAAATCATGGTATCAACCTACCCTAATGAGTTTATAATCCCTTGTTGATAAATCATATTTTTCGATGAAATCGTTTAGAAGTTCTTCTCTAACAGTAATATAAATCTCAATACCAGACTTTAATGCCTTTAAAATGGCTTCATGAAATACTTTACCGTCCATTTCTAATTGTCCAATTTCATCAATTACTAAAATCTTATCTTTTTCAATACCCTTTAGAATTATTTCTTTACCTTTTTTGATCCCTTCTTCTAACACAACAAAATAATCTAATTTGATGCCTTCTCGGCTTAAATCTGTTGTAATAAACTCAAAGGCTTCTTTGGTTTCTAAATCATAAAGATCATAGCCAATAAATTCATCCTTCTCATCGTACTTTTTATACTCTAAAAAACCATTAAAAAACCTAGAATCCCTCACCAAATACCTTAAGTAGCTCGTTTTTCCCGAATCCCTTTTGCCCGTAATTATTTTAATCATTGTATCACTCCTAAATCTTCTATTTTATTAATGTTATATTTTATTGACTGTATCTGAGATAAGACGGATATAGCAATCTCAGGTGGCGTTGGACCACCAATATTTAAACCGATTGGCGAAAAAATTTTTCTCGGTTGTTTGTCTAAATCTTCTTTTAATCGATTCAACAGTTCTTGGATTTTCTTCTCTGAGGCTAACATACCTAGATACTTATATGAAATATCCTTTCCCATTAAATTCTTAAGAATTTCATAATCTACTTGGTGAGAGCCTGTAGCAATAACATGATAATCATTCGGCTTAAAACTTTCTTTTTCTAGGGAATCATGCCCCTTATGAAACAGATAATCGAAATCATAATTTGGATCAAATTGATCAACAACATGTAATTTAAAATCTAAACCAACAGATTTTTGACAAATTTCTTTTCCTACATTTCCAGCGCCGCCATAAATATATAGGTTTTCCTTTGGTTCAAAATATTCAAAAAATATTCTTGCTTGTCCACCACAGATCATTTGTGCATCAATATTTGCTTCTTCAATCACTTCAGCAGATAGGTTGTAAAGAATTAGTTGGTTTTCTTTTGTTTCTAGAATTTCTTTACACTTTTCAATAATCATTAATTCTAAATCACCACCAGCAATAGTGCCTAAGCGATGAAAGCCTTCGTCTAATAGTAGTTTGCCACCGGTTTCTAATGGCCCATCACCTTTTTTTTCAACAACAGTTGCTAAAACGCATTTTTTTCCTACCCCTAGTTTTTCATTTACTTTTTTTAATAAATTCATAGATCACCTACAAAATAAACTGTACACTAATAGCCATTAGAAATACTAAAAAACTATAATTAGGATTTAATTTGATTTTCCCTTTTAAAGAATATTTATGAATTAGTGTAATCACAACTGTATTAATGGCTGGATTAATCAATAAGAAATTTATCGCTCTCGAAGGTCCCCCAGATAAATAATAAATATTACTTGGACTTTTAAATTGAATTAATAGAACACCAATAAACACAACTCGCCAAATAAATGACGCAGCAAATACCCTTTTAATATCTACTAAAACATCTTCTCTTAACAAGACAAATACTAATGCGCCTTGTAGTAAAATCATGAATATTGGGTTCAGCGCCTTATAAATCATTGGGTTAGGCATAAATAAGTTAACAGATTTGATTACAGCAGCTATAACAGCTACTTGGAAAATACTACTGCTTTGCTCATTTTCCTTTTCAGCTCGTTTCATGAAATAAAAACCGATAGGAAACATAATCATGCCAGAAATTGGAAACAAAATCCAATGAAGTAAATACCCTAAGGTTGCTTCAGCAAACCCCCATAAACTACCATAAAGCAAATTCGTTTTAAAGTTCTTAGTCATATAACTCCTCCTTTAAATAATTGTGTAAGATTTTTATTGCTGTTTCTTCTCTGTAGCGTCTCGTGGATCTTTTATCTGTTTCTCCATGTAACAATAAACGATAATCTTCTATTAAAGTGTATATTAGACTTTGACCTTGGGAAATTTCTTTATTAATAATTTTCTCTTCAATGAAGCGATCTCTTAAAGGTTTGTCATTAATGGCCCCAAAGGCAACTCTAAAATCTTTAATAATGTTATCTTCTATGGTTATCACACTACTAACAGATAATTTAGATAAAATATCTCCATGTCGGGTGCCTAATTTATTAAAGTAGCTCACATCAAAACTTTTATTAGGGATGATGATTTGGTATAGCAGTTCTCCACTTCTCAAATCCGTCTGATACTTCCCTTTAATAAAGTCTGATATTTTTTCAATGCGACGGTCATGCTTACTTATTAATTCTAACTTTGCATCTAATAAGAAGAGTACTGGTAAAGTATCTCCTACCTTTGCAGCATTAGCTATGTTCCCACCAATTGTGGCCATATTTCTAATGGCAGGATTTGCCATGGTTATGACGGCTTTTTTTAAGATTTCTGGTACTAAAGGACTATTGTATACCTCCAATAAAGAATTACATGCTTTAATATATATATATTCTTCATCAGCTGTAATACCATTAAGGGCTTTTAAATCATTTATAAACATAACTGGTTTATTAAATCTTCGACTGGCACCATGCCATTGCCTTTTTCGAATCATTAGGTCTGTTCCACCTGCAAATAACCAATAATCTTCAGTTGCTAATGCATCTAAACAATCTTTTAAATCTATAGGGATATAACTGTCGACGCCCATAAATCACCTCCCATTTCTTTTGCTAACATAACGGCTTCAAAAATTGATTGATACCCGGTACAACGACAAATGTTTCCGGATAAACCTTCTTTGATTTCTTCAAGGCTTGGATTTTTATACGTTCTCAAAATATTTTCCGTTGCTAAAATCATTCCCGGTGTACAGAAACCACACTGGACTGCTCCTGCTTCTAAGAAAGCATTTTCAATGACTTCAAATTGTTTTGTATTTTTAAATCCTTCAATTGTTATGATTTCTTTATTCATTACATTACCCATGGGGACCATACATGAATTAACCAGCTGGTCATTAATAAAAACCACACATGCCCCACATTCTCCTTCAGAACATCCTTCTTTCACACCTGTTAAATTGAAGTTAATTCTTAATACGTCTAACAAACGACTGGCAGGATCTACGTCAATGGATACTTTTTTATTGTTTAAAGTAAAATTAATTGTTTTCAGCATATTCTTTTACCTCCAAAATGTATTCAGGTGTCACAGGAATTTTGAAAATTCTTTGGCCAATTGCATCTTCAACAGCACTAGCAATGGCTGGTGGCACACCAACTAAAGACAGTTCCCCTAGCCCTTTGGCACCATAGGGACCATCATCGTATTTGTTAATAACTAAATCAAAGGCCATTTCTGGAATATCCTTTGACGTTGGTACTGAATAGGCTTCAAAATTGTTTTGTTGAATGACGCCATTCTTTGAAGTCATGTTCTCCATCATACCAAGTCCCATGCCTTGGATCATGCCACCATGGATTTGTCCTTCTACTAATTTTATATCAATTGGGTTACCAATGTCGTAAACACCATAAAGTTTTTCTACTGTGACATCGTAAGTAATTTTATCTACTAATACTTCAGCCACAACGCCAGACCAAGAATAAGACATATAAGCATTGCCTTGTAAGGTTTCTTGATCCCAAACTAAGTAATCTGGGGCTTTAAAATTTTCTTCTACTATAAAACTTTCTTCATCAAAGCGGTCTTTTACTTTCAAAGCCGCTAAATACAGTAATTGACCAACAACCATTGTTGTGCGTGACGCCACTGTTGGACCAGAATCAGGTACATATTTTGTATCTGGGTTGTCATAGTGAACGGCGTCAATATCAATGCCAATGGCAGACGCAACAATTTTTGATAAAGCCGTTTTGGCACCTTGTCCCATTTCCACATTGGCTATTAAAAGATCAACTGTATCATCTTTATTTTTTCTAAGCTTAACCTTTGCTTTTATATGGGTTGCTTCACCATCACCAGTAAAGCCACCACCATGGGGAATAAAAGATACACCAATGCCACGATAATATTTTTCATCTTCTTTGTTATTCTCAAATTTTTCTTTATAATTAGATAGTTTTTCCAATTGACTGGCTAGCTGATCTAATTTTATTTTTTCAACGTAAACACCATTGGTAGCTGTTGAATCCCCTTGTTTCACAAAATGATTCCGTTTTAGTTCAAAGGGATCAACCTTCAAAGCCTTAGCAATTTGATTGATGTGCTGTTCTAAAGCAAACATGGATTGTGGTGCACCAAAACCTCTAAAGGCACCTGTAAAGACATTATTAGTTGCCATAACTTGTCCCGTTACGTCAATGTTTTCAATAAGATAAGCCCCAGTTAGTGTAAACAAAGCTCTTTGTAAAACAACATCTGAAAGACCAATATATGGCCCACCATCTAAGTCAATATCAAACTTCATACCTATTATTTTGTTATCCTTCACATAACTTTTAATATATGTCTTAGAAGGATGTCTTTTAGTGGTGTACATAATGTCTTCTCTTCGGTCAAAGATTAATCGGACAGGTTTCTTAATTTTTAGTGCTGCCGCTGCCACTTGACAAGCTAGAAGAGAAGGATACTCTTCTTTACCACCAAAAGCACCGCCCGTATCACTTTGAATCACGCGTATTTGCTCCTCTGATAGTTTAGTTGCATGAATAAGGGCATTTTTAACATAATATGGACATTGTATGGAACCATATACTTTTAGTTCTTCCCCATCATAATCACCAACAACACCTTGTTTTTCCATATATAATTGTTCTTGATAGGTAGTTTCGTAATAGCCTTCAAAAACTCTACAATCCTCTAATCCATCAAGATCACCTTTAGCAAAATGATGTTTTACGAATATATTGTTGTCTTTTGCCTCTAAAATACTCACTTGATTGGCTTTTGATTCTTCAATAGAATAAACTGCTGGTAAAGGTTCATACTCAACGACTACCTTTGACATGAGTTCTATGATTTTGTCTTTATTCTTGCCTACAATAAATGCAATGGGTTCACCAATATAGTTCACTCGATCCTTTGCAAAAATTGGCATATCAAAATCAATCATAGCCACCTCATTGGTATGAATGTCCCTATAATCGACTATGTAATAATCCTTTGGCATTTCTGGATAAACAATGTTTTTTATAAACCCTCGACTAATATCACTTCTCAATGTTCTTGCGTAGTGTAAATTTTCAAAGGGCAGATCTTCTAAAAATTCATTTTCTCCACGCATTTTTTTAACTGAATCCACTCTTAAAGTTCTCTCATCAATTTTCATTTTTTATACACTCCAATACATTCAAATAATCTTCAAAAGTATCAATATCCATTAATATACCTGGGTCATTAACTGTTACATAAGTTGCTTCTTTGGTTTTAACAAAATCCTTTAAGGAAGCAAATTCAAAATTTTCTGAAATTTCTTCTAATAAAGACCCTTCAATAATAATGGGATGGCCAGCATGGTAATCATAACTTGGTATAATGACGTCACCAGAATGTTCTAATAGTTTTTTAACCGTTCTTTTTTTCACATGACCATAATCTCCTGGCATGAAGATCAAACGATCACATACCATTTTATTTATACCCAATTTAACCGACGTAAACATACCATCTTTATATTTTTTATTGTAAACTATTCGGACATCCTTATAGTTTTTTAAAACATTTTCGATTTGTTCATGGTTATGTCCTGTAACCACTGTTACTTCTCGACAAAAAGGTTGAATTGTCATAACTGCTTGCTCAATAAGGGTTTTTTCTTCAATTTTATAAAGCATCTTATAACCTAAAGCTCTTGAAGA
>Ga0102941_1000271_pt1 | contig 23501 bp, 24 predicted proteins | sample SalPonR2_C_D2_MG_FD_79281 | JGI IMG/M metagenome (GOLD analysis project Ga0102941, IMG submission 79281) | Salt pond soil microbial communities from South San Francisco under conditions of wetland restoration - Salt Pond MetaG R2_C_D2_MG | ecosystem: Environmental > Aquatic > Marine > Intertidal... | reverse complement strand
TTTCGCGGAGGGCGTCGGGGTCGGCGTGGCGTTCGGCGACAGCGACCGGCTGGGACTGTTCATCGCCGTGGCCATCGCGATCCACAATATCCCGGAGGGCCTGGCGATCAGCCTGGTGCTGGTACCCCGGGGCACGCCGCCGTGGAAGGCCGCCGGCTGGAGCATTTTCAGCAGCCTGCCGCAGCCCCTGATGGCGGTCCCGGCCTTTCTTTTCGTACTCGCCTTCCAGCCGTTCCTGCCCATCGGGCTCGGCCTGGCCGCAGGCGCCATGCTCTGGATGATCTTCGCCGAGCTGATTCCGGACGCCCTCAAGCACGCCCCCAGCCCCGCCGTGGGCGCCGTGGTGGCGCTGGCTTTCACCGCCCTGCTGGCTTTCCAGCACTACGCTCTGCACCTTTGAGGTCAGCGGGTTCGCCCCCCGTTCACCGGAGCATTTACAATGCGCCGTCAACGCCTTCGCAGCCCGGGTGACCACCATGGATTTTCACATCGACGCCGACCTCGCCGCGAGACTCGAGCGCATCCGCAGCTTCGTGATCGAACGCGTCGAGCCGCTCGAGCCTCACCTGCTGGCCGGCGAATGGAACGAGCTCGAAGCAGGCATCGCGGCCCTCCGGAAGCAGGTCAAGGCGCAAGGCTGGTGGGCGCCCAATCTGCCGTCCGAGGAAGGCGGCAGCGGCGGCGGACTCGTGGCACTCGGCCTGATCTCCGAGGTGCTGGGCCGCAGCCCACTCGGACACTTTGTGTTCGGCTGCCAGGCGCCCGATGCGGGGAACGCCGAGCTGCTCGTCACTCACGGTACCGAAGCGCAGCGCGCGCGCTGGCTGGCGCCCCTTGCGGCCGGCGACATTCGCAGCTGCTTCCTGATGACCGAACCGGAGTTCCCAGGCTCCAATCCGACGCAGATGGGCACGACCGCCGAGCTGGACGGCGACGAGTTCGTGCTCAACGGCCACAAGTGGTTCGCGACCGCGGCCGACGGCGCGAGTTTCGGCATCTGCATGGCCGTCACCGATCCGCAGGCCGACAAGTACCGGCGCGCCAGCATGATTCTCGTCGAGACCGACCGGCCGGGTTTCCAGCTCGTGCGCAACATCCAGATCATGGGTCACGCGGGACACGGCTTCTTCAGCCACGGCGAGGTTCGGCTGGAAAACGTGCGCGTGCCGGCGACCAACCTGCTGGGCAAGGCCGGCGCCGGCTTCGCCATGGCCCAGGAGCGTCTCGGACCCGGCCGGGTGCATCACTGCATGCGCTGGCTGGGCATCTGCCGGCGCGCCATGGACGAGATGATGTCCCACGTCCTCAAGCGCGAGATCAAGCCGGGCACGCCGCTGGCTGCGATGGGTGCGGTACAGGACTGGATCGCGGAATCGGCGGCGGAGGTCGAGGCGGCACGCGCCCTGGTCCTGATGACCGCCTGGACGATCGAGCAGGAAGGCTTCAGCGCCGCGCGCGAGCGGGTCTCGATGATCAAGTACTACACCGCCAACGTGATGCAGCGGGTCGTGGATCGCGCCGTACAGGCCCATGGCGGCCTGGGGGTCACCGACGACCGCATCCTCGCCTTCTTCTTCCGTGAAGAGCGCGCCGCGCGCATCTACGACGGCCCGGACGAAGTCCATCGCATGGCGGTCTCCCGCCGGCTACTCAAATCGGCGGCCGGCCGGTGAGCGACACGGCGCCGGTCGAGGAGGCGCGCGCACCGCGCCGGGGCGAGGAACTCGATCCGGCGGCCGTCGGCGCCTTTCTCGAGAAAACCCTGCCCGGTGTCGCCGGTCCCGTCGAGATCGGACAGTTTCCCGGGGGCGCTTCCAACCTCACCTACCTGGTGCGCGCAGCCGGGCGCGAATGGGTGTTGCGGCGTCCGCCCTTCGGTACCAAGGCGCGCAGCGCACACGACATGGGGCGCGAATACCGGATCCTGTCGCGCATTCACGAAGCTTTTCCGTATGCGCCCAGGCCGGTGCTGTTTTGCGCCGACCAGGACGTGCTGGGCGGCGATTTCTACCTCATGGAACGCCTGCGCGGCGTCATCCTGCGACGCGACCTGCCGGCCGGTCTCGATATCTCCCCCGTAGAGGCGGAGGCGCTCTGCCGCAACCTGGTGGATGTGCATGCCGAGCTGCATGCCATCGAACCGGCTGCGGCGGGGCTCGAGGAACTGGGCCGTCCGGAGGGTTACATCGCACGCCAGGTCAGCGGCTGGTCGGGCCGCTACCGGGCCGCGCGCACGGACGACGTGCCGGACAACGAGGCGCTGATGGCCTGGCTGGAAGAGAACCGCCCGGCCGAAGCCGCGCGCAGCGCGATCATCCACAACGATTACAAGTTCGACAACGTGGTGCTCGAGCGCCGCGACGGGGAGCTGCGCATCAGCGGCGTACTGGACTGGGAGATGGCCACGCTAGGCGATCCCCTCATGGACCTTGGCGCATCGCTGGCCTACTGGGTCGAGGCGGGCGATCCCGCGCCGCTGCAGCAGATTCGCATGCTGCCCACCCACCTGCCGGGCATGATGACCCGGCGGGCCCTCGTCGACTACTATTGCGCGCGCAGCGGGCTTGCCCCGGAGCGCTTCGATTTCTACTACGTCTACGGCCTGTTCCGCCTGGCGGTGATCGTGCAGCAGATCTATTACCGCTTCGTGCTCGGCCAGACGCAGAATCCCGCCTTCGCCCCCTTCGGCCGCTTCTGCACCGTGTTGTCCCGCACGGCGGAATCGGTGGCAGGCGGCCGGCACCAGCCCTGAGGAGACCCGCATGAGCGATTCCCTGTTCAATCTCGACGGCCGTGTCGCGCTCGTCACCGGCGCATCGCGCGGCATCGGCGAGGCCACCGCTCACCTGCTCGCCCGGCACGGCGCCCACGTGATCGTAAGTTCGCGCAAACAGGACAGCGTCGATGCCGTCGCGGAGGCCATTCGGGCTGCCGGCGGACAGGCCTCGGCACTGGCCTGCCACGTCGGCGAGCCCGAGTCGATCGACGCGGCTTTCGGGCAGATCGCGGCGGAGCACGGGCGACTGGATATCCTGGTCAACAATGCGGCCACCAATCCGCATTTCGGCCATATCACCTCGACGCCCGCATCGATGATCGAGAAGACCGTGGACGTCAACGTGCGCGGCTACTTCCTCATGTCGCAGCAGGCAGCGCTGATGATGAAAAACCAGGACGGAGGTTCGATCGTCAATACGTCCTCGATCAACGGGGTGCGTCCGGGCCCCGGCCAGGGCATTTATTCCGTCACCAAGGCCGCCGTGATCTCCATGACGCAAGCCTTCGCGAAGGAATGCGCGCCGTGGAAAGTGCGGGTCAACGCCGTGTTGCCGGGACTCACCGAGACGCGCTTCGCCGCAGCCCTGCTGGAGAACGAGCGCATGCTGAACATGATCCTGCCGCTGATCCCGATGGGCCGTGCCGCGCAGCCCGAGGAAATTGCCCCGGCCATCCTGTTCTTTGCCTCCGATGCCGCTTCCTACGTCACCGGCACCTGCCTGCCCGTGGACGGCGGCTTCCTCGCGTGACCACCGACCGCAACTGCAGCGCGTCGTGATCCTGGACCTGTGCATCGCGCTCGGCCTGGTGTTCGTCGCCAACCTGCCGTTCGGCTACTGGCGCGAGGGACTCGCCAAGCTTTCGCCGATGTGGTTCGTCGCAGTGCATGCGCCCGTGCCGCTGGTCTTTCTCATCCGACACTGGCTGGGGCTGGACTGGCGGCTCGCCTCGCTGCCTCTCTTTCTCGGCGCCTACTTCGCCGGGCAGTTCTTCGGCGGGCGGCTGCGCCACGCCCGGGCGGCCCGCATGTGCGCCGCCGATACGACCCGCCCGGAACGTCGCTAGAGGCGTTCGTACTCGACAATCTCGAGGCTGCCCCTGAGCTTGCCTTCCTCGTGCTGCTCGAAACGCACCAGGGCCGCATCCATCTCCGGCGCGATCCAGAGCGTGAAGCGGCGATCCTTGCGCTCGCTGCGGTACGTCAACCGCACGGTGTCGAGTTCGCCGAGCGGCGTGGACAGGGTCTCGCGGCCCCCGACGTTCACGTCCACGGCCTCGATGCGGCTACGGTCGTCGATGTAGCGATAGGTGTCGCAAAGCTTGCCGCGAGCCAGGTCGTTGGCGAGCACCAGGCGCAGGCTCATGAGGTCATAGATGCCCGGCTCCCAGTCGCTGACCGAAGACCGATCGCGATACTGGACATGAACACGGCCCTCGCCCAGGTCGAAGCGCATGTCGGTATGGCGCCCGCCGAACTCGTCGCGCTTGCGATAGGACAGCGGCAGGATGGTGCCGTCGTCGGCGACCATCACCAGGCTCGTCTCGGAGATTCCGCGGTCGATGAAGCCGAGCAGGCCGCGGGGTTCGGCGCGAAACCGATAGATGTAGAGCCCGTCGCCCTGCGCCTCGAGACTCAGCCTGGCCCGGATCGGAATGCCGCGCGCCGTTGCATGATAGACCGCCTCGTGACGCGGCACGGCCAACTCGTCCGCGGCCGGCTGCGTCGTGACCTCGTCATGTTGCTCCGGCTGCTCGGCTTGATGCACCTGCTCCAACTGATCCACGGATTCTGGCTGGTCTGCCGACTCCGGCTGGTCTGCCGACTCGGACTGCTCCCCCGATTCCGGCTGGTGCAGCTGGCCGGGCTGCCCCGCCAGCGCAGAAGCCGCCAGCACCATCGCAAGTACGATCCCCGCGAGTCCCGGCACGAAGGCACCGGGACCCCAGCTGCGCCCGCCTTCAGCCACTCGCAGCCTCGTCACGCAGCGCCCGGCGCAGGATCTTGCCGACGTTGGTTTTCGGCAGCTCCGCGCGGAACTCGACATGCTTGGGCACTTTGTAAGCGGTGAGACTTTCACGGCACCACGCTATCACGCCTGCGGCATCGAGGCCGGAACCTTCCTGGCGCACGACGAAGATCTTCACCGCCTCGGTGGATTTCGGGTCCGCCACGCCGATACAGGCGGCTTCGATGACCTCGGGATGCAATGCGACGACATTCTCCACTTCGTTGGGGAACACGTTGAAACCGGACACCAGGATCATGTCCTTCTTCCGGTCCACGATGCGGAAAAAGCCCCGGGCGTCCATCGTCGCGATGTCGCCGGTGCGCAGGAAGCCGTCGGGATACATGACCTGCTCCGTGGCCTCGGGCCGCTGCCAGTAGCCTTTCATGACCTGGGGACCGCGCACGCAGAGCTCCCCGGGTTCGCCCGGAGCGACTTCCTCGCCTTCATCGTTACGGATCGCGACCTCGGTGGACGGCAGAGGCAAGCCGATCGTGCCGCTGAAAACCTCTTCGGAAGAGGTGGGCTGCATGGTGACGACCGGCGAAGTCTCGGTGAGGCCGTAACCCTCCTGCACGGTCTTGCCCGTGATCTCGTGCCAGCGCTGGGCGGTCGCCGCCTGCAGCGCCATGCCGCCGGCGCCGGCCCACTTGAGGCGGGAGAAATCCAGGCTGCGGAAGCCGGGATCGTGGACCAGCGCGTTGAACAAGGTGTTGACCCCGGTGATGATCGTGAACGGCAGCCGGGAGAGCTCTTTTACGAAGGCAGGAATGTCGCGCGGATTGGTGATCAGAACGTTCACGCCGCCGACCGACATGAACAGCAGGCAGTTACAGACCAGGCTGAAGACGTGGTACAGCGGCAGCGCCGTGATGACCACCTCCTGGCCCTCGTCGATCAGGTCGCCGATCCAGGCGTGCATCTGCCTCAGGTTGGCGACCATGTTCCGGTGCGTCAGCATCGCGCCCTTGGACACGCCGGTGGTGCCGCCGGTGTACTGCAGGAACGCCAGGTCTTCCTGGCTGACGACCACGGGGGCGAAACCGTGCTTGCGACCGCGTTCCAGCACTTCGGCCAGGCGTAGGTGGCCGGGCAGCCGGTAGGCAGGGACCATCTTCTTGACCCTGCGGATGACGAAATTGACCAGCTGGCGCTTCGGCGTCGGCAACATGTCACCGATGGCCGTCACCACCACGTGTTTAACCGGTGTCTCGCCGATGATTTTCTCGAGGGTGGCGGCGAAGTTCTCGAGGATCAGGATGGCTTCCGCGCCCGAGTCCTCGAGCTGGTGCTTGAGTTCGCGTGCTGTGTAGAGCGGATTGACGTTCACCACCGTCATGCCGGCGCGCAGGATGCCGAACAACGCGACGGGGTATTGCAGCAGATTGGGCAACATGATCGCGACCCGCGTGCCGCGCGCCAGGCCGAGATCTTTGGTCAGCCATGCGGCGAACTCGGCCGACATTCGCTCGAGCTCGCCGTAGTTCAGCGTTCGTCCCATGCAGGAAAACGCCGGTCGCGCGGCGAAGCGCGCCGCGCTGGCTTCGAAAATACTGACCAGGGTGGCGCCGTCGCCAAGGTCGATGTCGGCCGGCGTGCCGGGGGGATAACTTGCAATCCATGGCCTTTCCACGTTCGTCATCTCCAGCGAGTCGAGGGAAATGCATTAAATCAGCAGCGAGGCCCGGCAGCTATATGCGCCGCAACATGAAGCCAGGGAAGCATCGCATTCGGTTACAGATAGGTTACCCTTGGCCCACGGCGCACCTGCGGGTCGCGCTTTTGGGGAAGAGGTGTTGCATGCGCAAGCGAAGAATGCGGGACCGGGTCGGCCCGCCCGCGACCATTCTCGGCCCGGGCGCCGAACTGAATGGTTCCCTGCAGGGCGAAGGGCACTTCCTCATCGCGGGCAGGGTCATCGGTGACGCGGACATCGAGGGCGCGCTGACGCTGGCGGCCGGCGGCCACTGGCGCGGCGCGATCCGCGCGGACGACGTGATCCTGGCCGGTGAACTGGACGGCGAATTACTCGCACGGGGCCGGGTCGAGATCACGGCGTCGGCTCATATCCGCGGGCGAGTGGTTGCCGGGGGCATCTCGATTTCCGCAGGGGCCGTGGTCGAAGCGGAACTGCAGTCGACCGGCGAAGGTGAGATCGTCAGCTTCGACGAGCGGCGCGGCGACTGATGGGGGACATGGCCCAGGCACTGGTGATCGCGGGGCTGCTGATGCTGGTAGCTGGCGTGGCGCTCGCCTGGCTGGGGACGCGGCGCATGCGGCGGGCGCCTCTTGCACAACCGGGCGCGGACCAGGCAGACGTCGAACAGTCGATCGATGCTGCGCGGTGGACCTACCAGTTCCTCGAGCAAGTGCTCGGCCGCGTGCAGGACGGCGTGATCGTCAGCGACGAGCAGGGCCGCATCCTGGAGGCCAACGAGGCTGCCGCCAGGATCCTTGGGCGCAAGGCCGAGGAACTTGGCGGCAACGACCTGCACGCCCTGGCATGTCCGAGCGTGTTCGACGAAAACGATGTCCTGCTGCCCCAGGGCAGCACCCGGCTGAAGACCGCGGCCGACCCAGCGCTGGCCGTGTCCTTCACGAGTTGCCCGCTGGTCGAGGCCGACGGTCATCGTCGCTGGGTGCTGGTGTTCCGCAACCTGAGCAACGAACACCGCAGCCAGAAGCGCATCCGCTACCTGGCGCGCTACGACGCGCTGACGCGGGTGCCGAACCGCATGGAATTCCAGCATCGCCTGCAGCAGGCGATCGCGCGGGCGCGACGCTCCACGACCCGGGCCGCCCTCCTCTATCTCGACGTCGATGGCTTCAAGGACGTCAACGACCGACTCGGCCATCCGATCGGCGACCGCGCCCTGGAAATCCTCTCGCGCCGCCTCGTCGAGGCGACCGAGTCCGGCACGCTGATCGGCCGGCTCGGTGGCGACGAGTTCGCGCTCGTGATCGAGGGCCTGCGGCCCGACGAGGATCCGCGGGCTGCTGTCGCCGCCACCGTCCGGATGCTGCTGGATCGGCTCGCGCAGAAATTCCATATCGAAGGCCACGAGGTGGTGCTCACCGCGAGCATCGGCGTCGCGCTGTTCCCCGACAACGCCGACAACGTCATCGACATGATCCGTAATGCCGACGCCGCGATGTATCACGCCAAGAACAACGGCGGGAACACCTACGGATTCTATTCGCCGGAGATGAATCGGGATGCCGTGGACCGGCTGCTGCTGAAGAGCGAGCTGCGCAGCGCTATCCGGCGGAACGAGTTCCAGGTGGTTTACCAGCCCAAGGTCGACCTGCGCAATGGCCGGATCGCCGGTTGCGAGGCGCTGCTGCGCTGGCGTCACTCCCGGCGCGGCGACGTGCCGCCCGCCATCTTCATCCCGATCGCGGAGGAAAACACGCTGATTTTCGAGATCGGCGACTGGGTGCTAGACCGCGTGTGCACGGACTTCTCTCGCTGGCAGCAACGTGTCCCATGGCCTGGCCGGGTGGCTGTCAACCTGTCCCTCAGGCAGCTGCGCCAACGGAATTTCGTCGCCGGCGTGGAGGAGATTTTTCAGCGCCACGAACTGGCACCCTCCTGCGTAGAACTCGAGATCACGGAATCGACGCTGATCGATCACGGCGAGAAGACCCTGCGCATGCTCGATCGCCTTTACCAGCTCGGGCTGCATCTCTCGATCGATGACTTCGGCACCGGCTACTCTTCGCTCTCCAGCCTGCAGCATTTTCCCATCGGCACGCTGAAGATCGACCAGAGTTTCGTTCGCGACGCCGACCAGGAACGCAACAGCGCAGCCATCGTCGGTGCCATCGTCGGCCTCGGCCGCAGTCTCGGCATGGACGTCGTGGCGGAAGGCATCGAGACCACGGCCCAACTGGCGCTGTTGCAGCGCGTGAGCTGCACCTTCGGCCAGGGACACCTGTTCGGTGAACCTGTCACGGGCGAACGCTACCTCGAAATGCTCGTGGCCCAGCAGGAAGGACCGCCACCGCATGCCGCGCTGCTGGACAGCGTCGAGGATCGCGGCCAGAGCGAAGGATTCGGCCGCCGCTGACGGCTCTCACTCCTCCCGCAGATCCTGCGCCACCGGCCGCCGGCTGGTGCGCCATGCCGGATACAGGCCGGCGAGCAGGGCGGCCCCCATGGCCAGCAAGAGGCCCTGCCCCAGCTCTCCTGCGCTGACCTCGAAGCTCATCGTCCAGCCGAAGGCGCGCCGGTTGATGACAAAGACCAGGAGGCCGGCGAGCGCGATCCCGAGCGGCATCGAGAATAGCCCGGCGGCGAATCCCAGCAGCCCCGTCTGCGCGACCACCAGCGCGCGCAGCTGGCGCGGCAGCCAGCCCACGGCGCGCAGCACCGCGGTCTCTCGCAGGCGCTCGAGCTGCAATGCCTGCAGGGCAGAGAGAATGCCCAGGAAGGCCACCAGGCCGACCAGCACCTGCAAGACCCGGGTGATCGTGAAGGTGCGATCGAAGACCGCCAGCGAAACGGCGCGCAGCTCGGCGTTGTTCGACAGCCAGATCGGACTGCCGGCCGGCAGGACGCTCTCGATCGCCGCCCGTGCCTCCCCGGGTGGGGTGCCCGCCGTGAAGCTTATCCCGATTCCCTCGGCGCACTCGTCTCCCCAGAGCTGCCGATAGCGCTCGCGGTGCAGTGCGATGACGCCGCGGTCCGTCGTGTAGTCGCGGAACACGCCGGCGACCGGAAAGGTTTCTTCCCCGCCGGGCGTCGGCAGGGTTATCTCGTCACCGACGCGTGTGCCGCGCCGTAAAGCCCATGGCTCGGAGACGAGCACTGCCTCGCCCGTCCTGAATCGCGCCCGGGCGGTCTCGGGATTCCCGCTCAGGATTTCCGAGCCGAGGCCGATCCTGCCGGCATCCACGGCCCACAGGCGCCACTCCTCGCCGGCGACCTGCAGGCGCCGGCGTTGCGAGAAACCGACTTCCGTCGCTCCGGGCAACGCGGCGAGGTCATCCGTGAGCTCTTCGATCCCGCCGACGCCGCGGCACCAGGCATCATCGACGGCCAGGTAGAAGTCCGCGATCAGGGTCTGCCGCAGCCAGTCATCCACGCTGACTCGGAAGCTGCTGACCATCAGGCCGACCCCGATCACCGTGGCGACGGCGACGGTGAGCGCTGCCACGGAGACGCCCGTACGACTCAGCGAGGTGGTCGTGCCGCGGATGGCCATCCTCATCGGCACGGGCGCGCGGCGGGGCAGCAACCGGTCGAACAGCATCATCAAGCCGGCGGTGGCCGGCGGCGTGGCGAAGGCGAAAGCGAGGAACACGCCGAACAGGCCGGCAAACGATATGAACAGGGAATTCCGGCCCGCGGCCAGCAGCATCACGGCCAGCACCAGGGCGGCCCCGCCGGCCGCCAGCAACCAGGGCAGGCGGCGTCGCGTACGGCGTTCCATCGACGCGCGGGACAGGACGGCGCGCGGCGGAATGCTGGCCGCCTCCAGTGCCGGACCGAGTGCGGCGAGCAGGGTGACGCCCAACCCCAGCGCCGCCGCCTTGACGAAAGGCCAGCCGGCCAACGCGAGGGCATCCACCCGCAGCCGGAAATAGAGATCGTCGATAGTGCGCACGACCAGTCCGGTCAGGCCGGAGCCCAGCAATGCCCCGACCAGCAACCCCAGGAATACGCCCGGCACGCCGACCGTGAGGGCCTCGACCAGGATGCTCCGCACCAGGCCGCGCCGGTCCACGCCCACGCTGCGCAGGATGCCGATGGTCCGGGTGCGCCGCACGACCAGGAAATTCATGGTGCTGTAAATCAGGAATGCGCCGACCAGCAAGGCGAGCAAAGACAGCGCCGTGAGGTTGAGTCGAAAGGCCCGTGTCATGCCGAAGGTCGCTTGCGAGCGCGCCGCCGAAGCAACCAGCTCGACTTCTGCGGGCAGCGTTCGCGCCAGGGCCGCTGCCGCCTCGTCGGAGGCGATCAGGTCGATGCGGCTCAGGGCGCCCACCATGCCGAGCAGCTCCTGGGCCGTCGCGATGTCGGCGAAGACATAGCCGGACGAAGCCGCGGCGCGGTCCGGGTCGGGGACCAGGCGCCCCGCAATACGCAAAGCACGCTCGCCCTCGGCCGTCGTGACCATGGCGGTATCACCGCGCGCGAGGCCCAGCTCGTCGGCGAGCGGAGCGGGCAGCGCCACGGTCCCGGGCTCCGTGAGCAACGCCAGCAGATCCACGTCGCCGGTCGCGACATCGAGGTCGTCACGGAACGGGGCCTCGACGAAGGGATCCAGCCCGAGCAACACCACACGGCGCCCGCCGGGGAAGGTTATTGCGCCCTCCACACTCGGGGCTGCGGCGACCCTGTCGGGCTGCTCATGGATGGCCGCGCGCAACTCGACGTAGAGCATCTCGTCGAGGCGCCCGGAGCGCGGCAAAACCTGGTGCGTGGCGCGGCCCATGACCACGTCCATGCTCGCGTCGAAAGCGCGCTTGGCGCTCGCGCCGGCGAGATCGACGCCCAGCACCACGGCCACGCCGAGTGCGACACCGGCGACCGCGAGCGCGTATTGCCAGGGATGGCGAGCGAAGAAGCGCCGGCCGGAGCGCGACAGCAGCCGGCTCACGGCGTGGAGATCTCGAGCCGGCCCTCGTGGATGGTAAACACGCGATCCGCCACGCCGATCACTTCGGGGCTGTGCGTGGCCATGACCAGCGTGGTCCCCTCGCGGCGGCACAGGTCATCCAGCAGGCCGAGCACCTGGCGGGCGGTCTCGAGGTCCAGGTTGCCCGTAGGCTCGTCGGCGATCACCAGCCCCGGACGGTGGATCAGCGCCCTCGCCAGGGCAATGCGTTGCTGCTCTCCGCCGGACATCTCCTCGGGGAAGGAGTCGCCCCGTCCGGGCAGCCCGACCGTCTCGAGCCACTGGCGGGCGCGCGCATCGGCTTCGTCGCGCGGCACGCCGAGCAGGTCCAGCGGCAGCAAGAGATTTTCCAGCGCGGTGAGGGTGGGTACCAGGTTGAAAAACTGGAATACGAAGCCGATGCCGCGGCGCCGGAGCCGTGCGAGACGGTCCTCGGAAAGCGTCGTGAGCGCCTCGCCGCCGATGCGGACTTCGCCGCGACTGGGACGATCGAGCCCCCCGATGATGTTCAGCAAGGTGCTTTTCCCCGAGCCGGAACGGCCAACGAGGACGATCAGCTCGCCGCGGGCGATACGTGCCGTGACGCCGTCGAGCACCTGGTGTGGCTGGCCGTGCTCGTCATAGTCCTTGCAGACGTCGTCGAGTTCGATGTGGACGGCGTGGTCCGGGGAAATAACTTGGTCTTGCGCCGACATGGCGGGGCTTCCTTGCAAGTGTGACCGCGTGTTCGCCCCGAGCCGGATACTGGTTCCAATACGCTTGCCGCGCCGTCAGGCATCCCTTTCGAGGTCACGAAATTGTCGGCGCACATCGTACCCCGAATCGGTGACGATGCGCTCCAGGACGCGGATGCGCTCCTCGAGATCCGCGAGGCGCTGATCATCGGCCGGCGCACTCGTCTTCGCCCGGTGTTTCAGCCAGTTCGAGAACATCGAGCCGGCGATGGCGAGGAACACGATGACCACGACCATTTCGAAAGGATTCACGGTTAACTCTCCTCAAAACAATGCGGCGACACCGCGACACGCGGCGACGCGGACCCGGCCCGCGAAGGCCGAGCCGATGATTCTAGCGTCCTTCGCTTCGTTCCAGGTCCTTGAACTCGCGGTCCAGGCCGAAGCTGCGGGAGGTGACGTAACGCTCCATGCGCTGCAGCTTGGCGTCAGCGGCCCGAAACCGGTGCCGCACCTCGGACAGGGTTTCCGCCGGGGAAACCCGCAGCCCACGCCAGAACTCCCGGTCGTCCTCATCGCGATAAAGGGTGACCGGCTTGGTAGGCAACACCATCCAGAGGGCCAGGTACACGAGGAAAATCCCCGGAAAGAAGAACATCGCGACGACCGTCAGGATGCGGGTCAACGCCAGGTCGAGACCGAAGTACTCGGCGAGGCCGGCGCACACGCCGCCGAACTTACCGTTCACCGGGTCGCGATAGAACCTGACCGGATTGGGTTCGCGCTTCATGCCTTCATCTCCTCGCGACCGCCGCGACGCGAGCGCCACAGCTCCCGTTCGTCCCGTCCACCGTAGTAACGCAGCGGCTTGCCGGGCAGCAGCAGGCCGGCGACGACGTACACCAGCAAGGTCGGCACGGTGAACAAGAGGAGCGACAGTGCAGCGACGACGCGCAGGGCGGCGAGGCGGAAACCGAACTGGTCGGCGAGCCCGGCGCAGACGCCCAGGATCATCCCGTGCGCAGGGTCGCGGTAAAACACGGCGCCGGCGGGGGCGTGGCGATGCCGCCTCATGTCCTTCTCCTCCAGTCCGGCACCTGGTCGTCCAGGATCGTTTCCAGCGCGTTGATACGGCTCTCCATCCGCTGCGCGTCCTGCCAGAGCTCTTCCAGCATCCTCTGCTCGTCGCCGGACAGCGTGCGTGAGGATTTCCACTTGGTCACGTAGTGAAGAATCAGCAACAGCGGCAGCACGACGGCGGCCAGGATGATCATAAATACGCCGAAGAACTCGCTCATGGCCGTAACCTCGGGTCGCGTTTTTCATGATCGGTCATAGCAGTTACCTCAGGCCTCACCGCGCGAATCTTCGCCGACGCGACGCTTCAGGGCCGCCAGTTCGGCCTCGACCGATTCCGCCGATTCCAGGCTGGCGAACTCGCGGCCGAGATCCTTTCGCTGGCCAAGATCATAGGCCTCCACACGACCCTCGGCATCCTCGAGCTTGCGCTCGAACTGCTCGAAGCGCACCAGGGCGTCGTCGATCTTGGTTTCGTGGATCTGGCGGCGCATCTCGAGCCGGTGGCCCGCAGTGCGATGCCGCAGGATCATGGCCTTCTGCCGGGTCTTGGCGTCCGCCAGTTTCTCCTGCAGGCGCGCCATGTCTTCGTTCAGCTGAGTCAGCACCGTCTCGACCTGCTCGCCCTGCGCCTCGAGCCCGGCGATCCGTTCCTCGGCGTGCGCTTTCTCGGCGAGTGCCGCACGGGCGAGATCGTCGCGTCCCTTGCGCACCGCCAGTTCGGCCTTGCGCGCCCAGTCATCACCCTCGCGGCGCGCATCGCCCAGGCGGCGATCCAGCTGCTTGCGATCCGCGATCGCCCGCGCAGCCGCCGAGCGGACCTCGACGAGCGTGTCTTCCATCTCCTGGATGATCAGCCGGACCATCTTCTCCGGGTCTTCGGCCTTCTCCAGCAGAGCGTTGAGGTTCGAGTTCACGATGTCAGAAAAGCGGGAAAAAATGCCCATAGCGGTTCCTCCGGTGTCTTGACAACCTCGTTGCAGAAACCGTGCCAGTTTTGCCTGTCCGGTAAGTCATTGTTTTAACAGATGACTTCGCTCACCGCGAAAACTATATGGTGTGAATTACCAGTTCTAATTGGCCCATCCCGCCACTATTCGGTATAAAACACCAATGGAGACGGAGCACAACACGCCGATGCTTGGCGCCTCGCCTGCCTTTGGCGCGATGCTAGAACAGGTGTCGCGTCTCGCCCCGCTCGAGCGGCCGGCGCTGATCATCGGCGAGCGCGGCACCGGCAAGGAGCTCGTGGCCGCACGCCTGCATTACCTGTCGCCGCGCTGGGAACAGCCACTCGTGAAGCTCAACTGCGCCGCGCTGACCGAAAGCCTGCTCGAATCCGAGCTGTTCGGGCACGAAGCCGGCGCGTTCACCGGCGCGACCAAGCGACACATCGGGCGCTTTGAGCGCGCGGACGGAGGCAGCCTGTTCCTCGACGAGCTGGGCACGCTGCCGGCCCGCATGCAGGAGAAGATCCTGCGCGTCATCGAGTACGGCGAGTTCGAGCGCGTCGGCGGCAGCGAGACGCTGCAGTGCGATGTGCGCATCGTCGGCGCCACGAACGAGGACCTGCCGCTGCTCGCCCGCGAAGGGCGGTTTCGGGCGGACCTGCTGGACCGACTGGCGTTCGACGTGATCAACGTGCCGCCGCTGCGGGCCCGCCCCGAAGACATTCTCGAACTCGCGCAGCACTTCGCCGTGGGTTTCACCGCCGAGCTCAAGCGACCGTTCTTCCCTGGCTTCAGCGACCGGGCTCTCGATGCATTGCTGGCCTGGCCCTGGCCGGGCAACGTGCGTGAGCTGAAGAACGCCGTCGAGCGATCGATCTATCGCGCGGCCGAGCCCGATGCACCCGTCGACGAAATCCATTTCGATCCCTTCGCCCATGAACATGACCGATCCCCGGTTCCCCCGCCAGCAACTCGTGCCCCGCACGGCGCAGAAGATGTTGAGAGCCGGAAACGCGACACGCCGAGTGCACTGCCCCTGGACTTTCGTGAAGTCGTCGGCGAATTCGAACAACGACTGCTGGTCAGGGCGTTGTCGGCCAGCGGCGGCAACCGGCGCCGCGCCGCAGAATCGCTCGAGCTAAGTTACGACCAGTTGCGGGGCCTGCTCCGCAAGCACGGGATCGGCGGAAGCGGGCGTCCCGGACGACCCCCCGCCTGAATCGCGACCCCGTCGCGCGAGGCCGCGACCCGCGCGCGCGGCAAAATAACGAGACATCCTGGAGTAGGATACGGGGCCGCAACGGGGGATCGCATGGCCGCTCTCCTGCAACCGGAATCCGATCAAAGACCTGCTGCGAGGTTCCCCATGACGATCATCGGCACCCCCTCAACCGACTCCGCCACCCGTCTGCTGCTGCTGGGCGCCGGAGAACTCGGCAAGGAAGTCTGCATCGAGGCCCAGCGCCTGGGTGTCGAGGTCATTGCGGTCGATCGTTACGCCGGGGCACCGGCCATGCAGGTCGCGCACCGCAGCCATGTCGTCGATATGCTCGATCGCGCGGCACTGCGCACATTGATCGAGCTCGAGAAACCGGACCTGATCGTTCCGGAGATCGAAGCGATCGCCACGGCGGAGCTGGTGGCGCTGGAAACCGAGGGCTATAGGGTGATCCCGACCGCCGGCGCCGCGCGCCTGACCATGGACCGCGAGGGCATCCGGCGGCTGGCGGCGGAAACGCTCGGCCTGGCCACCTCCCCTTTCCGCTTCGCCGACGACGAGGCCGACTACCGCGACGCGATTGCCGCCATCGGGCTGCCGTGCGTCGTCAAGCCGGTCATGAGCTCTTCGGGCAAAGGCCAGTCCACCGTGCGCAACGAGGCGGACGTGGCGCGCGCCTGGGAATACTCGCAGCAGGGCGGCCGGACAGGGGCCGGACGGGTCATCGTCGAGGGATTTGTCGAGTTCGATTACGAGATCACGCTGCTGACGGTGCGCCACGGCGGTGAGACCAGCTTCTGCGCGCCCGTCGGCCACGTGCAGGTCGACGGCGACTATCGCGAATCCTGGCAGCCGCAGCCCATGAGCGCGTTGGCCCTGGAGCGCGCCCGAGAGATTGCGGCCGCCGTGACCGGACATCTCGGTGGCAACGGTATTTTCGGCGTCGAGTTGTTCGTGCGCGGCGACGAAGTGCTGTTCAGCGAGGTCTCGCCGCGGCCGCACGACACGGGCCTCGTGACCCTCGCGTCCCAGGCGCTGTCGCAGTTCGCGCTGCATGTGCGCGCAATTCTCGGCCTGCCGATCCCGGAGATTCGCCAGTGGGGACCCGCCGCTTCCTGCGCCATCCTCGGGGAGGGCGAGTCGACCCGTATCTCCTATGCCGCGGTAGAGGATGTGCTTGCGGAGCCCGAGACCGAGTTGCGCCTGTTCGGCAAGCCAGAGATCCACGGCCGGCGGCGCCTCGGTGTGGCGCTCGCGCGCGGTTCGTCCGTGGAAGAGGCACGCGACAAGGCGCGTCGGGCTGCGAGCCGGCTGCAGATCCGCTATTGAGCACGCGACACTCGGGACGCGGCGCCCCGAAGGACGCCGCGTTCCGCGCCTGCCGGACGCTCAGGGGGCGGTGATCTTGATCCCGCCGCTGCCGGTGGACACGTTCGCGGTGCCCTCGCCTGCGCCGATCACGCCTCGGAAACGATTGCGGCTGGTCTCGACGTTGCTGATCGCCGGGACATCCACGCGGATACCGCCGCTGCCGCTGGCGAGCGCGAGTTTCAGCGAGAGAGGTGAATTGCTGCGCAGCTCGACGCCGCCGCTGCCGGTGTCGATCTCCAGGTCGCGCACGGCGCCGAGGTCCCCCTCGAGCTTCACGCTGCCGGAGCCCGTGTCCACGAGCAGGCCGGGGCCGAGGACGATGCCCTCGCCGCGCACCGAGCCCGAGCCGGTATCGACGTGCAGCGACCCGGAAACATCCTCCAGGTGCACGCTGCCCGATCCGGTGTCCACCGTGATGCGCCGGCTCCGGGCATCCGTGATCTGGACGCCACCGCTGCCGGTGTCCGCGACGATCTCGCCGTCGATGCCGCGCAACCGGATCTTCCCGGAGCCCGTGTCCGCCGTGACGTCGCCGAGGACATTCTCGATGTTCACGTTGCCACTGCCGGTGTCGGCCAGGACGCCGCCGCGGAAACTGGCGACCGTTACGTGACCGGAGCCTGTGTCAGCCACGAGCTTCCCGGTGCCGTCGGTAACGTTGACGTGGCCATAGCGCGTCGCCAGGGTGAGATCGGCCGCCACGTCGGATGCCTGGACCGGACCGATGGCCTGGCGAACGTCGAGACGACTGTCGGCCGGCACCGCGATCTCGAGATCGACGCGCACCAGGTCGCCGCCGGAGGTCGTCACGCGGATCTTGCGGTCCTGGTACTCGATACGTGCATCGAGCCGCCGGATCTCGTCGCCCGCGTAGCGAATCCGGTCGATGTCCTCGGGATACTCCACGACCACCTCGAGCACGCCGCGATGCTCGCGTGTTGTGAGGCGGACCGCGTCGGCGATCGCCTGGTCGTCGGCCGACACGCTCGCCCGGATCACCAGCTCGTCCTCGCCCGGCGCCAGGCGCACCGCGCCGACCAGGTTGTAAACCTGGACCGGGACGGCCTCCGAAAGGCGCAGCTCCAGCGTGCGTTCCGCCGCCAGCGCCGGCGCACTCACTACCAGCGCGAGCACCATCAGGATCGTCTTGCGCGTATTCATCTCAGTTCGCCTCCAGTTCCACCGTGACCCGCGATACGACGCGCGCGACACCTGGCGTCTCCGACGCAATTCGCAGGGCGTTTTCCAGGCGCAACAAGTCGCTCACGCGACCGTGAAGGGTCACCACGTCCCCGCTTGACGACACCGTGATGTCCTCGCCGGCCAGCGCCGAATCGGCCTCGAAGCGCGCCGCGACCTCACCGGCCAGCGTCGTATCGACGCGGCTCGTCTCTACCGCGACGGCCTCGTCCGCTCGGGGCGCCCACTCCACGTTGCCCCGCCCCGGTGTGGCCTCGTTACCGATGACGAGCACGCAACCGCTGCTCATCGCCAGCGCCGTCAGCGTCGCGAGTGCGGTGCTGCGCCGCAGGGATCTCTCCTTGTACATACAGTTCATCCTCTGGATCTTCATTGAAAAAATTTCCGCTCGCCCGGGGGACCGGACAGTCCGGGCCGTCGCCATCTCAGGACTCGTCGCGCCAGCGCCGCAGCCATACGGCGCCCGCCAGGAGCGCGAGGCCCAGTGCAATGCCCACCCAGAGCGACGGCGCGGCAAGCAGGGGGCCCGGGGTGAGCACTTCGCCGAGCGCCGGGACCATGACCTCGGCGGCCTGGCCGCCCTCGATGTTGATCGTCATGCCTTGCCCGTCGCCCTGGAACGCCAGCTCGAAGCCGCCGCTGAACCGATGCCCGAGCCATTTCGCGAAATGCGTAGTACCCAGCAGCGTACGCTCCGCGACCACCACCAGGATCGGCGGCAGCAAAGCCCAGCCGAGCACGGCGCGCTTCGCGAACGCCGAGACCAGCAACAGCCAACCGTGCAACGGGACGAACCAGAGAGCCTGGACCAGCAGCAGGTAGGCGAGCATCCCCGTGACGTGCGCCAGCGCACCGGGGCCGCTGGTAAACGCCGCGCCCGTGCCGGCCCACAGCAGGGTCATGCTGCCGATCAGCCAGATGAGGATGCCGGTGACCAGGAACACGAGGATGGTCAGCAGCGGAATCGCGGCGACGCCCGTCAGGTACTTGGAAGCCACGGTCCGGAGATCCGACACCGGCAGGGATTTCCAGAACAGGATGCTGCGGTCCTTACGTTCCGCATAGAGCGCGTCGAGAAAGTAGAAGAACACGACGAAAGCGGTCACGGAGGCCATGACCGCGGCCACCGGCATGAGCAGCACCGTAAGGGCCGCTGAGATCTCGACGGCGTCAGCTCCCTGGCCGAACTCGAAGACGGTCATACCGTCGCCGATCCCGCCGACGCGCACCAGCCCGACGACCGCCAGCAGGGCGGCCACCACGAAGAGGGCGCCGAACACCGTCGTCACGGCCCAGCTCGCGCGGTGCTCGATGATCTCGCGGCGAATCAGGGTGATCATCGCGTTCATGGCGCAGCCCTCCGGACCTTGGCGACGAACAGGTCGGCGACGCCCGGCAGGCGGATTTCGCCCAGCGGCTCCAGCTCGCTGCGTGCGCGGCCTTCGAAGATGAAATGGTGCCGCCCGAGGCCCTGGCGTTCGGACAACGGCCCGAGACGGCGCGCCGCCTCGGCCCCATCCGGCCGGGTCGCCACCTCCAGGTACTTCTCGCCCAGCGTCTCCATGCTCTCGTCGAGCACGATGCGGCCCTGGCTGATGAACATCAGGTCGGTGAGGATGTGTTCGACCTCCTCCACCTGGTGTGTCGTCAGCAGAATGGTGCGCTCTTCGTCGAAATAATCGTTGAGCAGCGCCGCATAGAATTCCTTCCGGTAGATGATGTCGAGCCCGAGCGTCGGCTCGTCCAGCACCAGCAGGCGGGCGTCGATGGCCATCACCAGCGCGAGGTGCAGCTGCGTGACCATGCCTTTCGACAGGGCACTGATCTTGCTGTCGCGCTTGATCTCGGTGCGCGCCAGGAACGCCTCGGCGCGCTCGCGGCTGAAGCGCGGATGCAGGCCCGCCGTGATGTCGAGCGCCTGGCGGACCCGCAGCCACCGGGGCAAAACGGCGACGTCCGCGATGAAAGAAACCTGGTGCATGAGTTCGGCTCGCTTACGGCGCGGATCGAGGCCGAGTACCTCGAGCTGGCCCTCGAAGGGCCCGAGTCCGAGGATGGCTTTCAGGGCGGTGGTCTTGCCGGCGCCGTTGGGGCCGATAAGGCCGACGATGCGTCCGGCGGGAATCTCGAAATCGACGTCGTCCAGCGCCACGGTGCTGCCGTAGCGACGCGCAAGTCCCTTGGCTCGTATCACGGGGGTCACTGGGTATTCTCCTTTTCATCCAGCTGTTGGCGGGCCAGCGCCAGCAATTCATCGATATCGAGTTCGAGGCGGGCGATCGTCGCAACGACCTCGGGCCACTGCTCAGTCACGAACGCTTGCCGCTCGTCCTTCATCAGCGCCGCGCCGGCGCCCTCGCGGACGTACATGCCCCGCCCGCGCCGTTTTTCCACGAGGCCCTCGTCCACGAGTTCCTGGTAGCCCTTCAGCACCGTCAACGGGTTCAACCGGTACTCGGCCGCGACGTTTCGTACGGAGGGCAGAGCATCCCCGTCGGTGAGCACACCTTCGAGAATCATCGTCACCACGCGGTCGCGCAGCTGCCGATAGATGGGTTGGGCGTCATTCCAATCGCCTTCCATGGACAGTCTCCTCGTCCTCAGGCCATCATCGCAGCGAGCGTCAGGCAGGCGATGGCGAGAATGCTCAACATCCGCATCGTCTGTTCGCTGTTTCTTTGCCTCTTCATGTCGAACCTCGCTGGCGGAATTTCGCCTTGCTGAACCGGTGTTGTAGTTAACTATAACACTAAGGAAATTAATTGCAACCCCCCAAAGAAAGCAATCCCCGCCGCCGGCGTGCTGCGCTGTTAAAATGCCGCGAACGCGCCGTCTTGCGGCCCCGGTCCTCGGCCGGGCGCGACGGCCGGACCCCGGAACACCCAGAACAGGAAGTCACCCATGACCCAACCCGCACGAGTCGCCATCACGGGCGCCGCCGGCCAGATCGGCTACCAGCTCGCCTTCCGCATCGCCTCAGGCCAGCTGCTCGGCCCCGACACCCCCGTCATCCTGCAACTGCTGGAAATTCCGCCGGCCCTGGGCGCACTCAAGGGCGTCGAGATGGAACTGCTCGACTGCGCTTTTCCGACGCTCGCCGGCGTGGTCGCCACGGACCAGCCGGCCGAGGCTTTCGGCGACGCGAACTACGCCCTGCTGGTCGGCGCGAAACCGCGCGGTCCCGGGATGGAGCGCAAGGACCTGCTGATGGAGAACGCCAAGATCTTCTCCGCCCAGGGCAAGGCGCTGAATGACAACGCGCACCGCAAGGTGCGCGTGCTGGTGGTCGGCAACCCGGCCAACACCAATGCGCTGATCGCCTATTCGAACGCACCCGACCTCGACCACGCGCGCTTCACCGCCATGACGCGGCTCGACCACAACCGAGCGCTCGCCCAGCTGGCGGGCAAGACCGGCACGCCGGTGAAAGACATCCGCCAGATGACCATCTGGGGCAACCACTCCGCCACCCAGTACCCGGACATCAGCCACTGCACCGTGGCCGGCAAGCCGGCGCCTTCGCTGGTGGACGAAGCCTGGGTGAAAGACGACTTCATTCCCACCGTGCAACAGCGCGGTGCCGCCATCATCAAGGCGCGCGGACTTTCGTCGGCGGCCTCCGCGGCCTCCTCGGCCATCGACCACGTGCACGACTGGGCCCTGGGCAGCCCGGAGAACGACTGGGTCAGCATGGCCGTACCTTCCGACGGCAGCTACGGCGTGGCGGAAGGGATCGTGTATTCCTTCCCGGTGCGCTGCCAGAACGGCCGCTGGGAGATCGTCCAGGGCCTGGAGATCAGCGACTTCAGCCGCGAACGCATGAAGGCCACCGAGGCCGAGCTGCTCGAAGAGCGCGACGGGGTGAAAGACCTCCTGTAACCGAATCGCGGGCGCCGTCCCGGAGGCGGCGCCCGCCTCGTTCCCGTGCCGCTCCCCGCGGCGCAACCGGAGCGCCTCCCCCGCCGAAATCTTTGCGGCCCCCCCGGCGTGGGGGTTATATTCAAACGCTTGTATGGCTTCGTGACCGTGAAGCCACAGGCCCGCAATCTCGAGGGGATTCATAGTGGCGACTCTGTTCTGGTTCCTCCTGTTCGTCGGCGGCGCGATCGCGCTGGCCTATCGTCGTGTCAGCCTGGGCGTCTTCACCGCCTCCGCCGGCGCGGCCCTGCTCGCCTACACCGTGTTCGGCAGCGGCGGCGCGTTATGGACGCTCGTGTTGTGGGTGCTGTTCGCGGGCCTGGTGGGGCTGAACGTCGAGGACTTCCGGCGCGAGCGACTGACTCGCCCGATGCTCAAGATGTACCGCAAGATGCTGCCCTCCATGTCGCGCACCGAGCGCGAAGCCCTGGAAGCCGGCACGGTCTGGTGGGAAGGCGAGCTGTTCGCCGGGGTGCCGCGCTGGAACAAGCTGCTCGGCGCCCCCGCCCCCCAGCTCTCGGAAGAAGAGCAGGCCTTTCTCGACGGCCCCTGCGAAGAGCTGTGCCGCATGAACGACGAGTGGCAGGTCACGCACTCATTGCAGGACCTCTCGCCCCAGACCTGGAAATTCCTGCGCGAGAACGGCTTCTTCGCCATGATCATCCCCAAGCACTACGGCGGGCTCGAGTTTTCAGCCTATGCCCACAGCCAGGTGCTGACCAAGGTCGCCAGCCGCAGCGCCACGCTGGCCTCGACGGTCGCCGTACCCAACTCGCTCGGGCCCGCCGAGCTGCTCCACAAGTACGGCACCGAGGAGCAGAAGAACCGTTGGCTGCCCGGCCTCGCCGACGGCACCGAGATCCCCTGCTTCGGTCTGACCAGTCCGCGCGCCGGCTCCGATGCTGCCTCGATCCCGGATACGGGCGTGGTCTGCAAACAGGAGGTCGACGGCGAGGAAGTCGTCGGCCTGCGCATGAACTTCTCCAAGCGCTACATCACCCTCGCGCCGGTCGCCACCGTGGTTGGCGTGGCTTTCCGCCTGTTCGACCCGGACGGCCTGCTGGGCGAGGACAAGGACCTCGGCATCACCCTGGCGCTGGTGCCCGCCGGCACGCCCGGCATGGAGATCGGCCGCCGCCACCTGCCGCTGTCGGTGCCGTTCATGAATGGCCCGATCGAGGGCAAGGACGTATTCGTGCCGCTGGACGCCATCATCGGCGGGCCGAAGATGGCCGGCCAGGGCTGGCGCATGCTGATGGAATGCCTGTCGGTGGGACGCTGCATCTCGCTGCCCTCCAACGCCAACGGCGGCGCCAAGGCCGCCGTGTTCGCCACCGGCGCCTACAGCCGCATCCGCAAGCAGTTCGGCATGCCGATCGGCCGTTTCGAGGGTGTACAGGAAGCACTGGCGCGCATGGCAGGTTTCGCCTACATCGTCGATGCCGCGCGCAGCGTGACCATCGCAGCGGTGGACGCCGGCGAGAAACCTGCCGTGCCCGCCGCCATCCTGAAGTACCACTGCACCGAGTTCGGCCGCGACGTCACCGACGACGCCATGGACGTCCACGGCGGCAAGGCCATCTGCATGGGGCCGAGGAATTACCTCGGCACCGGCTACAACTCCATCCCGGTCATGATCACGGTCGAAGGCGCGAACATCCTGACGCGCAGCCTGATGATCTTCG
>Ga0102941_1000266_pt1 | contig 23606 bp, 19 predicted proteins | sample SalPonR2_C_D2_MG_FD_79281 | JGI IMG/M metagenome (GOLD analysis project Ga0102941, IMG submission 79281) | Salt pond soil microbial communities from South San Francisco under conditions of wetland restoration - Salt Pond MetaG R2_C_D2_MG | ecosystem: Environmental > Aquatic > Marine > Intertidal... | reverse complement strand
ATGAGTGTGATCACTTCATCTATTTTTGCGAGTTCCGGGTGTTGCTCCAGTATAGTGGAGTGATGCTCGTGGTTCATAATCAATGCTTCCTGCATGTAGTATGAACCCTGCTTGTTTTTGCCCTGCAGGTATAAAAAAGCTGCCATTTTGTAGTAGAGCGAATGGGTTTTTCCTATCTGGTCGATGGCCTGAAAAACGACAGCGGAGGCGTCATCATATTTTTCCTCTGTAGCAAGTGCGTCGGCATAATCCAACCGGAGTGATTCTTCATCAGGGCTGGATTCAATCGCTCTTTCATAAAAAGCAGCTCCTTCGTTGGGTTTGTCCAGATCAAAATAAACGTCGGCTATAATGCTTAAGTAAGCGGTATTTTCAGGTTCCTGATCAATAGCTTTGTGAAGGTAATGAAGAGCGATCTTGTTATTTCCCAGTTCATGCTCGCATACCCCCATACCTATCCATGCATCGGTAATATCACCATTCATCTGCGTTGCTTTCTGGTAATGGCCAATAGCGCGTTCGTAGTCTTCGAGTTTTTCATAGCATTCACCAATGTAATACCATTTCATGGCATCACCTTCATCATTGTCGAGCGATTTTTCATATGCATCAATGGCGGGCAGAAAATCACTTTTCAAACTATGGGTGTATCCTACGTAAAACCAGGTGATCTTGTGCTCGGGCTCAATGGCAAGCACATAGTCAAATGCTTCCAATGCTTTATCGTAATTCTCAGCGTTTATAAACGAAACGCCCAGATTAAACCATGCTTCAATAGAGTATGGATGGCGGTCAAGCAATTTTTGGAAAAAGCGGATGCTTTCCTGCGTCAGTGAAAGTACGTCAAAGCAATAGGCTGCTTCGTAAATGGCCAGGTCGTTTTCGGGGTTTAGATCCAGTGCTTTGGTGAGGTATTCGAGTGTTTTGTTGAAATTACCCATATTTTCATACTCAAAGGCAATGTTGCAATACACATAATCGGGTTCATCTGAGTTGTGCACAGCTTTATTGTATTCTTCAATGGCCCTTTCATACTTCCCCATCTGCGAATAAATTGCACCTTTGGTGAGGAAAATGTCTTCGTTGTTGGGTTCCAGTGCCTCTACTTCCGATAAAATATCCAGTGCCTTATTCTCAGAACTGGTGTGTGCCAGAAACTGTGCGTTTTTCAATAAAAGGGCAACCGAATCCGGATGAACTTTCAGGGCATATTCATTGATTTGCATGGCTTCTTCAAACAAGCCCAGCAATGCATAATAATCAATGATCTCCTCAAAATCTTCCACATCAAAGTATATAGGGGAATTTTGGCTTTTGAGTTTCTCGAAGCGCTCAACTTGCCAGGGTGTTTCGTTATGATCGTTTAGTTGGATGCTCATTAAAAATAATATTTTTAGTGCCAAATACCTGTTTGAATGTAAATGCTGGTCAAAAAGCAGGCCATCTATCTGACTTTGCAAAGTTACTAAAAATTTACGCTCTTTGTACTATCGTAATTACTTGAAAATACCAACAGAAAATCAGATTAAATGTAGGAAAAAATATGCCTCCGCTGTGTGATGATGGGATGAATTTTTCAACCAATTGTTAACAATTGGATTGGATATTTAGATGATGCCCGCAAGGTATTTACTAAAAACCCTAAGATCAAGTGATAAGTATGTTTAATCCATATTTTAAGGATTGGCAAAAGTTTGTGATAAAACAAATATTAATGATAATTTTGCACAAAATTAAAAACGAGTTAAGATGTTTGATAATTTAACAGACAGGTTAGACAAGGCCTTTAAACTTTTAAAAGGACAGGGACACATTACAGAGATCAATGTTGCGGAAACCTTGAAGGATGTTAGAAAAGCGCTGCTCGATGCAGACGTAAGTTATAAGATATCCAAAAGCTTTACCGAAACGGTGAAGGAAAAGGCGCTCGGTCAGAATGTGCTGACCAGTGTTTCACCGGGTCAGCTTATGGTAAAGGTGGTGCACGAAGAACTTACTGCATTGATGGGTGGAGAGCATGAGGAGATCAATATAAAAGGAAAACCTGCCATTGTTTTGATCTCAGGATTACAGGGTAGTGGTAAAACAACCCTTACTGCCAAGCTGGCATATCATCTCAAAAACAAGAGATCTAAAAAGATACTGCTGGTGGCAGGTGATGTTTATCGTCCTGCCGCCATTGATCAGTTAAAAGTCCTGGGAGAACAGGCAGGTGTGGAAGTATTTACCGAAGAGGGATCAAAAGATCCGTTGCGTATTGCTAAAAAAGCGGTTACCCATGCCAAAACAATGGGGCACGATGTGGTGATCGTGGATACCGCAGGTCGTTTGGCCATTGATGAGCAGATGATGAATGAGATCTCGTCGCTTAAAAAAGAACTTAATCCTCAGGAAACACTGTTTGTGGTGGATGCCATGACAGGACAGGATGCTGTGAATACAGCCAAAGCTTTTAACGATCGACTTGATTTTGATGGGGTAGTGCTCACCAAACTGGATGGAGATACCCGCGGTGGTGCCGCCCTTACCATACGTTCGGTGGTTGAAAAACCAATCAAATTTGTTGGTATTGGTGAGAAAATTGACGCCCTCGATCTTTTCTATCCCAAAAGAATGGCGGATAGAATTCTGGGAATGGGTGATATTGTTTCTTTGGTAGAAAAAGCACAGGAACAATTTGACCAGGAAGAAGCACGAACGCTGCAAAAGAAAATTGCTAAAAACCAGTTTAATTTTGATGATTTTCTCAAACAGCTTCAGCAGATCAAAAAAATGGGTAATGTAAAAGATCTGATGGGTATGATTCCGGGTATGGGAAAAGCGATAAAAGATGTTGATCTTGATGATGATGCCTTCAAAGGAATTGAAGCAATCATTTATTCCATGACCCCCGAGGAACGTCAAAATCCCTCTCTCTTAAATGGTGCCCGGCGAAAAAGAATCGCAGATGGAAGTGGGAATGATATCCAGGAAGTAAACAAGCTGATCAAGCAATTTGCCGACACACGGAAAATGATGAAAATGATGTCGGGCGGAGGTGGAAAAATCAAAAACATGATGAAAGGAATGCAGGGCATGAGAAAATAATATTAACGGTTTACTTATGTGCCCGTTTTAAATGTATTTTCTGACAGGAATATGTGCTTGTGGAAATTCTCCACTGATTTTTTAAATTAGTGATGAAGTCTCTTTGAGCATTTCTTCATAAAAAAAGTATTCAATCAATGAAACGAATAGATGGAAAAGCAATTGCTGCTGAACTCAGAAGTGAAATAGCGGCAGAAGTAAAAAAAATGACAGATGCCGATGAACGTCCTCCACATTTGGCTGCCTTATTGGTTGGTACCGATCCGGCAAGTGAAACCTACGTAAACAGCAAAGCCAAAGCCTGTAAGGAAGTAGGTTTCGACTCTTCGGTTTACAAAATGGGAGAAGAGGTGTCTGAAAAAGAATTGCTCGAAACGGTGGAGTTTCTGAATAACGACCCTGAAGTTGATGGTTTTATTGTACAACTTCCCCTGCCGGCACACATCAACGAGCAAAAGGTTATCCAATCTATTGATCCCCGAAAGGATGTTGATGGTTTTCACCCGGAAAATGTAGGGAGGATGACCATTGGTTTGCCTGCTTATGTGTCAGCTACCCCCCAGGGAATTATGGATCTGCTCGCAAAATCAGGTATAGAAACCAGGGGAAAACATTGCGTGGTGCTGGGTAGAAGTAACATTGTAGGACGACCCATCAGTATTTTGATGTCCCAAACATCAGAACCCGGAAATGCAACAGTAACCGTTTGCCATAGTCGTACTGTTGATCTGGCAAGAATTACCCGGCAGGCAGATATACTGATTGTGGCTATTGGGAAGGAAGGATTTGTACTGCCGGAAATGGTAAAACAGGATGCGGTGGTTATTGATGTTGGTATTCACCGTGTGCCTTCCGAAAAAACCAAATCAGGTTTTAAGTTGCGTGGAGATGTTCATTTTGAATCGGTTTCATCCAAAACCTCCTGGATAACCCCCGTGCCTGGAGGTGTGGGGCCCATGACCATTGTGTCGCTGCTGAAAAATACCCTCAAAGCACGAAAAAACGAAATTTATCCAGCCTCTTGAATACCTGTAAACCCAACGGATTAGATACACTGCAGAAGCAGCAATTAGACAAAGGTGAAATTCTGCCTGTGATGGAAATGTTTTATTCTATCCAGGGAGAGGGTTATAATACGGGAAAAGCTGCTTTTTTTATTCGTATCGGGGGATGTGATGTGGGATGCCATTGGTGCGATGTAAAAGAATCATGGGATGCACGCCTGCATCCGCTCACCCCTGTGCAAAAAATCGTGGAAGAAGTGCAGAAATACCCTGCAAAAGCAGTAGTGATTACAGGTGGAGAACCTCTTCTCTACAACCTGGATTCTTTGTGCCAGAGATTGAAGTCACTATCCATCAGCATTTTCCTTGAAACCTCCGGTACCTGTGATCTTACCGGTATTTTTGACTGGATTTGTGTATCTCCCAAATCTCAGTTGTCTCCCACCAAAGAGATGTTACAATTGGCTGACGAACTCAAGGTCATCATTCATGAAGAAACTGATTTTGATTTTGCTTTATCCTCACTCCCTTTTGTAAAAGATAAATGCCTGTTGTATTTGCAGCCTGAGTGGAGCAGGCATGAATCGATGCTTCCCCTTATCACTGATTTTGTGATGCAAAACCCCCGCTGGATGGTCTCACTGCAAAGTCATAAGTACATGAAAATCCCCTGATCAACAGACCGGAAATAGTACCTGAGGTTTTTGTCCATATCCCACCATCGCATTGCCTTGGGTTGAGTCTAACTGGTTCTTTATGCAGATATAAGACCTATGGCAAAGTATTACAAAAACGGGTATTGGAATGAGGTCTGTAAGAAAATCCTATTTGATCAGGTGGCAGTATTTTTGTCAGTGATGGCAATCAATTCGTGAACAAACATCCGTCTTTCTCAAAATTTTCTGCAAAACTCCGGGTTTCTCTATTGTTCGTAATCCACAAATTTAGTAGGTTTGTAGCTGGATTATTGATTTCAGGAAAAGGATTAGTAACGTATTAAACAGAAATGTACAAACGGAAGAGGTTTTTCGGTATTTGCTTGTTTTTATTTTTTGCAATACCTTCAATAGTCGGGCAAATACCCGGGGAACTCACAACGACTAACAACCGGGCAAAAAAAGCCTTTGAAGAAGCATTGCAAAAATATAATCTGCGTGATGTTGAAGGTGCCTACCAAAGTTTTCAGGATGCCATCAGGCATGATCCGGATTTTATTGAAGTCTACATCGTAATGGGTGAGATGTTTCAAAGTATCAATGAGCATCAAATGGCAGCAGAATCTTTTGCCAGTGCCATAGAGATTGATCCCGACTTTTTCCCTAATTTGTTTTTTTATGCCTCTGAATCCCTTCTTGCTCTTGGAGAGTATCAACAAGCGGATGATTATCTGAAGCGATTTGTTACTTTTGATAACATCAGTGAGAATATGAGAAAGATGGCCGCCTTCAACCTCAAAAGATGTGACTTTGCTCTTGAAGCGATCGCCAATCCGGTGCCATTTGATCCTCAAAATCTGGGATCAAATATCAACAGCCAGTTTGATGAATACGCCCCAACGCTCACCGCCGATGAGCAAATGTTGATCTTTACCCGTAAAATGCCTCGCCAAGATAGAGAAAACGTGCATCTGGGCAGAGAAACGGAGGATTTTTACATCAGCCGAAAAGCAGATGGTGAGTGGATGCCTGCCGAGAATCTGGGAGAACCCATCAACACACCCGGTAATGAGGGAGCGCAAAGTATATCTGCCGATGGTATGTACTTATATTTTACTGCCTGTAGCAGGTCTGACGGACACGGAAGTTGCGATATTTATGTTGCCACCCGGCAGGGTGACAGGTGGGCCAATCCTGTTAATATTGGTTCTCCCGTCAATACTTCCTCCTGGGAATCACAGCCTTCTATATCTCCTGATGGCAGAACACTGTACTTTACCAGCAATCGTAATGGAAATACTGGTCGTATGGATATCTGGATGTCTATGCGGAAAAGAGACAACACATGGTCTGAACCTCTTAACATGGGTAAAGTGATCAATACCACCGGGAAAGAGATGTCGCCATTTATTCATCCTGATAACCGCACGTTGTATTTTGCTTCTAATGGGCATATGGGAATGGGTGGTATGGATATTTTCTATACCACAAAAGGAGATGATGGCAAATGGCAAAAACCTAAGAATCTGGGATATCCTATCAACACACATGCCGATGAAATATCGCTGGTGGTAAGTGCTTCCGGCAATTATGCCTATTTTGCTTCCGAACAAAACGATGATACCAAACGAACCGATCTGTTCTTTTTTGAACTATACGAGGAGGCACGACCAGCACCTGTCACCTATATGAAAGGGTTTGTTTACGATGCCCAAAACCGCGACCGCCTGGGTGCCAGGTTTGAACTTATTGATCTCAGATCCGGGGAAACACTGGTAAAATCCGATTCTGATCAGAGAACCGGCGAGTTTCTTGTTCCGATCCCTTTAAGTACCGACCTGGCATTAAATGTTTCTGCCGACGGTTACCTGTTCTTTTCAGAAAATTTTTCTTTTGAAGATGCCCGGACTGATGCAGACCCTCACCTTTACGACATACCACTTCATCCCATAAGAGAAGGAGAGTCGGTGGTGCTGCGCAACATCTTTTTTGAAACGGATAGCCATACACTGATGTCTGAATCTTTAAGCGAACTTGAAAGACTTCTTACCTTGCTGGAAGAAAATAAAGGGATATCTATTGAAATTGGCGGACATACTGATAATACCGGAAGCTTTGACTACAATAAACAACTCTCTGAAAACCGGGCATTGAGTGTGTATAATTATTTGGTTGAGAACGGCATAGATGAAGACAGACTGAGCTATCAGGGATATGCCGATACCGTACCTCTTATGGATAATGACACGGAAAAGGGAAAAGCAAGAAACCGCCGTACTGAATTTAAAGTGATCACCAATCTTTAATTATTTTTCAGGGTTATTACGCAAATCAACTGCAGATGCTTCAAAAAATCAAATTACAACAAATTCTCTTTGTAGATATTGAAACGGTTCCTGTGGTGGAAGACTTTCATATGCTCTCAGAAAATTTTAAAGAATTGTGGAAAATAAAAGCCGCAAAGATAAAAACAGAACTTCCTTCGCGCGATGAAGAATTGTTTTTCGAAAAAGCAGGCATTTTCAGCGAATTTGGTAAGATCATTTGCATATCAGCCGGCTTTTTTTATCAGGAAGAACAGCACATGAAATTCAGATGCAAAGCTTTTTACAACCATGATGAATCGGCTATCCTGAAAGAATTTGCTCAAATGCTCAACCTCAGATTCAATACATCACAACACTTTTTGTGCGGTCACAACTCCAAAGAGTTTGATTTTCCTTATATCGCGCGACGGATGTTGGTGCACCAGATACCGTTACCGGCAATTTTAAATACACCCGGCATGAAACCATGGGAGGTCACACATCTCGACACCCTGGAACTCTGGAAATTTGGGGATTACAAACACTACACATCGCTGAATCTGTTGTGCTCTCTTTTTGATATCCCAACACCAAAAGATGATATCAAAGGCAGTGACGTAGCAAGGGTTTATTACAAGGAGAGAGACCTGAAGCGTATTGCTGTTTATTGCAATAAGGATGTGATAAGCACTGCCCGCCTCTTTTTAAAGTTCTCCTACAAGGGCGATTTATTGGATGAGCATACGGAGTCTATTGTCGACAATATGCAATAAAATACCCTGACAATGTAATCATTTGATATTTAGGGATGAGCATATAAGTGTCAGGTATTCAGAGATTTGATGTTTTTGTTTGCTTTGTTGTTGAGATTCAGCAGATTGTTTTTTGTTGAAAAATTATTCTCAGTAAATTGTAAAAAAGTATGATGGGATTGGTTATTTTAGCCAGATGGAAGAACCGGTAAAAAAACAATCAGGAACATCTCAGAGACTATCCCGAACGCTCACGCCTTCGGGTTTTGGCGCTATAGGGGATCATGGCAGAATACCTCCCCAGGCACTCGACATGGAAGAAGCTGTTTTGGGCGCTATGATGCTCGAACAGAATGCACTCACCAACGTAGTAGATATTCTTAAACCCGAAGTCTTTTATAAGGATTCTCATCAGCGGATATTCAAAGCCATTCATAAACTTTTTTCTGAATCGGAGCCCGTTGATATTTTAACGGTTACCCAGGAGTTGCAAAAATCCGGTGAATTGGAAACAATAGGTGGGTCGTATTATATATCGCAGCTTACCAGCCGGATAGCATCTGCCGCCAATATTGAGTTTCATGCCCGTATTGTCATACAGAAATTCTTACAACGCGAACTGATCAGGATATCCAATGATATCATCAAAGAATCGTATGAAGACTCTTCTGATGTGTTTGATATTCTTGATAAAGCAGAAAAAGAGTTGTTTGCCATCAGTGAAACAAACCTTCGCAGAAATTATTCTGATATGCCTTCTTTGGTCAAAGATGCCATTAAGCAAATTGAAAAATCACGGGAGCAGGAAGGACATATCAGTGGTATTCCCAGTGGTTTTTCTGCTATTGACAGGGTTACGGCAGGTTGGCAAAAATCAGATCTTGTTATTTTAGCCGCCCGCCCGGGTATGGGCAAAACAGCATTCGTTCTGTCTATGGCGCGTAATATGACGGTAGACTTTAAAAAGCCAGTGGCGGTGTTTTCACTCGAAATGGCAGGAGTACAACTTGTGATGAGACTTATTGCCAGTGAATCAGAACTGCCCGCAGAAAAACTCAAAAGAGGTCAACTAGAACAGTATGAATGGGAGCAACTCAACGCCAAGCTTAGCAATCTTACTGATGCACCATTATTTATTGATGATACACCTGCTCTTTCCATATTCGAGCTGCGCGCCAAATGCAGAAGACTAAAAGCACAACATGATATTCAAATGGTTGTTATTGACTATTTGCAGCTGATGTCGGGGGGGGGAGACCGGAGCGGAAACCGCGAGCAGGAGATCAGCAATATTTCACGCTCTTTGAAGAGTTTGGCAAAAGAACTTGAAATTCCCATCATTGCACTCTCACAGTTGAGCCGTGCTGTTGAAACCCGCGGAGGAGATAAAAAACCACTCCTTTCCGACCTCAGAGAATCGGGCGCCATTGAGCAGGATGCCGACATGGTTTGCTTCATATACCGCCCCGAATATTATAAGATCATGGATGATGAACAGGGAAATTCCACTGAAGGACTTGCCGAATTTATCATTGCCAAGCACCGGAACGGAGCGCTGGAAGATATCCCACTGAGGTTTATCCCCAAATTCGCCAAATTTATGGATTATGAAACCCATCAATACGATGCATCCGGAGGGGAACTTTCCCCTTCAGGATCTTTTGATAATTCCTCTCAAAATGTTGTTACTCTCCCCTCACGCATGAACGATGATAATGATGAACAGGAAGTACCTTTTTAATTTTCAGGTTTTCTTTTTTGCTCATCTTTTCGTAAATTAGAGTAAATTCTATTTTTATGCTTTTGCCCACAGCATAATGAAATGGTTTTTTCGTTGTTATTAAATAAAACTATTTTAGATTCAGGGAATGTGTTCTCTTTTTTCCATTTTGCACAATAACTGTTCAAAAGTTTTTAAACTAATTTTGGGTATAAATAAATTACTTGTATGTATATTATGTTGAATAAATTAAAAGGTCATATTTTTTTCGTTATTTTACTGGTAATGAGTAGTTCTGTGTTTTCTGCACATATACTTATTCCTATGGATGATACACAAAGAAACCATTTGAAGGCTTATGGCGTTTCTTTTCATGTACTTACGCACGATGTGGAGATCAGCTGGTTGCTCAATTACCGGGGTGGTAGTTTTTTATTTGTTCATTATCCTGAGTTTGAAGAGGAATTGGCAATAAGAGGTGTTTCCTTTCAGGTTATTGCCGATATACAGGCCAATGCCATTCTCAACGAGATCTCTGATCCGGATGTAAATATGGAGCAGATCATATTGCATAAAGTCCCGAAAATAGCAGTATACACACCTCCCCACACTTTACCCTGGGATGATGCTGTAACCCTGGCACTTACCTATGCCGAAATTCCCTATGATCCCATTTACGATGAAGATGTCTTATCAGGTGTTTTACCTATGTACGATTGGTTGCATGTGCATCATGAAGATTTCACAGGGCAATTCGGTAAATTTTGGGCTGCCTACCGCAACACATCATGGTATCAGAGTGATGTAAAACAGGCTGAAGAAATGGCAAGAAAACTGGGTTTTTCAAGAGTTGGTGATCTCAAACTGACTATTGCCAAAAGCATTCAACAGTTTGTGGCTGGTGGTGGGTATATGTTTGCTATGTGTTCTGCTCCCGAGAGCCTTGATATTGCTCTGGCATCCGAAGGAGTGGATATACTTCATGAGGTTTACGACGGTACACCCCTGGATCCACAGGCACAGCAGAAACTTGATTTTTCAAGAGCTTTTGCTTTTCATAATTTCCAGATCGTTACCAACCCCTATGAGTATGCAAAATCCGATATTGATGTACCCAAAACAGGCAGAGACCAGGAAACAGATTTCTTTTCATTGTTTGAATTTTCAGCAAAATGGGATCCTGTGCCTACCATGCTCACGCAAAATCATGAAACGCTTATCAAGGGGTTTATGGGGCAAACAACTGCTTTTAAAAAGGAACTGATCAAACCTACTATAACCATTTTGGGTGAAACCCGCGGAAAGTCAGAGGCAAGGTATATTCATGGTACGTTAGGCAACGGAACTTTTACTTTTTATGGTGGACACGACCCCGAAGATTACCGGCATTTTGTAGGAGATCCGCCTACGGATCTTAATTTGTTTCCTAATTCGCCCGGCTACCGGCTCATTCTCAACAATGTTTTATTTCCTGCGGCACGAAAGCAAAAACAAAAAACCTGATATCAATCCGATTATTTCTTTTTCTTATACACCTGAAAAGAAAAAGGGTAAGGGTTTTTTTTATCCTTTTCCTGTTCCTCATGCTCTATCAGCTCCCATCTGTCAGGGGTGATTTCCGGAAAGAAACTATCTCCTTCAAAATTGGCATATATCCTTGTTATATACATTCTTTTGGTGAAATGAAGATTGATCACCTGCCGGTATATCTCGGCACCTCCTGCCACATATAATTCATTGATTTTATGGTCTTTGATATAGCAAAAAGCATCTTTGATGCTGTGTACAATCACACAGTTCTCGGGCTTGAAATCTTTTTTGCGGGTCACCACAATGGTTTTTCTGTTGGGCAGCGCTTTTCCAATACTTTCAAAGGTTTTTCTGCCCATCAGAATGGTATTGCCCGTAGTGATCTCTTTAAATCTTTTCAAGTCGGCAGGCATGTGCCACATCAGTTTATTATTCTCTCCAATAACATTGTTGTTGGCAACAGCGGCCACAATAAATAATTTCATCTGTTTATAATTTTATTAATTCGGTCAGATGGAGCTCGCCAAAAAACCAGGTTTGTAATTTTTTCTGTGTTGCTAAATTGCAATCATCCGCATGCGTGTCAATATTATTGTCATGCTCGGTTCATATATCTTTATTTTATTAAATATTCCCCCCGTTTATTCGGAAGGGATCGCCAACACTATTTTATTAAAGATAACTTACGCCAGGTTTAATTGATCATTGGCATGTGTGTCAATAATACTCTTATGGTTTGGTTCAAAACAGAGATAGTTTGTAAATCCCTTATCACCCTTATCATCTCTGTTATCGTTTTTTCAGGTTAAACAGCTACTTTTCCTTTGATATGTGGATGAGGATCGTACCCTTCAAGGGTAAAATCATCATATTTAAAATCAAAGATATTTTTTACTTCGGGGTTGATTTTCATAATCGGTAAGGATCTGGGTTTTCGCGAGATCTGTAGCTTTACCTGGTCTATATGATTGGAATAAATATGGGCATCGCCAAAAGTGTGTATAAAATCTCCTGTTTTCAAATCACAAACCTGTGCTATCATCATTGTAAACAGGGCATAAGATGCAATATTAAATGGGACACCCAAAAAAATGTCAGCACTTCGCTGATAAAGTTGGCAGGATAACCTGCCGTTGGCAACATAAAACTGAAATAAGATATGGCAGGGGGGTAGGGCCATTTTGGGAAGATCGCCAACATTCCATGCACTTACCAGATGTCTTCTTGAGTCGGGGTTGGTTTTGATCTGATGAATCAGTTCACTGATCTGATCAACCTCTTTTCCCTCATCAGATTTCCAACTTCTCCATTGCGCACCGTAAACAGGACCGAGATTGCCCTGCTGGTCTGCCCATTCATCCCAGATTCTTACTCCATTCTTTTTTAAGTAATCAATGTTGGTATCTCCTTTTAAAAACCATAGCAATTCGTGGATAATAGATTTTAAATGAAGTTTTTTGGTTGTAACAAGTGGAAATCCTTCCGAAAGATCAAAGCGCATCTGGTAACCAAAAACGCTTATTGTACCTGTACCGGTGCGGTCTTGCTTAGGAGTTCCCTTTTCCAGTACATGCCTTATTAAAGTATGATATTGTTGCATTTTACCTGTTTCGTTAGGTTTTATCTTTTACAATAAAAATCTTTGTAAAATGTCAAAGGAACCTTCCGGGTCACCTTTTTATTTGAACCGGTCAAAGTTAAATTTTATGGTCATGAATTCCAAACAAAAGTTTGGGTATGAAAACATACTATCTTTTAGCAAATAATGGACTTTTTGCCAAATGTGCAGGTTTCTGAACCAACTACCAATTCATTGTTGGAAAAGAGATTAAGCGGTTGTCTGTTGAATTTTAGAAATAAAAAAGGGTTACACGATACAAGTGCAACCCTTTTCTGATTCATAGAGGTATAAAACATATTATTTGGCAAAAGCCACAGACCTTGTTTCCCTGATCACAGTAATTTTGATCTGACCGGGATAAGTCATTTCTGTCTGAATTTTTTTGGAAAGATCGTATGATATTTTTTCTGCTTCCTTATCTGTTATTTTTTCACTGCCTACGATCACACGAAGTTCTCTACCTGCCTGTATTGCATAAGTTTTCACTACCCCAGGGTAGGAGAGAGCAAGTTCTTCAAGATCATTAAGGCGTTTGATGTATGATTCAACAACTTCACGGCGTGCACCTGGTCTTGCACCAGAAATGGCATCACATACCTGAATGATGGGTGAAATAAGGTTATCCATTTCCACTTCTTCGTGGTGCGAACCAACAGCGTTGCATATTTCGGGTTTTTCTTTATACTTTTCGGCCATTTTCATACCCAGAATTGCATGAGGCAGATCAGGTTCATTGTCTGGCACTTTGCCGATGTCGTGCAGCAGGGCAGCTCTTTTGGCAATTTTCGGATTCAGACCCAGTTCGCTGGCCATGGTTGCGGCCAGGTTGGCAACCTCTTTGGAGTGTTGCAGCAAATTTTGTCCGTAGCTTGAGCGATATTTCATTTTTCCCACCAACCTTACCAGTTCGTGGTGCATACCATGAATACCCAAATCAATAGTAGTTCTCTTTCCTATTTCGAGAATTTCCTGGTCAATTTGTTTTTTTGTTTTTGCTACCACTTCTTCTATACGTGCCGGATGGATACGACCATCGGTAACGAGTTTATGCAGCGATAGTCTTGCAATTTCGCGCCTGACGGGGTCGAAACCACTCAAAATAATTGCCTCCGGGGTGTCATCCACGATAATCTCTATACCTGTTGCTGCCTCCAGTGCTCTTATATTTCTTCCCTCTCGACCAATAACCCGTCCTTTGATCTCATCATTTTCGATGGGGAAGACAGAAACAGAGTTTTCAATTGCTACCTCAGTTGCTGTTCGTTGTATAGATTGAACAACAATTTTCTTTGCTTCTTTGGAGGCATTAAGTCTTGCCTCGTCCATAATATCTTTGATGAAAGTTTGAGCATCTGACTGTGCTTCGTCTTTGAGTGCCTGCACCATTTGCTCTTTTGCCTGCTCTATCGACATACCGCTGATAGATTCTAGTTGTTCCAGCTGCTGTTTGTAGATCTTATCCAGATCGCCCTGTTTTTTATTCAGGATCTCGAGTTGTTGATTGAGATTTTCTCTGACGAGGGTTACTTCTTTTTGTTTTCTGCCATGTTCTTCAAGTTTTTGAGAGAGCGAGCTCTCCTTTTGTTTGATCCTGTTTTCGTTGGCAGCAATCTGGTTGTTTTTCTCAGAAACATATTTTTCATGTTCTGATTTTAATTGGAGAAATTTTTCTTTGGCCTGAAGGATTTTTTCTTTTTTGATGACCTCAGCTTCCGTTTTTGCATCTTTGAGTATCTGCATACTTTTCTTTTCGAGTGCTTTCCTCAGAAAAGTGGCTGAGGCAAAAATACCCAACCCAAGCGACACAATAGCAATAATAATGTTTATAATTATGTCCATTTTGTTATATCATTAAAAAGTATTTGAAAATATGTTAATAAAAAAGAGAATAAAAAAACCCGCAATTAATTCATAAGGTTTGTATGAAACCCCGAGTATACATGAATGAGGAGGCCAGAAATTCGCAAACGTCCACTGACCACCGAAGTGATTTTATTATGCGAACATAATAAATGAGGCCTGTTTTTGATATCCTGAGCTTAATCCTCAAAAGTTTTTAATGTTGAGTTTCAAAAACGTGTATTGAATTAATGCGGGTATAGCTTATATTTTTTCAAAGATCGATTTTATTCACTTAGATAGACGTCAAGCAATTGATCAATATTGTTTAGTTTATCGTTTAGTTCCTCTTGATAATCAAGTGCTTGTTTTGATTTCAAAAAGTCAACAGCAAATTGAAGAACCACCATGGCAAGCAAGTCTCTTTTATCTCTGAAGGCGAAATGGCTGGCGTATTCCTGTAATTTTTTATTAATAAGTTGCCCTGCCTTTCTGAACTGCTCTTCTTCATGTTCGTTATTTACTTTTAGTCTGTAAGGTCTGTCAGCAATTATAACTGATATATGTTGTCCGTTCATTAAAACCAAATGCGGTCTACCTGTTTAAAAGTGAATAACACTTCTGTATCTCCCGCAACATTTCGTTTATTTTTTGCCGGGCCTGAAAATGATTCTGCCCGGTGATTGATTTTGCTACTTTCAAGGTATTGAATTCGGTTTCTAATTGTTGATATCGTTTAGATAATTCGGCAAATTTTTCATCCTTTACTCTGATCGATTCAAGCAATTCTGCCTTTTCCTGTTTTAACTCCTGATTGGTGTAATGAAGCTTTTTGATTTTATTTTCGATTCCTTCAACAACCAGAGGTAACAATTTCATACCTGAAAAGTAATAATTGATTCGTTATTACAAATGTAATATTTTTTGTATAAACTCCAACAAGAAATTAACTTCAATGTGTTTTTCCTTTTTCAGATACTTCGTAATTCAATTTATCTGAATGTAATCTGATTAAATTAGTCTGATTGACCTTGTCACCTATTCTCGTTGATGAAAGCTGATCTATTTGCTGAAAATAATCATTTGCAAGTGTGTAAAACGGATTGTCATATCTTGGTTTATTATTTCGGTATCAAGAATGTTAGTTTTGATCAGATACCGGATTTTTCAATTACTTTTTTTTTCCTGTTTTGCCAAGAGATAAAGTTAAAAGAACAACCCGAAATTGGACAAATAAAGAATTTTATGTATTTTGTACAAATTTTTATCATCCAATATCTTAGCGGTACATGATGCCTCCTTAGTGAGATGTTCTGACAAATGGGTATAACCTGATTGGTTTTTTATTGCAGGGCTGAACTTTCTGACACATATTTATATATTTTCTCATTGGATTAAACATTTACTTATGAAGGAAGATTTTATTCATTTTCTCTGGAAGTACAGGTTGTTTAAGCGCGGTGTGCTAAAAACCACTGGTGGAAAAGTAATTGAGATTATTCATCCGGGAGATGGAAATACCAATTCTGGTCCCGATTTTTCTGCTGCCAGGGTAAAAATTGATGGCACACTCTGGGCGGGTAATGTTGAAATGCATTTGCAAAGTAGCGATTGGTTCAGGCATGGACACCAGCATGATGATGCTTATCAGAATATCATTCTGCATGTTGTTTTTAAGCATGATAAAGAAATCATTGATTCGCAGGGGCAGCAAGTGCCGGTTTTTGAGGTTGCAGATTTCACTGATCATTATTTAGCAGAAAATTATGAAAAGATCATACGATCAAAAACCTGGGTGCCCTGTGCCAATTATATTCAGGAAACGGACGATTTTATTATGATGAACTGGCTGAGTCGTTTGCTTGTAGACAGACTTGAGCGAAAATCTGAGGAAATAATAAGTTTTCTGGATTATTTTGAACATAACTGGGAAAAGACCTTTTATTATTTTTTGGCGCGAAATTTTGGATTTAAGGTAAATAGCAGTCCGTTTGGTTTGCTGGCACAAAAAACGCCTTATATGATCCTTTCGAAGCATAAAAATGATCTTACTCAATTGGAGGCATTGCTTTTTGGGCAGGCCGGTCTGCTTGCACATAATTTCAAAGATGCCTATCCCGAATTGCTGAAAAAAGAGTATCAGTTTCTGAAGCACAAGTACAGTCTGGAACCTCTGGATGGTTCTCTTTGGAAACTAGGACGTTTACGTCCTTCTAATTTTCCCACCATCAGGATTGCACAATTTGCCCGTTTGATCCACAAATCATCAGGGTTGTTTAGCAAACTTATGCATATTGCAACGGTTGAAGAGATCTATAAACTTTTCAACATACAATGTTCGCCTTATTGGTCTGATCATTTCAAATTTGATGTGCTTTCGAAAAACAGCAACAAAAATCTTGGGAAAAGTGCTGTTGATAATATTATCATCAACACGATAGTGCCAATGAAATTTGTTTATGGAAGAGAAAATATGAAACCTGGAATAAAAGACGAAAGCCTTTTATTGATATCAAGGGTACAGGCTGAAGTTAACAATGTGATCAAATACTGGAGGATGCTGAACATTCACCCGCAGAACGCTTCCGAATCACAAGCGCTTCTTGAGTTAAAAAAGAATTACTGTACTCCCCGGAAGTGTTTACGCTGTGCCATCGGATTGCACCTGATAAGAAGTAAACCAGTGAATGATTCATAAGATGAGGTAAACAGACTTCCTACTGAAACAACAATAGTTCATCTTTTTATAATTTGAATAAATAGGTCAGATGCCTGCTCCGTTTTTCTCTTACGGGGGAGCTCGCCAAAAACCGGTTTTGTTCTCTTGCCATGTTGGGCAATTATAATCATTCGCGTTTGTGTCAATAGTATTGTCATGGCTCGGTTCAACCAGGAAATCATGTTTTGTACATTGCTTCATAACAAAGTTTCAATTGCAGGGTTTGTGATGAATAAAAACCATGTGCCCTTAAATTGATTCGGGATGACTCTTTTGAAGACGAGCATGACGCACCAAATGACTTTTCTTTACAAGCGCGCTAAATACCTGTGCAAATAGTAAGCATGGGGATTCATCCCTGTGATCTCATACAAATTGTTTTAGCAGGAATACGCACTTAGGCCTCTTCAGCTTTGATTTCATAAGAAAGATCGAGTGCTTTTTTCAGTACTGCACTCACTCCACAATACTTTTCTTCAGACAGTTTCACGGCTTTTTCCAATTTATCCATTGGTAGATCCGAGCCTTTAAAATTATAGACCACATGCATAGAGGTGAAAGCTTTGGGTGGTTCTTCTTCCATATCGCCTTCTACAGTGATCGATAATCCCTTCACATCAACCTTCATTTTTTTCAGGATAGAAACCACATCCATTCCTGTGCACCCTGCCAGAGCAACCATCATAAAAGGTTTGGGTCGAGCCCCATTGTCATTACCTCCATTTTCTTCCGGGGCATCAATGGTAACTTTATGACCGTCTATATCAGCAGTAAACTCCATTTTCTCTAACCAATCCAGATGAATTTGTTTTTTCATAATCGTTCCTTTTTTATTGAGGTTTATATTTCAGTTTTTCAATGGTTATTGTCATAACGGGTAAACCCGTTCTTTGCAAAACCCGGAAATCATTTTTAATGAATACTGTATCTCTGTGTCATCTTTCTTGAAAAAGAAAGATGTTAATCAGAATGAAAAGTTATTTTGAACATAGAACCATCTTTTGATGAAAAAGTTTCGAGTTTCCCGTTCACCTGGTCTGAGATAAGAATGTCTGCCAGGGGTAAACCATTGGTTTCCAGTTCGTCAATCGAAAAATTATCCGGTAGTCCAACGCCATTATCTGCGATTGTAATTTCATAATAATCATCGTCCAGGGTATAGGTTACATCAATGATGTTCTTTTTTCGGGATTTTGAATTCACCGCTTTTGCAGGGAATGCATGCTGAAAAGCATTGCTGACCAATTCATTTACAACTGTGGCCATAGGAATGGCATAATCAACATCGAGGAAAACTTCTGAAAGATGCAGTCTTATTTCCACTTCTTTTTCGTGCTCATAAAAAGCAGATATCTCGCTGATAAGATCCTTTATAAAATTAGTAAAATCAACATCGGAATAATTGATAGACAAATAAAGGTTATTATGAACAAGCAATAAAGCTTTTACCCTTTGGGCAAGTTCTTTGAACTTTTTTGAGATATTTTCGCCTTTGTTTTGTCTGTCCTGTGCTTTAATAAGAGAGATAATGATATTCATATTGCTCTTTACGCGGTTGAGTATCTCGTTGATAAGGATCTCCTTTTCTGCAATATCAGATTTAATTTGCTCTTCAACCTGCATTCTTTCAGTCATTTTTATCTGAAGTTCTTTGTAGGATTTCGCCAATTCATGGGTTCTTTCTTTTACTCTTGTTTCAAGCACTTCACTGATGGCTCTGAGATTTTTTTCAGCCTGTTGCCTTACTTCAATTTCATTTTTCAGATTTACGGATTCTCTGTTATCATGCCCGTAAATGATAAAGCCCTGTGTATCTTTATACTGATCTTTAATAGACAGGAAATAAAGTTTACATTGAACAGGATTTTTATTGTTGGTCAGTATATCAGTTTCTACCGGACCAAAATGATTATCCTCCTTTTTTATTGTTTTTTGAAGATAATCATCGAACTGCTCCTGGTCATTAAAAAACCTGAGAATATTCTTTTTAAGGATTGACTTTCCATCTTCTACCAGGAGTATTTGAGTGTAAGGGTTGGTTTTAATGATATTTTTCCGGTTATTGATGAAGATCACAATCTGATTGATCTCGTTGATTACTTTATTAGCGACAATATATTCAAGATTACTGATAAAGCGGAACTTTATTATCCCGATTGATATGGCAATGATCCATGGCAAAGAGGTGATATGGCCAATATTGGGTATTTCAGTTAGGTTGATATAGGGGCCTATAATATCAAAAAAAATTCCCAGGATCAGAAATAAAATTAGTGGATAAAAAGTTAATCTGTACTGCACCAATTCGTATTTATCTTCAATTTTTTTTCGCCATTTTGCAAGAAAGTAAAATGTTAAAATTGCAGATAAAAAAAGATACAGATAAAAAATATAGTAGAATATATCGTTAGGATTATGGACAAAATGCCATGCATGTTTTCCCTTGATGACCCTTTCCGCGTTCCAAAAATCGAGCAATGCGGCAGTAGATAAAAAGAAACCTGTAGAGAAAAGAATTACAAAAGCAGGTATATACCATTTTTTGTAGCTGTTTGGTTCATTAACCTGTTTGTGAAACAATGCCATAAAGGCAGGGAAAAGGCAATACCCAACAGAAGCAAAACTATCCCACTGAGATGCTGCTTCAGCAGTGTGTGCTGCATAAACAAAAATGTAGGCAAAAGAATAAATGGAAAAACACAAAGAGAGAAGAAAGAAATATATGCTGGTACTGGATTTTTTGTTTTTAAGCAGCACGTATAAACCCAACTCCAGGTAGAGTAAAAACAAGATGGCTGATACGATCGAAAAAAAATTCATCATAAATTGATCTTTAAATCAGATTTTTGTGCTGTGCAAAAAAGCAAAAAAAGTATTATTAACTCGTAAATTCAGCATTTATGATCAGAATGCAATGATTAACCAGATTTTTTCTTTAGAAATCAGGCATCGAACAAAATTGTAAATTGGGTGCCGTATTCCACATGATTTTCAACGCTTCCTTTTAAATGATCTCTGGAAAGAATATTCACAAGTTGCAAACCTATCCTTCCATTGTTGATGTCGTGCATTTTTTCGGGCAATCCAATGCCATTATCTCTTACCATGAGGTTGTATTGCCCGTTTCGCTTAAAAAATTCCACATTAACCACGTTTCTTTTCCTCTTTTCTTTCAGTGTACTGTCATCTGTAAAGGCATATTTCATTGCATTTACAAGCAATTCATTGAAAATGATACCCAAAGGAATTGCCTGATTGATATCAAGGAACTCATCAGATAAGTTCAATCTGAAAACAATGTCTGTTCCTCTGCCGTAATTGCTGTATAATTCGCCTACCAGTTTTTTCAGGTAACCGGAGAAATTGATCCTGGAAAGATTGGGGAAAGAGTAGAAATCTTCGTGTATATGAGAGATATAGCGGACTTTCTCTGCTGTTTCCCTGAGTCTTTCTGAAGAATCGTTGTCTACTACAGGATGATTACAAAGCATATTGATGAGCGAAATAATCATTTGTATATTGTTTTTTACCCGGTGGTGTACCTCTTTGACCAGTTCTATCTTTTCATCCAGATCTGCTTTTGTTTGCAGTTCCGCCCTTTTTCTTTCTATGGCTTCCTGTTGAAGTTTTTGATTGGCATCATTGAGTTCAAAGGTTCTTTTTTTCACCAGAAACTCCAGTTCTTTTCGTATTTTGGAAAGATTCTTTTCTGTTCTGGTTCTTTCAGCGATCTCTTCCTTTAGTTTTAGTTTCTGCCTGTAATCAACACATGCTAACACATATGCCCTGGTTTTCTGATAATCATCTCTGATGCGGATTACGGAAACCATAACAGGAATGGTTTTTTTATCGCGTGCATTAAGATCAACCCTAAGTTGTTGTTTTTCAGTGTGATGGTATTTGTTGCTGAGGAGACTTTCTATTTTTGAATAATCGGAAAAAACAAAAGAAAAATCGTCTCTTATCAATTCATATTGGTTGTATTGCAAATTGGCCAGGGTGTACTGATTGGTCATCACAATTTTTTTTTCCTTATTCAGAATAAAAAGAAACTCTTTCATATGATTTAGAACCAGATTGTGCAGAGTGCCGGGTGTAATGGGTTTTAATGACAGGATCCAAAATGCATATAACCCACCAACAATGATTACCAAAGCATTGATGTGAGCCATTACCGGCAGAAAATTTTCATTGAAAAGAGGAAACACCAGGTTGGTTAATACTGTAAAAAGAAAAAATACAGACATGCTCAGAAGAAGCACGTTTATAACATGCTTTTCGCGACCGGTTTTTGCATTTTGCAAGCGGTTCATGATCATGTAAAATACCGTGCCGGCCGAAATAAAGAGGTAGAGAACAAACGTAAGGTATTCAAAGGTTTGGTCGAAAGGAGTGTAGTACCAGTTGCCATCGACCTGGTAAAAATATTTAACAGACTCAATATCGTTGATCGCAGTATAATAAGAAAGGACAGCAACAGGTAAAAGAAAAAAAAGTGTTATGATACTTACAACCTGCGATTTGTTTTTGGTAATGATCATAAAGAACCATACCGTTAAAACCGGGAAAAATATCCATGAAATGGAGGCCAGTTTATCATACAGGTAGACCTTTTCGATGCTGTTGGTTTGAAAAAGAAGAAAGTAAAGGAAAGCATAAACTGCAAAAAGAAAGGATAGTGCTGCGAAAACCCTGAAAATCGTTTCTTTTTTATTCAGGTGCAAAGCAAAAATTCCCGCCTGAAAATAAATAAGAAAAGATAAAAAAGATAGCAGGGCAAAAACACTCATTGAATTTTAAAATTCGTTTGTTTTATTTTTCGATTGAAAAAAATCATACAATCATTAGGGAATAAAAAATTTGTATGATTCTAATGATCCTGGCGAAAATGGTGTAAATTATTTTCGCAATCCTGATTGTTTATGATCTGGTTGCAGTTTATGCTAAATATACTCAGGTATTTCGTTATTCCTGATCAGCAAGAAATCTTTCTGCTTCAATGGCAGCCATACAACCTGTTCCAGCTGCGGTAACAGCCTGCCGGTAAACATGATCTTGTGCATCGCCGCAGGCAAAAACACCCGGAACTTCTGTTTGTGTAGAATCGGGTTTGGTAAGCAGGTAGCCGTTTTCATCCATTTTAAGTTGTTTTTGGAAAATATCGGTGTTGGGTTTGTGTCCAATAGCAACAAAAAAGCCTTCCACCTCAACCTTACTTTCTTCTTTGGTTTGTGTATTTTCCAGGATGACGCCATTCACTGTTTTGTCACCTACAATTTCTTTTGGGACACTGTTCCAGATAATTTCGATATTGGGTGCTTTAAAAACCCTGTGCTGCATGGCTTTGGAGGCTCTTAGCTCATCGCGCCGGTGGATGAGATAAACTTTCTCGCAAAGTTTAGACAGGTAAGATGCTTCCTCGCAAGCAGTATCGCCACCTCCCACAACGGCTACTTTTTGTCCTCTGTAAAAGAAACCATCGCAGGTAGCACAAGCCGACACACCAAATCCGTTAAATTTCTTTTCAGACTCTAATCCCAACCATTTTGCCGATGCTCCTGTGGCAATGATAAGGGTTTCTGCAAGGACTTCATTCTTTTCGTCGATGGTAACTCTGAAGGGTCTTTGAGAAAGGTCAACATGTGTTGCCAGTCCCCATCTTACATCTGTGCCAAATCGTTCGGCTTGTTTCTGGAAATCAACCATCATGTCGGGGCCCTTAATACCTTCAGGGTAACCCGGATAGTTTTCAACATCGGTTGTAATTGTTAGTTGCCCCCCTGGCTGTAAACCCTGATAGATAACTGGTTTTAGATCTGCACGCGCAGCATAGATCGCAGCAGTGTAACCGGCAGGGCCTGAGCCGATGATCAAACATTGGATTTTCTCTATATTTTCACTCATATATTTAAAGATTTATAATTTTCCCGGCAAAATTAACTCTTTTAATTCAAAATAACTTAAAAATCTAAGCATAATCCATATATCACCCTTTTGTTGTAGAGTTTAAGCAAAATAAAACAGTCTGCCGCCCCAAAGATGGCAGTTTCTGTTTTTCAACAAATGTAAAATGAAATATTATTGACCAGGAGGGTGAATCCCGGGGTTGGAAAAATGAATCCTGTCAGATCAAGTCTGGTTTGCAGGTCTTTGTTGTGCAATGAGTTTGAAATCAGCAAGCGCCAAAGCCGTCACTGCTTCTATAACGACGGGTACCCTCAGTGCAATGCAGGCATCGTGTCTGCCTTTTACTTCGAGTGTTTCCACTTTTTTGCTTTCAATACTATAGGTTTGTTGTGCTTTTCCAATGCTACTGGTAGGTTTCACTGCAACCCTGAAAGCCAGATCATTGCCATTGGTCAATCCGCCTGT